>Ga0114966_10002863_pt1 | contig 15323 bp, 11 predicted proteins | sample M_130207_XF_Meta_FD_87029 | JGI IMG/M metagenome (GOLD analysis project Ga0114966, IMG submission 87029) | Freshwater microbial communities from Lake Montjoie, Canada to study carbon cycling - M_130207_XF_MetaG | ecosystem: Environmental > Aquatic > Freshwater > Lake | place: Lake Montjoie... | reverse complement strand
CTGACCCAAGCTCCGCATTCACCGTGTTGGGCGAATTGGAACGGAGACTTCATTAAGGGGCCGCTCCCTCCGGCAAAGAATCCGGTGGCCTGATCAAACCCCTTCAACTCTTGACCGTTTCGTTTTATCAGTTCCGGCTTGTAGTCCCAAGTGTCCACCTGTGAGGGGCCGCCATTCATGAAGAGCCAGATCACCGATTTAGCGGTCCCCGAAAAATGCCCCGGATGAGCCGCCAGGGGATTGGTACCCGCATCCGTCGCGGCAGTGCACAGTCGCGTCTCGTGAGACAAAAGCTCGGCAAGCGCGATGGCCCCCATCCCATTCCCAGCCCGCTGTAAAAAATCGCGGCGTGAGCGGAAGTCAGAAGAAGGATTCCCGAAAAAAGATGGCGGCGTCATCACGAGATTTCCCTATGGCATTCGGAGGATTTCGGGATTGACCCTCACGGCGATCGCCAATCACGATTGGGGCCTCCCCCCACAGACGTTCTGAAGACTACACCATTCGAAAACACGAGGAACGCGGGTCAGGTCGTAAGTAACGGAACGTGAGAACCACTCCTCCGGCCTGGTTCACAATGTTGTTTGGTGACGAAACAAGATCTCACCGCGACCGAGTGCGACCAGATCCCCGTGATAGTGATCGAATTGGGCCTCGAGCAATGAGCCGTCAAAGGAGAATCCGGAGTCGTTTAATTGACGCAGCAGGACACTGACGATCTGTGGCTGAAACGTAGAGGAATACTTGAACGTGGGTAGTAATTGCGGAGGGTTTGGTCCGAACAAGCCGAGGGTGCCTCGACGCATTCCAGCCCCGGGACGTATTCCGCATTGTCCGAAAATGAGGACGGTTCCCGCGATCATGTTGAATCCGACCATGTCACCGGCATCGCCGCCAATCGCAATCAGACCCCTCCGCATCGTGCATCCAATTTCGTTACCCGCACTTCCTTGGACCAGTATCGATCCGCCTGTCATGCCTTTTGCCGACCCGCGATAGGAACCACCCACAAGATGTCCAGCGTTCCCTGCGACGTGGATCCGCCCACCCTTCATCTCCGCACCTAACCACCCACCCGCATCCCCCTCGACACGAATTTCTCCTCCGAGCATTTCACTACCAATATGCCGCCCGGCTGGACCATGAATCACAATGTGTCCTGTGGCCATATGAGCACCAATCCAATGAACGCCGGCAAGATTCCCTTCGATTTCGAATCGTTTGTCGGCGGCATCACCGGTGACCGAAAACATCTCCGCCAGTGGAATTTTTTGATTTCCGTGGAAAATTTCAAATCGCTCGATGGCGGTCAGAGACTTGTCGCAGGCCCAGTCGGGGGTGAGGCCCTCAATTTCGACCGGTACCGATGAATTGCCGTGATACGAAATCTTAACCGCCATGAATCGGGCTTTCCTGAGAACGTTTGGTGTGGATCGATTGGCTGTTTCACGTGCGTGGGACGACAGCTGTATTCTACTGAGGAACGGCTTCAACGTCACTTTCATGAGGGCAATAGAGGGCAACTGCTTGCGTGATCCGTCACGAGCAAAAGCCCCTGAATTGATGAAAGGGCTTGGCAACCATTGGGAATCCGCTTTTTAACCTCGCGATTGTTCGAAAATTGAAAACGGGGGATCCACATTCCCGAATCGATAAAACGTCTGCAGCCGATCGACGAGGCGATTTGCAACAGGTGTTTCACAGACGACTGTTGGTCAATCGCCACCTGTGAAACAGATCTTGCGGGAGAGGACAGTCGTTGTGGAGTCGCAACAGAGGTCTCATTGGCAGGAATCAGACGTCCACCGTATTTCACGATGTGGACGAGGGCTTAGGGGGCGTTACCCCCTAAGGTAAAATCCAATGCCGCTCCAAACTCGTCAGCGACCGTCGGCAGAGGGAATGCGAAAAAATAGGGCCGAAGTCTTGTCGGTAGACTTTGAACGAGAAGGTCAGCGACGCATTGTCCGCAGAACGTTCTTCACTGCCTAAAAGGTTGGCAGAGAAGAACCTCCTCAGATGGAGGTCCTTGAGTCAAGCCATGGCTGGCGGCCGAGTCGTGGACTAGAACCCGTGATGCTGAAGGACATTCCGACGGCGTCTCGTATTCAAGAGTCAGAGCGTGCATCATTTTCAAAGATATTGATCTGCTGTGACAGACATTCGCGGATGGCCGTCAGGCGTGCTCCATCATGGATTTTGCAACCGGCCCCATCGGTCACAAAAAACACATCGAGAACTTGGTCGAAATGGGTGGTGATTTTTGCTTGCAGGACGCTGAGATCAAGCTCAAACAGGACCTTGCCAATGGCATACAGCAGGCCTGGACGATCATGTGCGAAAACGTCGATGATCGTGCAACGGTCAGACGAATCGTTGTCGACAACAACTCGGAGTGGAAGATCTGAATGAGGCCCCACCGTGGCTCTGACGGCAAATCTTCCACGTGACCTCAGAAGTGTTTCGACCTCGGTCTCTCCCCGTAACACTCGTCGAATCGCCGCCGCAATTTCGTCGATTCGGAATGAGGGGATCTCGTGAGAGTGATCCGAATCTCGTACTCGAAAAACGTCGATAATAAGCCCGCCTTGCGTTGTGCAAATCATCGCCGACAGAATTTCCAGTCGTTTGGCCGCAAGAACACCCGCGAGTTTGTGAAAGCATCCGGATGCGATGTTTTCGTCCAAAATCACCCGATACTCGACCGTTTCTGTCTCCTTATCGTATGCGGCTGTGACGTGAATTTCATGGAATGTTCGTGCGTTGGCAATGACGAAGTCTTCGACAATTCGCTCGGGAGGCGTTTCAAGCAGGTAATGCGCGGGACATTGTTGCAGTCGCTCCTGAAGTGAATTGATGTCGAATGCCTGGAATCGTGCTCCTGCGTTCGTTCTCGTTTGCGTCTGAAACAAATCGATCACTAAGTGCTCGATTTGTTTCAGACGTGTTGCTTCGTCAAAAAGATGGCTTTTTCCGCTAAGCCATAGCATCGTGCGATCGTAGAGGGTCACTGTCAGGTCTGCTTTCCACTGATTCCACGTGCCGGGTCCGACCGCCGAAATGTCTGCCGCCGTCAAGACAAACAGCATCCGAAGAGCATCAGGGCTGCCCACATCGTGGCTGAATTTGAGAAGCAGCGTCGCGTCTCCAATGTCGCGGCGGAGAGCTAGGTCAGCCATCTGCAGGTGGCGATGCACGAGCATCATGACCAACTCGCGTTGATGTTCGGGTAAACCAAGTCGATCGGCACTGTCAGCCGCCAATCGACGGCCAACCTCGCTGTGGTCTTCTTCGAAGCCCTTGCCAGCATCATGCAGCAGCAATGCCAGATGCAGGAGCTCCTTATGGTGCATGTCGCGATAGGCCTTGCCCACAGGCCCTGGATCGGATTCGAAGTTTTCGGCTGATTCAATCGCGCGAAGAGTGTGTTCATCGACGGTGAAATGGTGATATTGATTGAACTGCAGAAGGCAGCGAATATGTTTCCAACAGGGCAAAACGGCTTCGAGAACTCCGGTGTCATGAAGATCTCGCAGCGCCGCTCCCAGCATCCCGTGAGTTTTCAATAACGCCAAAAAGGTCCGGGCTGCGTCCGCGGACAGATGTGCTGGAGGACTCAAATGCTGGGATTTGATGAATTCTACCAGATGGGGAGCGACGCGCACGCGGCAGCGAGCGGCTGCCAAGAACAAATTCAGCACACCTTCGATGGAACGGCATGCGGCCTGGCGATGCCTGCGCGAGATGTCCAAAAATTCAAAACCGACGTAGTAGATATCGTCGATCCGGTAAGCCGTTAGTCCGTGAAACAGCCGTTCGCTCCAGGTGATCTTTCTGGTCGTGGCTACCAACCGTTTTGCAATGGCAGCAACGGATGTACTGTGTTCAAAATATTGCTGCATGAATCGTTCGACAGGTGCCTGACCACCCGTCGCTGTGATGCCACGCTGACCTGCGATCCGAAGCTGCTCCTCTCGAGAAAGAACATCCTGCTCCCTGCCCGCCGCGAGATGCAGATCAATCCGCAGCGTCGTCAGAAACTCGTGTGCATGGACCAGTCGCCGAGCCTCTTCCTTGCTCAAGACTCCCTTCATCCGCAGGGAGTCGAAGTTGCTTGCGGAATGGGCTGCAAATCCAATCCAGCGAATGAGGTGAATGTCGCGGAGTCCTCCGAGTGAGCGTTTGACGTCTGGCTCGAGCTGTTGTGTCGTCGTCGATTGATCGGCTCGTTCTTTTTCACGAGCGGCGACGGTATTGGCAATGAACTGGTGAGAATTGGATCGAACAAATTGCCGATACCGAGACAGCAATTTCTCACCCAATGTGGCACTGCCCCATAAGGGGCGTGCATCGACGAGCGACGTGGCAAATTGTGGTTCGTGTTTGGACCATTGCAACCCCTCGGCCACGGTTCTCACGCTGGCACCCAATTTTAACCCGGAATCCCACAGATCGCGTTGCACCTGTGCGGCGAAGAACTGATACGTTTCGGCAATTGCAGGTGTCGAGAGAAACAGCAGGTCGAGATCAGAGTGGGGGCACATTTCAGCTCGCCCAGTCCCTCCAATCGCAATCAACTGCGACTGCGTTTCGATGGCATGTCTCGACGAATCATCCAGCGTCTGTAACGCTTCAAGCAAGACCAACACTACGAATTGATCGATCAGCTCCGATTGCAGGCCGGCGGTCTGGGCACCCGTAGCACCCAAACGGAATCGTTTGCGGACTTGATCCAGTATTTGCGCAATGCGGCTCTTGTAACCGGCAATCCGGACGTTCCGTGTCGCCAAATCCCACAGCGGAACGACTACCGAAAAGTCGTGGACCACAGCCCCCTCCTCGGCCGGTCCCCATTCCCCGCCTTGTTTGAAATTTGTTTGAATAGTCTTGGCCGTTCAGATCGCTTCGGGACCCGTTTCGCCGGTCCGAATTCGGATCACATCGGCGAGGCTCGAAATGAATATTTTTCCGTCACCAATTTGTCCCGTGCGAGCCACAGTGGTGATCGTTTGGATCGCATTGGTGACTTCGTTGTCCGCCACAACAACTTCTAGCTTGACCTTGGGAAGAAAGTCCACGGTGTACTCGGCACCACGGTAGGTCTCCTTATGTCCACGCTGTCGGCCGAATCCGCGTACTTCGGTGACAGTCATACCGTGAATCCCTGCCTGCGTCAGTGCATTCTTCACTTCTTCCAATTTGTAGTGTCGAATGACGGCTTCCACTTTCTTCACGATTCGGATCCTTAGTTTTGAGGGTCAGAGACTCGCACCAATGGGGGCGAGTCTATCAAGAGTTGATCCCAATTCAGATAGCCTCTGGGCCACTTTCTCCTGTGCGAATCCGAACGATTTCATCTAGATCTGTCACAAAGATTTTGCCGTCACCGATTTGACCCGTACGAGCGCTGCGGACAATCGTTTCTACGACAGACTTGACTTGGTCGTCGGCCACAACGACTTCCATTTTGGCTTTTGGAAGAAAGTCGACGGTGTATTCAGCACCACGATATTGTTCCTTTTGACCCTTCTGGCGTCCAAATCCGCGCACTTCTGTGACGGTCATTCCCTGAACGCCAGCCTCCATGAGCGCGTCCTTCACTTCTTCCAGTTTGAAATGCCGAATCACCGCTTCGATTTTTTTCACGAGCCGCCCTGTCGTAATTGGAGTTCAATAAAAGATGTAACCTTCTTCCCCATGTTGATCGATGTCCAACCCCTGCAGTTCACCCGCTTGATTCACGCGAAGACCCAGCACCGAGTCAACCAATTTTAGGATGATGAACGTACCGAAGACGGCTAGTGTGATTGAGGCGGCAATGGCAACAGCCTGTTCCATCACTTGTTCAGGGTTTCCCTCCAGTAAGCCGCATTTGGAGGCATCGCCTGTGATCGACTTGGACGCGAAGACCCCCGTCAACAACGCTCCTAAGACACCCCCAACACCATGAATACCAAAGGCATCAAGGGTGTCGTCATACCCATAACGGTTTTTGAATTTTGTGCAGAAATAATAGCAAACAATACCCGCAGACAGTCCGAGAATGATTCCGGCAATCGGCGTGCAAGAACCGCTGGCAGGGGTAATGCAGACCAACCCGGCAACGGCACCGGAACACGCACCCAAAATACTCGGCTTCCCGCGAATGATCCACTCAATTACTGCCCACGCCACCGTCCCCGCTGCGGCTGCGAGGTGCGTCGCAACGAAAGCATTCGCCGCCACGGCACTGGCAGCACCGGCACTTCCGGCATTGAAGCCAAACCAACCGACCCAAAGCAAAGCGGCACCGATGCAGGTGTACGTCAGATTGTGAGGTGGCATCGGTTCATGACCGAACCCCAATCTTTTGCCCAGCAAGACGGCACAGACGAGGGCCGAAAAACCGCTCGTCACATGGACCACCGTGCCACCGGCAAAATCGAACGCCTGGAACGCCGCCGACTTGTTGAATTCCGAACACCAACCGTAGTCAGACCAGACCCAGTGCGCGACGGGACAATAAACAAAGGTTCCCCACAAAACGGAAAATAAGACCATCGAACCAAATTTCATCCGTTCAGCAAACGCTCCGCAAATCAAAGCGGGTGTGATGATAAAGAACATCATATTGAAAATCATGTGTACGGATCGGGGAATCGTCAGAAACTGCGGAACAACCTGCTGTCCGTTTTCCCAAGTCGGTATCACGCCGTGGAGACCGGCAAAACCAAGGTCACCAATCAATCCCAGCCCCCCAAGATCTCCGCTGAAGACAAGGCTGTAGCCCCACAAACTCCAAACAAGTGACATGATCCCCATGAGGAACACACACTGCATCATCACACCCAAAATATTTTTTTTCCGAACCAATCCTCCGTAAAACATCGCAAGACCTGGTGCTGTCATCATCAGCACAAGTGCGGATGATGTGAGCATCCACGCAATATCGGCGCCATTGAGAGGGACGGCTATCTCGGGAACTGATGTCAGGTCGGATTCCTGGGCCATCGCAAACATCGGCCAGAGACAAACAGTCACAGAAACGGCAAATACGGGCCAGCATTTCAGTAGCACAACAAGTTCCTTTGCTTTCAGATACACAAGACCTCGCCATTCATCCGCCTTGAATTCATCGAATCTTGCGAGATTCAGAGGCTCGCATCGAACAATTTGGAGCAAGACTGGAGGACGGGTAAAAAAGACTCTGGTGCAAGTCGCGTGCCTTCAGTAACACAATTCCTGCTAGGAACAGTGTTATGAGTCGCCGCCGCCGACCTAAGAATCGTCGTGTGTATTTTTAGTGTTGTTGGCCGGAAGAACATTCAGGATGCTCTCGGCGGGATCATTACTATGGATTTTTTTCAAAACAGGTGGCCGAATTCTGATGAGGTCTGGGTCTTTTGGGACTCAATCGATCAGCCAGCGACTGAAGCCCGAGGGGAGAGTCGTATTTTATTTCGTCAGCATCTGATGGCCGACGATGTGTTCGTAGGGATGAAAAATAGTGGGGTTTGAGATTTCGTCAACGATCTTCACGAGTCGCTTCGATCGCTGTGTGGCACGGACGAGGCCGGTTACTAACGAGTCGACCGCGCGTTTGGCGCCCTCGGTGTGGGTCTTCAACAGAGGCTGACAATTCGTCGTCGACGAATTGTCAGCTTGTCGAGCCGCAGCTATTATCCGAGCAGGCATTTATCGCCATATTTCTAAAGGTAGTTTTGTTTTTCTGTGGCAGGACTCTTGGCTAAAAGCGAGTGGATCGAGGGCGATTTCAAGTTCCAAGGATAGGGCATGGTATTTCCCGAGTATCGCGTGGGAATGGGGCACGACCGGCATCGGTTGGTCACGGGCCGTCCGCTCGTGCTTGGTGGAGTGCTGATTGATTTTGAACGGGGTCTTGAGGGGCACAGTGACGCTGACGTACTGCTGCATGCCATTACCGATTCTCTTTTAGGAGCTGCCGGTTTGGGAGATATCGGAGACTGGTTCGCGGACACGGATCCACAGTGGTCCGGGGCAAATTCTGCCGTTTTACTGCGGACGGTCCTCGTCGCGATTAAGCAACGGGGCTGGGAAGTCATTAACCTCGATTGCACAATCCACGCAGAACGCCCGAAGCTTTTAACTCAGAAACGCGTGATCGCAGCACACTTAGCGGTACTGCTGGAGATTGCGGAAGATCGAGTGAACGTCAAAGCCAAGACCGGAGAAAAGGTCGGCCCCGTCGGTCGTTTGGAAGCGATTGATGCTGATGCCGTCGTACTGATTGGACGCAGCCCCACGATGGGGTGACCGAGTCATTCAACAGGATTCATTTTTTTGTCAACAGGGAAGACCGACCATGCCGCTTCGCGTTTACAACACGTTGTCTCGCCAGAAGGAAGAATTTCAAACGGTCGAACCCGGCAGGGTTTCCATGTATCTGTGTGGGCCGACGGTTTACAAGCCGGCTCATATCGGGCACATGGTCGGACCGGTGATCTTCGATACGGTCAAGCGGTATCTGACCTACAGCGGCTACGAGGTAACGTGGGTTGTCAACATCACGGATGTGGATGATAAACTGATCAACCGCGCCAACGAGCGAAAGATGACCGTGGAGGCTCTAGCCAAGGAGATGACACAGGATTACTTTGACAACCTCAAGACGATGGCTGTCGAGGGAATCGATCACTTTCCGTATGCGACACAGCACATTCCCGAGATGCAGGAGATCATTGCCACGTTGATCGAGAAGGGTTACGCCTACCCTCTCGACGGAGACGTTTATTTCTGCTGCACAAAGGATGAGGACTACGGTAAGCTGAGTGGACGTAGTCTTTCGGAAGTGCTGGCGGGAACACGTGCGGAGACTCATGGCGCCAAGCAACATCCCGCCGACTTCGCCCTGTGGAAGAGCTCGAAGCTCGGTGAGCCCGCTTGGCCGAGTCCTTGGGGGCCGGGCCGCCCTGGTTGGCACATTGAATGTTCGGCGATGGCCAAGAAAATTCTCGGTGATTCGATCGATATTCATGGCGGTGGACTAGACCTGATGTTCCCGCATCACGAGAACGAATTGGCTCAGTCTGAAAGCTGTACAGGAAAACCGTTCGCCCGCTACTGGATGCACAACGGACTGATGCAGGCGAGTGGGGCACCGGGAAAAGTCGGCGGAGGACACGACAAACGGGGAGACAAGCCGACGGACATAGCCACTGCGAAGGAGGCTCAGGAGGCTAACAAGCTTGCCGGTTCCAAGGGAGCCGCCTCGGTGAAGGAACTTTTTGCCAAACACGATCCCGAGACGATTCGCTTCTTCTTACTTGCCACTCACTACCGCAGCCCGATCGATTTCAGCGACGAACGGATCGCTGAAATCGGCAAGAGCCTTGAAGGCTTTTATCGCCTGTTCGAGACCTACCAACGAGCCTCCGGCCAGTCGTTCTATGCGTTGACGTCGGCCACAACACGAAATGACCAAAGTCGTCCGCACTCTTGGAGTGACGACGCTGGGGAGTCGAAGAGTGTGGGCGACGTGGCCGAACTCAAGGCGCTTCGGCAGCGATATCTCGACGCGATGGACGACGATTTCAATACGGGCGGAGCGGTTGGCGTCTTGTTTGATCTCCGGAAGACGTTGAACGCATTCATCGGTGAGCACAAGCTCGACACCGCTGCGGCGGACAAGAGTCAACTGCCGGCCTTGACTGCCGGTATGACGCTTCTCAAAGAACTCGCCTCGATTCTCGGAGTCTTTCGCGGATCCAAGGTCGAGGCTGCCGCCGACGCGAACGACGGCATGCTAGACGGTCTGATGCAACTCGTGATCCAAATCCGAGCGGACGCTCGCAAAAATAAAAACTTCGCTGTCGCCGATCTGATCCGAAACAAGCTTAACGAACTCAAGATTTCGCTAGAGGATCGCACGGACCAGACGTTGTGGCGACGTGGATAAGTCGCGTGTCACCTCAGAAGCGGCGTGGTGGTCAATCGGATATGCGAGAAGCCGCGAAACTGAAAGTGGACGGGGAGGAGGGCGGACGCAGAACTCGAGAGACTCAGCAGGAATGGGGTTGAGCCGCCGATTAAAAAATGAATTGAAGGCCAGAGAGGGGCCCACGGAGCGACGCCCAAAACACGAATTTCGTCCGAAACCCGCGCACTCGATGTTTCAACAGGCTGTCAGCCCCCGTCCCTCTCGGCCACGGAATTGAAACGCAATACGTTTGCCCGAAAAACCTTGGTTCGAAGATTCGAATCTTTAATCAACGATGAAACCGCTATCGGCACGGACACCGACGGTTATCAAGATCCTTCTCGGCGGGTGGATTTCATCACACGAGCCATCTGTCCGCTGAGGGGGGCGTTGCCGCATTGCATTCAGTCGGATACGGTCCTTAAACGATCGACCGGAGTGGCAGCCTCGCGAGAATTCACAGCGGAGTTTTCTGGGGACAGGAGACTCCTGAGACCCAGGCCGAAGCCCCTTCTTACCGCGTCGGGATCGGCCGTTGTTGATTGGTTACCACCGCCGAGTTCGTTTTGAGGAATTGACGTCGCTCCCGAGATGGCAAAGAACTGAAACCACAGAAGGAATGGTCGATCAGGAAGTCGAATACTCAATCACTCGGTGGTCTCTTGTTTTTTCTGCGTCATTAACGCGTTCCAGTTTCGGAGATGTAATGCATTGACTTGGCGGTATGGGTCCTCAGGCGGGCTTCGATCAATCGTCTTGATTGCCAGATCGTATCTCAACAGTCGCGCGTGACACTCCGCCAATAATGAACTGGCCGGAAACGACCATCGTCCCTTGCGTCCAAAATGTCGAAGGTAGCCAGACAACTGTTCGATGGCGGCGCCGTAATTGGCGCCCTCAAATTTGCAAAGTCCGCTCCAAAAGATTGAATCCTCCGCAGCCAGGCGGTGCAAAAGAGTGATTTCGGGGATCTGGCTCGGTTCAAGTTCGAGATGACGAATGGAAAGGTAGTGCTCGGTCGCATCTTCAAACTTGCCCTGAAGTTGTTCGGTTCGAATTTTTTTTAACTTCATTTCCGGGACCATGTTTACTGGCTTGCCAGTTTGCTTATCCAGCGTGATGCCGATTGGCACTTGGAATGTCACGAGAACTTGCTTGATCTGTTCGACTGTGGCTGAAGTGGCAGCCCGGACTTCCGCACTCTGTTGTGCCGGATGGGGCCACGGCTTGATTTTGTCAACCGTGATATTTGGCAATGCCAACATCAGTCGCTGGATGACCCCCGGCCTCCCCTTGTCAGCGATCGGCGGATCGAACAAAACGCAGACGTCTTCTGACGGAAGTACCGACTCCAGTTGACTCATGCGACGAGACCAAAAGTCAGGTTCGACAATCGGCATGACTTGGGGTGATTTGAGAGAATCGGCATCAATGGCATAGGGCTGATCCGTGCGGGTGGACAACTGCTGCAACCATTCAGGATGTGACGAAATGTCATTCAATGTGGCGGGTGAAGAGGCCGGTGTTCCGGCAATGATCTGTGAGGGGATCGGGATTCCGAGTCTGGCATCAAACAAAAAGATTTGGTCATTAACCACGATACCCAACAGCCAATCTCCGTCCTCCGGATTTGATTGGGCATTCGGTTTTACAATGATACAGTCGTAATGAAGTTGCCGGAGGACGGATGCACAGATCCATGCGCGATCCTCGGCAGAACCAAGTCCGCTCAAGAGGATCTGATAAGTGGAAAGAGGGAGTCCCGGGTCGTCATCTCCTCGCAACGCGATGTTCCGTACGACAAACTGAAAAACCCCCACGATTCGTTCCATTTCAGTGGAGCCTCGTGACGCTAAATAGTTGCTCATCGTGTGAGTCAACAAGCAGTCTCGAATATGTGAGGCATCCCGGTCATCAAATGTCTTCGAGTTCAGTCGTGTTTCATCGTCCGTCGTCGACCAGCCGGCAGGCAGAGCGACAGGTTCCATGTCCGAGGAATCCTCCCCCGGTTTCGTCTCAAGCCGCAAGCCGCTCCACGAGTTTAGCAGACTCACCGGCTTGTCAGTCGCCGCTGCAATACTGAAATTTTCTGGGCGGAGTTGATGAATGGCGTTTGTTAACAAGTCTTCGGCCGTGGCCGTCTGCGTGGAAGAACCTCGAGAGGAGACGGTTTTCTTATTGAGACAACCCGAGCTGGCCGCCATCAGAAATCCACAGAGGACAAAAACCACAACTCTTCGGATAATCATGACTTCTTGCACTTTAAGAGTAAAACGGGGCGGGGGATTGGTAAAGATGAAGGAGACCATCGTGGCTTAAAGCGATTCGGACGCCGTGACTACGCTGGGACTCTGAAAATTGTTAAGAAGAATTCGACTTGATGCAATCGGTAGACACTCAAATCGATTCGGAGAACTCCAGTGCCAGAGTTCGAAGTCGCACCAACTGGTCGAGTAATTTCGGTAGCTCTTGGAGAGGAATCATGTTCGGCCCGTCACTGAGAGCTCGTTCGGGATGGGGATGCGTCTCAAAGAAAACGCCGTCGCAACCGGAGGCAACGGCGGCCCGCGACAGGAACGGAACCAGATCGCGCCGGCCTCCTGTGGTGGCGCCTCCCGGTAACTGCACGCTGTGGGTTGCATCAAAGATCACGGGGGATCCGAATGACTGCATCACGGGGATGCAACGCAGGTCATTGACTAACCGGCCGTAGCCAAACATTGTTCCACGTTCGGTGAGGAGGACGTTCGTGTTGCCAAAAGCTTCGCACTTTTTCACAACATGAATCATGTCTTCGGGAGCGACGAACTGTGGCTTCTTGACATTGATCACGCCGCCATGTCTGGCCGTCGCTTCCGCAACGGCCTTGACGAGGTCGGTTTGGCGTGCAAGAAATGCTGGAATTTGAACGATGTCGCACACTTCGGCCGCCGGCTCGGCTTGCGCCGATTCATGAACATCGGTCAGAAGTCGCAATCCGGTGGTCTCACGCACCTTCGCTAAAACTTCCAACCCCCTCTGAATTCCCGGACCGCGATAGCTGTCAACACTTGTTCGGTTGGCTTTGTCAAAACTCGACTTAAAAACAATCTGCAGGTCGCGTGATGCCGCTAGATCGGCCAGTCTCTTCGCGACCTCCAGAACGATTTCTTCACTTTCGATAACGCACGGTCCTGCAATAAACAACAAAGGTTGTCCGCGCCCGCAGCGACTGGAACCAATGGAAACGGGATTGTTTGGCACGCGTTCTTTTCCCTTTTTCGGAATTGATTGGAAATCGATTCGGATCTTGTTTGATCGATTCTCCGCCAGTCGGTTTGTAGATCGTGTTGGCCTATCGTAATCCGTCAAGGTCGTTGAAGACATCGGCTCAACTCAATAACGGCACGATCCGGAAATTGGAGGAATCTCGAGTCGACTGATGGTACTCTCTGAGGACCCACCTGGCGACTGTCCCCAGAATTTGAGGGGATCCCATTTTGCCTTGGAAAGAGCGACAGGCTCGTTGTCTATCGATCGATGATCCCGTCTGTTTCCTCGATCGATTCAGAAAGCTCTTGGAAAATTATCGGGAAAATCCAGAGCCGTTGCTGCGGCATGTTTTTAGTCCCGAGAAAGCCCTGAGCGTGCGTCTCTCGACGTTGTTAATCGTGACTTGCGACATCTACCCAACGGGAACCGCGGAGCCGCATCGATGCGGCGTTTCCCGTGTGACGGTCGGCGGACTCGAATACGGTAAATTCGACTCCGCCTCTTGGTAAATCTTGTTTTTCGTATGAAAGGTTCGCCGGTAGGTCCTGCCACTCATGACCTGGGGAAGCGTGTTTGTAGCCGGTTTCAAAAAGTTTTTGCATTGTTGCCGGATCAAACACCAGTGGATCTGGCTGAAATGTGACATCTTTGGGGACGGACGTTACGGAGAAACTCGCCCCCGCGAATCGAGCCAGCAGATACGTTTGCAAAAGATCGCCCTCCAATTGTGATTGAAGGACACCACCGATTGATTCTTCGATGACGTTTGTTAACCGGCGTTTGACCACTCTTCGCGGAAGCTCTAGCTGTCCGGCGATGACGACGTACACATGCGAATCATTCGGCGGTTTGGGGGTTATTTGTTCAGGATTGATCCCCATCATCGCCGGTTGCAAAAAAAATGATGCGGCGACACCACCGTCGACATGCAGTTCGGTATGTCGATGGCCATCGACATCGATTTCAACATCGACTGGAGGTAGCAAGCCGGGAACCGATGCCGATGCCAGTAAGACATCGCGGAATAGTCGGAGGCCTCGGAGATCGCCGCGGCAGGCAATCGCGCCCAAGTCCCAGACAACGAGTCGCTTGGAATCTAGGTCAGTCGTTCCGACGTACAGCCGTCGTCCACCTCGATGCGCGTCGGCAATTCGGCTCAGTACTTTCGGTGTGATCTCCGAAGCGATCTTCACTTTTAACGGAGCCGAATCGGCAATCGAGTCAGACCATAGCAATTCTGGCAGCCAACGGCGTTTGAAGATGTCACTTTGCTTGGTCGACGTATATCCGTAGCGGAGGAGATCGTCGTATTCGGAACCGAGAAAGGCAAAAGGCGCAATCAAGGCACCGGTACTGATTCCTGTGACAACATCGAACGTCGGTCGCGTGCCGCTGGCAGTCCATCCATTCAATACGCCAGCAGTATAGGCCCCATTGGCACCCCCCCCAGACAGTACCAAGACGTTTCGCGGCGCGACGTTTGTTCCGGCGGGAACGACCCGATGATTCAGGTCGCTCTGCGACGATGTTCCCGCCAACTCGACTTCCACCAACCGAGTCGATGGAGCCAGCAGCAATGGCACATGCCGACGCCCGGTGACGCAGCCGGATTGAGCGACGATCAGCAGGCTCGTGCAACAGACAAAGAAGGTATTAGGTGCCATCGTGAGTGGGCAAACGCTTGTGAATTTCTGGCTCGAGTTGCGGCAACGGCGGGCAGAAATTCTCGGCATTCCGCTAGAGATTGGGCCTTTACTCCAAACCGGCGAGTTGTACCGCAAGCCTGATAAATCGAGAAGCCGACTTGGTAGATTTTTTGAGGAATTCAGACTCACTACGAAAAGCAGAGGTGAGTTGTTCCCTTAGTAGCCTGTTGAAAAAGCCGTCGTTGGCTTGATGTGTGTGACAGGGCGCTATGATCTGGGCGTTTGAGGGACTGAGGAGCAGGGAAGGCGATGGGACATTGGCAGACGGAGCAGCAGCAAGAGTTTTGGATTGCGACCGATGAGCTGTCCCAGACGCCTCGGCATGTGTTTTATCAGCGAGTGAATGAATGGCTCGCGAAGGCTGAGTTCGCTTCGTGGTTGGAGCAACTCTGTCGGCCGCACGACTCCCAGCAGGATCGCGGTTCGAT
>Ga0114966_10002862_pt1 | contig 15333 bp, 16 predicted proteins | sample M_130207_XF_Meta_FD_87029 | JGI IMG/M metagenome (GOLD analysis project Ga0114966, IMG submission 87029) | Freshwater microbial communities from Lake Montjoie, Canada to study carbon cycling - M_130207_XF_MetaG | ecosystem: Environmental > Aquatic > Freshwater > Lake | place: Lake Montjoie... | reverse complement strand
TATATTACATGAAATTTCTTTTTTTGAACAAAATATTAAAGAAATAAGTGATATAACTGATATAGAATCAAATACTTTTTTTAATTTTGATATATTATTTAAAAGATTAAATGATAGAAAAATACAAGAATTATTATTAGAAACCAATTTAATATTTAAAAATAAGTCAATATTATTAGATGCGATATATACACTTATATTCGCGTGTATAGTTTTTTTTATGTTTGAATTTTTACAATTAAATGTTATTCAAAGAATTTGTATTACAGTAGATGGTTCAATTACAACAATTTTATTTGATGAAATACCAATCGTTATATTAGAAATAATAATTGTAAGTAAATATGTAAATATACTATATATAACCCCAGAAATAGAGAGTATAATAAATTTAACAAGTCTTAGTCAAATAACCGGTTTTACATTTATAATTCTAATAAAATCAAAAGTAAATAATAATAAAGTTAAAAGAATTTTTAGTGATTTATATAATAAAAAATATAAAGGATATTTAACAAAAATACAATTACAACAATCCTAATCATAATTATAATATATAGATATAATATGATACCAGAACCACTCATATTATATAAAAAAAACCCTAAAAAGATATATTCCAGTTATGGAATACCATTTGAATGTGTCGAATTAGTCCGCAGGTATTTTATCTTATATTATGGCCTTACATTCCCATCAATTCCCGATGCTTTTGATATGTTCACTTCAATTAATTCACTCATCCATATAAATACAAGTCAGGTTATTTTATTAGAAACTGTATTTTCCCAGAATGTAGATGATTTACATGTCGGAGATATTATATTTTGGAAGCATAATCGCACAAATAGCAATTATGGCCACGTTGCTATTGTAGTCCGCTCTACAAAAGGAAAAGTTGTTATTGCTCAACAAAACATGAAAAAATTATCAGAAGAATACAAGAAATCTGATATAATTAGCGCGATGAATCAAAAAAACTCGCAATTCCTCGGAATAAAGCGTCTACCCAAATTTATTCCAATTCCGGTGCGCATCCTCATTGAAAAAAAATGATTTTATATATTCCATTTTATTTTTATCCAAATAAAATGAAAGTCATACGAATTAATCATTCAGGGACAATTCTTTTCAATCAAGATAGTCATTCAATGACATTTTATCGGATTGATGGAGACCAGCTCCATATTATTTATCGCCATACACAGCAAATCCCGCTACAAATTAGTGCGGGTGAGTGGTCTATGAGCGATTTGTTTTTTCTTATTGGGGGAGACCAAAGTGGAAATATTGGAAAATGTATTGTTAATGCGAATACTGCGCAAGGGAAGTTTTTCCCATTTGTGAATGTAATTGAACACAAGTATCCGGTATTAAATATATCATTTAATTCTTCTGGAAATTATGTAATAACGGCTTGTAATCAAAAGCTCGTATTATGGACAATTACAAATGCGGATATGAATCCAGTTTACAGAATTGAGCAAAGTGATCATGGATACATTTGTTCAACCGCATTTCATCCACGAAATTTAATTTTTGTTGTTGGTTATTATTACAAACATTTAGAAAAATATGCGATTACGAACACTGTTCAAAAAACGCAAAAGTCGGAAGCTCATTTAAGCTCAATTATTTTTCTTACATTTGGAACGGATGGGAACATAATTTATTCGTGCTGTTCAGAGCAAATATGGGCACAGACAACCGAAAATCTAACGCGATTATTTGTTATCAATAATAAATTATTATTTCCGAGTATAGATAAAATGGGACTACAATTTCAGTATCTTTTTCACAATGGAATAAATCAGTTTATGATTCTAATGAATGATACTAGCTTTAACTTTAATATTGAGTTCTCATTTAATGAGGTTCAGGTCAAAAATTTGAAAAAGAACGAGTTTCGGTATCCAGTGTTTTCATATCGGGGAAAGATTTGTTCCGTTAAGGATAATCAGCTAAAAATCGAGAATTGATTTTTAGATGGATTATCTTTCAATTTAAAAACAATAAAACTCTTATTTATAAATGTATCACAACACCTTCTTAGATTCAAAAAGATATAATCGTATTCATGTTGAGAATACGCAAGAGGTCCGTAATATGAGCCTCGCCCCTTTCATTGTGGAGGGTGGGTCCATCTTTAAAAAACCGTCCTATTTTTTAGAATCCGTCATCGTCGGTCAAGCGAAAGACCCCAAAGAGGGAATGATTTCCTATCGCAATGGTAATTTTGCTGGCTATGATGGTGAGCGCTGGAAGACCTTTACAAAAGAGAGTTTGTGGATGAGTGGAGAAGATGACAATATTGTTTATACAACGGGTCGGCGTATTGGTATTAATAAGTCGAATCCAAAGAAAGCCCTCGAAGTCGGAGGGGATGTATTAATCGATAAGAAGTTGGTCGTGTGCGAGGATGCTAATCTGGGCGTGGGGGTCTGTCTCGGCGAAAATGCTGGTAAGAAAAAACCGGGATATATTCGTTTTTGGGAGAACTTTTTTGAGGGCTACGATGGTGAGAAATGGGTCCAGTTTGGTAAAAAAGAAGAAATAATTGAAAATAAGGTGGAGGCAGAGCCCCTTGATTTGACTGCGGTTGAAAAGATTAAATTGTTATGCCCAATGATTTTCACAAATATGAAGGTCGATTCTCATTTCTATTATAACTTCGAAAAAAATGAGTTCCGTATGGAAAAAATGAATGAGAAGCTCGATACAATAAAAATGGAGGATTTATCTCTGGGGAATATTAAAATAGGGGGTGATATTGTTTTCGCAGATGGGAAGGTTCGTCATTCAATCCGGAATGTGGGGGACCCAGTATATGCCGGTGATGTCGCAACGAAGCGATATGTGGACCAGATATGTAATGGTTTACAGAACTACATTGTTTGCGATTTTTTGTGTATGGGCGCGGATGGATCCATTAATGAAGCTCTCGAACTATCCATTTTGCGAACAATTGGAGAGTTGAGTGTGGATAAATATGTTGTTATTCTGAATCGGTCAGGACCAGAGTTTTATAAAATATTAGAGATTGAAAATTCAATAAAATTGGAAAAAATAAATGATATTTCTCTTCCGGCGAAACTCTATGTTCGAGAGGGGCGATACGGTCGAAGTGAGTATTTTTTATTTAATAAAGGGAGTGGTGGTGGGTATGATTCATTACAGATAAATGGGATTGAAAATTTAGAGTATGTGGGGGGTATATCGAAGGTTGGAAAGGAAATCCGGCTCAAACTGGACAGCTCAATTTTCTTGGAATCGAGCCAAGGAATTACTATTCGAGAGAACTCGATTGACGCCTCAAAATATATCAAAGATGGGACACTCCAAGTGGATTGGGCGCAAATTCCGGACGGAATTATTGATTCGCGCCACATCGGGTCGAAAGTTATTCAAGGGGCCAATATACATCCGAAAACGGTGGGGGATGCCCATTTAAAGGATGGGTCCATACGTAATCATCACTTGACGGTTGGGATTATTACCGAAAAGGAATTGGCGAGTGATTGTGTCGATAAGGCCCATTTGAAGGATGGGATTATCCATCATAAAAATCTGACGGCGGGGTGTGTTATGGGTGCGAATATTGAGCATGAACAAATAGAGGGTCGTCATTTGTGTGGTGGGTCCGTGGATACGAAACATTTGTGCGCGAATATAATATTGGGCGAACATATCGCCAATGAGCAAATAGGCGCGAATCATTTGCGAAATCAAATCATTTTGAACGCTCATTTAAGTGATGCGTGTATCGGATGGGAGAATATTTGCGGGGATTCAATAAAGAGGGGGCATATTTCGCCAAACGCGGTGGGCCCTCTCAATATTGAAGACTGTGCAATAACGGGCCAACATATCAAACCTCAATCTATAACTGCGGACCATATTTTGAAGAATTCTGTTGCGGGTCATCATATTGGACTCAGTCAGATAAGGCGGGACCACTTGGAAGACTCCTTTTTGGAGGAGCGCCATTTATCAGCGAATATTATTCGGGAGGACCATATAATTGATAATGTTATAACAGGCGCCAAAGTCAGGAATAATACGATTGAAGGAAAACACATTGCGATTAATTCGATTGATGATCGCCATATTATGAATATGTCAATAAAAGGGAGCAAGATATTGGATGGGTCAATTAGCGAGAACAAAATAGTAGATGAAAGCATATCGACGAACAAATTAAAAGATAAGAGTGTAACTAATGATAAAATCAGGCTCCCTTTTATTAAAATATCGTCGGACCCAGTTTTTACTTGCACGCAGGTTGTTAATTTGGGGGAAACGTTCAATCTGGGCTTGAATCAGAACTATATGATTCCCAAAATAAGGGAGGGCGTCGCAGAGTTCCTGACGAATGTCCGCTTTGGAGAAGAAGGGAGCAATAGTCATATGGAAATAAATATTCCGGTAGAATTTAAAGGGGGTGAAAAATTACATTACATTGGTGAAATCACTGGAATGTATCGGGGAATAAGGTTAGAAGAATCGTTCTTGAAGAAGTGGGTGAAGTGTGATGGGAGTAGTGTCCGGAAGTGCGATTATTATGATTTATACGTTAGGATGGGGGCTGATGATTCCGGAGATGACAACTTCTATTTACCTAAAATTGCGAATGATGTTATTGATTACTTCATTCGGTTCCAGTATTAGAAATTTCAAGATTTTTATTATTCATAGAATAATTTGGACCTTCCGGTGGTCCTTGTTGAGCCTGATACTTCTTTAACATCGATAATACAGGTGAAGGTGAAGCGGGACCACTTTCTGATTCATCTGTTTTTTTCTTAAAGTAATTAACTTTATATGTCAAATTCATTGTAGATACAGCAAAAGCAGTTATAACAAGAAAAGCAATAAACATTTTAGGAGTTGGACTATCTGATTTTTTCTCAGACTTTTCAGTATTGAGTTCTTTGGGGTCGCAATCTGATGTTTCACTCTTCGCATTAAAATACACGACTATTACTAAAATAATAATAAATAACATTATTCCCATCCATAATACAATAAATATTTTTCCTAATTGGACATCTGGTTGTGATTCCATAAATTAAATATATATTTTATTATCAAAAAAATAACTTAAAGAAAAATAAATATATTTGTTTATGAGTGTAAATGGAGATGAAGAATCCGTCGCAATGGAATTGAGTGATACAAACGCAACAATGTCTAAAATTGTTGAATTAGATACTTTCGCCCAGAATATGTTGGTATCAATTTATAATTTAAAGATGGGGCTTAAAAGCCTTGAAGCAAACCTTCGCAACTATCAGAAACAATCGAAGAAGTTATTTCAGTCAATGAAGGCGAAACCGAAGAAAATTAAACTAGCTAAGGTTGGTGGAGGTGATATAGGAGAGAAAAAAGAGCGCAAACCAACTGGATTCTTCAAGAAGACTAAAATTCGTAAGGAATTAATAGATTTTTTTAATAATCCGGAGGTCTCAACCTTCATTTCTCTAATAAGTGCGGAGGAGAAATTAAAGGAAGATTCTAAATTTGAGGAAATGGATGAGAATTTAATGATATCAAGACCATCCACTACAAAAATTATTAACCGCTATATTAAAGAGAAAAAACTACAAAATCCACAGAATTCACAGTATATTATTCCGGATGATAAATTGAAGAAATTACTGACACCTCTTGAAACTACTGATAAGAAGAGTGGAGGATATCGATATTTTAATTTACAGAAATACATTAAGCATTTGTTTTATAAATAGGCGCAAATACGCGCAATTCTACACTTTTTGAAGAGTAGTGTGTATTTCCTCAAAAAAATTCTGGATTGTTCTGACGTAAAGGCGATTTTCTTCTAAAAAAATAACTGTCTCGAACTCATGTGATGTTATTTCAAAAAACAGTTTTTGAAACAGAAAAAGTGTTTCAAATTGGTCTGGATTCTTTCCAAAAAAGAATTGTCTTTCGTCGCAATCGGCAGGATACTTTTCCATCATTAGATAGTGAATGTCTGGAATGAGACTATTGACAATGTCAATGAAAGCCTGTTTGACCTGTCGATACTCTTCTTGTGTTTTCGGTCTCATTTGAGTCGATATCTTTGAATAGAGCAAACAGAGCAAATTGAAGCAGGGACTTTTATAGTCTCTGATAAAACTGATTGAATCATCTTGCGGAGAATCTAAGCGCATCACGCTCTGTAAACCTTGGAAAAGTGGCATTCCCATCGCATTTCTGGTTGATTGGTTCTGCATGTATTTTTCAAACATGATGAACAGAGCAATTTTGAGAAATTGTGCGATTTCATCAAGTGGGAGTGTCGATAGAAATTTAAAATTTGAACTAAAAAATTCCATAATGATTCTCTTGTTCATCGAATGAAAAAACTGGAATTCTCTTAAATATCTTCTAGAAATTCCGGAAGAGATTCTCTGTAATTGTTGTCGTAATTCAACTGCGTTCATTTTTAATAATCAAAAAAATATAAACTATTTACTGTCAATTTTTTCCTTTCCATCCATGATATGTAAAAAAGAAGTCTTCTGGTCGCCCTCTCCTCTTACTCTGCTTCATTTTCTTAATGCGCTTATTGATTATTTTATTGAACTCTTTATCCTTCAATATTTGGACGAGTATCCTTTGAAAAGATGCGCCCATTTTACCCCAGAACCCAATACTCATAAATTGCTCCAAGCAATTTAAGCGGTCCTCGTGTTTTTTATCATATTTTATTTTATATAAAATATACCATAGTAGCCCCCCTTTAAGAAGAATATAGCTATACGCAGACGCCTCCTGACGATAGTCGCACTTCTCTACGGTTTTTAAATTATTACAATCATTGCTATCACGGACTCCATATTTCAGTAGAATCTTTGCGCAATTATTAAATGAATAGTCTAGCTCCTTCAACATATATTCCCGAATAATCCGTTTCTCCTTCCTCTTATCTTCGGGCTTCGCCTTCAATGAAAATAGAGACATAAAAAAAGTGGCCCCTAACTCATTATAAGACTCATTCGCATTGAGTCCGTTCTCCCGGCTGATATTCGTCTCTAAATTCTTTAATTCCGGAATAAGCGCCTGATTGATGATTTCCCAGTCATAATGGACACTGTGGAGGGCCTCGTGGAGTAGAACTTTCGCCAATTCATCCTCGCGCCATATATAAATAGGACCACCATAATATTCATTATAAACCTGCGTACATGCACTATTTACATCATCGACCGATATTGGAATAGATAGCTTCTTCGCGACAGGGACCGTAATTAAATAAATATATACATTATTCATAAAATTGAGGACTTTATTTTTATTTATGTAGTTAATTCGCAAAAAGACGATAAAAAAGTAATAACGGATGAGCTTCGTTATTGAACTAATGCTCTTATCACTTATAAAATGGAAACCGACGACTCCTTGATTGAATATGAGTCGGTATTCATAATCGTAGATATTCGCCTTATTAACTTTCGCCCCCAATTTTATTGCGATTTTCTCTGACAAAAATTTGGAGTCTAAATAGACCTTTAATATATCTTTTTTTTCGGTATCTAATAACTTTCTTTTGTAATGTAATTTAATTTTGGGTAAATAATACTCTGAATATAAATGATACATATGAATGAAATCGACCTGTTTTAAATGATTTTCCATATTATCTATAAGAAATTAAAAAGACAATTCATTGAACTAAAATCATCATTCTTAAAAGTATCTTCCCTTTCCCAAGAGGATGCTTCTTCGGTTTCTTCATAATTCTTAAATACTTCGGTCAGTTTGGATGTAATTATAATAATTAAACGCGCATCCTCTTTCTTGAATACTGCAATCATTTCATTCTCAACTTCGTTCAAATCTACTATGTAATCAGAATTATTACCAAACTTGATTTTTCGGCCTTCAAACTTCCCTAACTTTTTATAAGAAATCGGGATAACCAGAGATTTTTTTAAGGGGTTGTATTTAATGAGGCCGTTGTTCAAAGATAGTCGGATAATTAAATCTCCTGCCTCTTTGTATTTTTTATGCGTATGTCCCGCATTTTTAAAAGTATATACTAATTTATTAAAATCGGCCTCTAACTCATACTGATGACGGACTTCAGTCTCCTCGAATTTTTTATCAATAAAGGCATACCGGATAAACTTGATTTTTTTCGACTTTTTACAGAGGATATCTTCCGGAAATATGACTATCTTTTTCTCAATATTCTCATATTTCAAATACTGATTATTCTTTATTTCCCGTAATCGATGGTTCTCTTTTTCTAACTGATCAATTCGCATCTTATCATTATTTATCTCTATGGTTTTCTTTTCAACATTTGCCTTTAATTTGTCGCGTGTCCGATTAACAATGTCAAAAAAATTTATTCCCTCCATATTTTCTATACCTCCGGCTATTGGGGGCATCTGCGTGAACGTGTGTATCGAAAATTTAATGTCGGCCCCTCCAAGAATATCATCGAATGACCCCATAAAAGGATTTCCTGATTGCTCCGCAAAAAAGTCATTTATGAAACTGTTAATGTCTTTATTTTCGAAGAATGAATTAAACATTGTAAAAGGGTCAAAATTACCACCAATTGATGTTGGTATTCCTAAATCATAGTTTCGCCTCTTGATTGGGTCTCCTATTATGGAGTAGGCCTCCGAAATCTTTTTAAATTCTGCTTCGGCCTTTTCTTTTTCCCCATCTGGATTCTTATCTGGATGATATTTCATCGCTAGTTTCTTATAGGCCTTCTTGATTTCTTCTTCATTTGCGTCTTTTGTTATTCCGAGAACGGTATAATAATTAATATTAGGCATAATCTTATTTATATATTAAATTTTAAGTCTTAATTTTACGAGGCACCTTTGGAGCATTCTCGTGATATATATGTATCAGATTATAGACAAACGCCTCTAAATGGATAACCTCTTTATTCCCACAAAATGATGTTCTGTTAAAATAACAGGCATAATCAAGTATTCGATCCTTCTTTTGCTCAGGAATATTCTTATCTTTTGTTATAATATCTATGAAAACATTGATGACTTCATTGTATGTGAAGTGATAGACGTATAAATCATATAGAGCATTCCGGATTTCTTCTAAAAATGCGTCTCCGATTCTGGTTTTTGATATTATTTTTAAATAGAGGCTCTCAATAAATTTCCGGAAACTATTTTCGAAGGAATCCAATGATGAAAGAGAGAAATTGTAAAATATGGCGATATTTTTTAGGAAACTATTGAAACTATAATCGAAACAACCAGTCTTTATCTTTTCGATTTCATCTATATTCGTGTGAAATTCTTCGAATGTATTGAAAAAATCAATATAAAATTGCTTGGATGGGTTCTGAATGTGGAATGGGATGATAATATTAAAAAATGATTTCGGGATTTTATTTGGGTTCTGAGAAATGCATATGAAATTTGCGCTATCTTCATTCACTTTTATGAGATGAAAAAGCGCCTGAAATGCAATGTCCCCCAATTTATCAATATTCCAGATGATAATGTTCTTTTTGTATCCGGTCGCGATATTATTCATCGAAGATACCTCATTTATATACTCGCTGATAATATAGCGGTCATTTATTCCATACTCGGATGGGTTAATTTCGATACAATTCTTAGATAGTTTCACATTAAAATTAACTTTTGTATTTAGTTTATGTTCATAATTTGATTTGATGTTTTTATCTTCGGGGTATAGCAATGAGAATAGTTTATCAATATATAGTTGAGATAAATAAGAATTTTGGGAATTAATAATAATTGGACTGAACGATTTAGTTTCCAGATTATTGAATTTTAGAAAGCGATCAAACTCGGTTTTGACGAGAGTGTTATAAAAATATGTTTTTATTTTGTCGGGGATTACGTGTTCCATAATTATATTAACGCTGGATATTTCTAAACCATTTTTTACGTAAAACAGTTTAAAAGAATAACTATTATAGTATATAAAAATGAACTCATGGATTAAGAAAGAGAAAGAGAAAGAGAAAGAGAAAGATAAAGATAGGGAAAAACCAAGGTCATATTGGAAAAAGAACGATGATGGGCGTAATCGCAATAAGAGTGAATTTACCGAAGTTCGCGCAAAACCTGCGTCAGGAGTTGCGTCAGTTGTTGTTGGTGGGATGAATGTGGAGAAATTCTATGAAGAGATGAAGAAATCTTCATTTTCATGGTTAGAAAATTCTCTTATTTAGGCGAAGTTATTCGTTTTTCAATTAAAGAAATATTACTATTAATAATTATGTTTGGAACAAGTAGTAGTGAAAAAGTAATTTCTACTGAAAGTTTGAATGGAATGATTTATATTTCAGAAGATGTTGAATTTGGAACAGTTATCTTTTCTACAAAAGATTGGATTCAACCATCTGATGAAAAGGAGATTGTTAGAGCTACATCATTTATCGCAAATGTAATCACGAAGGCGCTTTTAAAATCGCAAAAAATTAAGGAGAATAAATTTGATGTATTAGTTTATTTGGAAAGCTTCAAAATAAAACAGATTAATTATCAGTTTGTAAAATATTTAGCAGATATTCTTAAACAGTTATTTCCAGATAAATTAAGAAAGGCTGTAATAATTGACCCTCCATCAGTATTTATACACAGTTATGAGATAATTAAAAAATTTATTGATAAACCAACACGGGTTAAAATAAGTTTAATATCTACTAAGGAGAATCGTGTGTTATATGATGATATTATTGACGATTAAAAAATATTATTATATAATATATGGAAACTTCAACTATATTAATTATTGGAATCGTAATAGTAGCATTAATTTCAATTAGTGCTGGTATTATATCAGTCGTAGCAATAAGTAAAAGCAATCAAAGTTCAGAAATAACTCAATTAAAAAAAGATTTTGATGAATTTACAACATCCATTGGAAAAGTGGTTGTTTCACAGGCTCAGTCATTGAATACGGGGACGCGGGGTCTTCAAGGACCACGAGGCCCATCTGGTCCTCAGGGTCCCCCTGGAATGAGTTATTCGGCGGCCGGACAGTTATTGAATATGGCGACAAAAACAGTTGCTACTCCAACTGCTGGTAGAGGCTCACAGTCAATTGTATATTTAGATAATAAGAATTATTCTCCGGTTCAGTATTGGTTTTTAGAAAATAATACGGATGGATCAGTAACAGTCAAAAATAAAATGGCAGGTACTTGTTTAGATACTGATACAAATAATAATGTTTTTAGTGCTTCATGTGATGATAAGATTATTACTCAAAAATTTGATTGGAATGGAAATCTACAGTTAGTATCAAAAGGCCAGAATGGAAAATGTATGGCTATGCAACCAAATTTTAGTCGTAATGATGGTAATTCAAATGAAAGTTTGGACCCAACTACTGGTAATCCAATAAAAGGTACTAAATTCGGTAATGTTAATAGAATCGCATTAGATACTTGTTCATCTTCAATTAATCCGAATCAGACGTGGTTTGTTGGTAGTTAGTAGTTTTCGTAAAAAATGAAATATATTATTTCTAATATCTTTTATTATTAAAACTCATAATGAAAATCAAAATGAAACCGACTGAGAAAGAAGGTAAGCGGACCTTTGAACAAAATTTAGATGAAATTATGGAAAAATTGGATGGATTGAATGTTCAGAAGTGTATGTTTCCAGAAGAGTATGATGATATTGATTCAGAGTCGGATTGTTCCGATTACGACATGTCTTTACACGATGGGGAAGCCGAATATGATTATGTTATATCGGTTATTTCACTCATGAAAAAATCGATTGCTTACTTGAAAAGGACGACAACTCCTCTAAGTGGAGTATGTAAGATGAAGATTCGGCGCTTCTTTAAGAAATTCTTCAATAAGATGCGGATTTATTCGAAGGCGGTTGTCTTCAATCCAGATAATCCAGAATACTTCGATTTGAATGAATATCAGATGAGAGTTTTTATAGAGATTTGTGATTGTCATCATCAGTTATTTGATATACTTTCTACTAAGTATCAGAAGACGAATTTTCTAAAAGCAGAACTGCTTGGTGTTTATACCCTCATACAGAAATATTTGGTGTCTATTCGAGAGTTTATTGATAACATAGTTGAGTAATTTAGCATTTTGTAAAATTATTATATATTATATTATAAATATGAATGCGAATAATAGAATTCCATTTGATCCGAATCCAGCCCTTTTTAAAAAAGGACTACGAAATGGTATTATAAAAAAAACGCATTCAAATGATTTAAAATTAGAAATTGTATTTTTTGGAGAAATTGATATTAATGGTAAAAAATATTATAGATATGCACATTATATGAAAGATAGTAATGTTGGATTTCTACAATTGAAAATCAAAACACATCAGAATAACAGTTTAAGAAATGGATTGAAAAATAGTTCGAGTTCATTATTAACATTTTCTTCTCGTCAATTAAGTATACAACAAAAACAACCAGTTCCTAAAATAATACAGAATGCTATTAGACAAAAACGACGATTTGAAACAAATGGTCCGCTGGCGTTAGATGTTCGTAAAATCAACAAATCAGCAATAAATCCTAACGACTTGCGTGTATTATCTGAAAAATTGAACAAATCCGCAATAAATATCTAGATTGAACTTCAAGAAATGAGAAAAAATAATCGTAACAAAAATTGAAAATTGAAAATAAAAAATTCAGTGAAATTATAAAATAAAAGATGTCTTATAATTTCACTGAATTATCTCAGAAACTGACAAAGCAACTCAGCAAAGAAGAAAAGAAAGAATACAGTATATTTCTTACTCCTATACGCGGGTAAAGGTGCTAACACCCAAACGCTCTTTTTTTCTGCTTGTAGTACGAAAAAGGAGAGTTGCGGTTTTCTCACATTTTTTTAATAATATATAAATTATGACAAATATCGCATTAATTACTGGTATAACTGGACAAGATGGCTCTTATTTAGCAGAATTATTGCTTGAAAAGAAATATATCGTCTGGGGTATTATCCGGAAGAGTTCAAGTATTAATACTCATCGAATTGAACATCTATATTTAAATAAGTCTCTTATCCTAAGATACGGGGATTTATCCGATTCTGCAAATATATTACACATTATTTCCGAAATTAAGACCACCTATCCAGAAATAGAGCGATTGGAAATCTATAATTTGGGAGCAATGAGCCACGTGAAAGTCAGTTTCGAAATGCCCGAATATACCGGTAATATTGATGGTCTCGGGGTTTTGAGGCTTCTTGAAGCCATCCGCTCCACTGGCCTACAAGATAAGACCCGCTATTATCAAGCGTCCACAAGCGAACTATACGGGAAAGTCCAAGAAACCCCCCAGACTGAGAAGACCCCATTTTACCCGAGGAGCCCCTACGGCGTCGCGAAATTATATGGTTTCTGGATAGTTAAGAACTATCGCGAAAGCTATGGGATGTTCGCTACTAATGGAATCCTGTTCAACCACGAGAGTCCACGTCGTGGAGAAACTTTTGTGACACGCAAGATTACACGGGGTCTCGGGATGATTTTGCGAGGCGAGCGCGACTATCTCGTTATGGGAAACATGGATTCTTTTCGTGATTGGGGTCATTCGAGGGATTACGTAAAAGGAATGTGGATGATTTTACAAAATAACAGGGCGGATGATTATGTTTTGAGCACAAATGAATATCATAGTGTTCGCGAATTTATCGAGCTCTCGTTTGGAATGAGAGGATTTGATATAAAATGGAAGAGGGAGGGATTGGATGAAGTGGGATATGATAGTAAAACTGGGCGGGAGTTAATTTTTGTGAATGAAAAATATTTTCGTCCGGCGGAAGTGGATATGTTGTTGGGGGATTCTACAAAGGCGCGGACTGAATTGGGATGGAAGCCTGAATGTAGTTTTATTGATTTAGTCAGAGAAATGGTTGATGGTGATTGTCCTTTAATTCAAGGAAAGTAATATTGTGCTTTTTGTAAATGACAATTGAAATAGGAAAAAATAGAAGATTCAAATAAAATCCAATTCTCGAAGCGTATCTTCAACGCAATCCACTTTATGACCAATTACAGATGCATGATGTAAGAGATGATAATCATTACCATCTGTTTCATATTTATCACCGAAGTAGTGTATTTCATCATAGTCGCCTCGAATACATTCAACTACTTGGACCTTATCATATTCTCTCGGATACAATCCAATTCCGACCATTCCACCCTCCGATATAACTACATCATCCAGAATTCCAATTTCCTGTGCGGTAGCTTTAAGAATAGCTATCAGTTCCTTACGATAATTACGTGAGCGGTCCAGTTCAATGAAGACGGTCCGCTCCTCATGCGTCGCAGTCATACCAATTAGTGAAATATATATTATTCCACTTCGCAAATCCACAAAGTTTCCAGTGAGTGTATAATCGACTTGCGACAAATAAGAGAGTGCTTTTTTGATAAGGACGTTTATCTTTGTATAAAGTGGGTGTTCGCGAATGTTTTTGAAATGTATGAGTTTGAGTTCTGGACCTTGATGATAGACGCATCCGCATTCCGTAAAATAATGATTCATTTCTAAATCTCCAAGTTGTGAAAGCGCTTTGTCGAGTTTTCCACCTCCTACGATTCCTATATCAAAACCTTCTGCAACCTTTTTCTGGATGGCTGTCTTCATTTCGGGACCGACTGACTTGCTCGATTCCGCAATGGTTCCATCAATATCGAATAAAAGAATACGGCGCTTCATTTCTTATGTTTTAACTCAACAATTAAATTTCCAAAATCGGACGCATCGGATGTATTTGATAAATGTCCGCGAGTAGTCCATATCTGCTTACTTACATTCTTTTTGAGTTCATTATACGGCTTCGAATAATGACCAGTCCGACTTGAATGAATATTAATAAGAACATTCCCACTCATAGAAATATGACTCTTCAATTTATTTAATATCGCGTGTAATGATTTATCGAATCCTCCGCTTTTGAAGCAATCAATGACGATTGAATCATATTTTTGTTTGTTTTTTGCTATGAAATCTTGGAGACTTGTGCAATGGATTTTTATTTTTACTTTTGGATTTGTATGTTTTTTGATGGATGGGAAAAAGTATTTTTTGAAGTGGTCAATGACAACCGGAGATATATCAACGCAATCAATTATAGTCGGCGTTTCTGGATTGAATCCTGTAAGAATAGTTCCTCCTCCAATTCCAGCAAGTAATATCCGGTTTGGACGCGATTTTGATAAAACACAATTACATTTTTTCTGGATGACATCATTATATTTGTATATAACTTCTTTTGGATTATTTTTGTTCATTGACGATTCATATTTATGATCAAACATTAAATGAAGTATTTTATTGTCTAAAATT
>Ga0114966_10002861_pt1 | contig 15336 bp, 9 predicted proteins | sample M_130207_XF_Meta_FD_87029 | JGI IMG/M metagenome (GOLD analysis project Ga0114966, IMG submission 87029) | Freshwater microbial communities from Lake Montjoie, Canada to study carbon cycling - M_130207_XF_MetaG | ecosystem: Environmental > Aquatic > Freshwater > Lake | place: Lake Montjoie... | reverse complement strand
GACGGGGGTGAGTTTACACATGCCGAGAGTGGATACCTGCAAGTCCTGTCGGAGACCGGGTTCGTCGGGCTTGGGCTGGCCGCATTGTTCATTGTCACCAGTCTGTGGTGGTGCTGTGGGGCACTGCGGAACCCAGACACGCGGGTCAGTTCGATCGCGGCGGTCGTGCTTGCGAGTTTGCTGGCAAACTTGGCACACGCGGTGGGCGATTTCTTTTGGTACACGCCGTCGTGCATGTTGTTGTTGGCGATTCAGTTGGCCTGTGTTTGCCGCCTGTACCGGCTGACTCGTGAGGGGGCAGAGAGCAGTGGGCAGGGTGAAGAGACCCGTGATCAGAAATCCGTAGCCAGTGGCGGGGTGATTGGACGACTTAGGCAGTTGGCATCGCTGGCTGCATTAGTTGGTGCTTTGGCCACGGGGGCGTGGATGATGTGCCTGAAGCTGCCCGCCGCGCTCGCTGAGCCGGATCAGATGCGGGCGATCACGCTTTCTTTGAGGGGGCGTGAGTTCTATGCGGACGACGAAGAATATCGGGCGGCTCAACGGGAGAGACGGCAGGCCCTTTTTCGGGCGGCTCGACTCAACCCTCATGATTCACGATTGGTGGAGGAGTCAGCCGAGGCCTATGTCACATGGTTCAATGAGCGGCAAGAAGTGTCCGACAATCCCTTGCCGCTGGGACAGCTTCGGGATGCGGTCAAGGCTTCTCAGTTTGAGTCGCCAAAAGCGTTGCAAGAGTGGCTCGACCGAGCCGTCGGCAAGAACGTGAAGTTGCTCCGGGTCGCAATCAAGACTTTTCGTAAGGCGCTTCGAGAATCCCCGTTGCGGGCGCACTCCTATATCCGACTGGCAGAACTCGGCTTTCTGGAGAGTGCGAGCGAGGAAGTTGAATCGGTATATCTGCATCAAGCGTCCGTATTGAGGCCGCACCATCCGGAAATCTTGTTCGCCGTGGGGCGGGAGGCTCTGCTGAAAGGCGATCTGGATCGTGCGATGGACTCTTGGCGAATCGCGTTTGGAAACAGCTCCCGAATGCAGGGAATCATTGCCGATTTGCTGGCGGGGCAGGTCACCGCGGAGTTCTTTCTCGAAAAGCTCAAGCCCAGTTGGTTATCGATCGCGATCCTCGCACGGGCATTTACCAAGGCCGAACGCGAGGAGGAGGCCCATCAAATGTGGAGGCGGTTTATTAGTGAAGGGCAGCAACGGTTGAAAACGGATTTGTCTGACGCAGAGTACGAATCCACCACCCTCGAGTTACACACCGCCCATCTGATTCTGAAAGTACCTGATGATGCCATCCGCCTCATGACGCACAGTTTGAAGCGGCTCCCGTACAGTTTTCCTGTGCGGCTCTCTCTCGGCCGGGATCTTGCTGCCGAGAACCGCTTCACCGAAGCGGCCGAACATCTGCAATGGTGTGCCGCGCGCCAACCGGACAACGCAGGGTTGCAGCAGGAGGCCGATCATGTCGTCAAAGAACGCCTCAAGTCCAAGTCCGCAGTCAGGTCTCGTGTTGGCAGCGTTTCGCGCGAATTGCAAAACCCAACATTGGAATAGGCGTCTGGCGCAAAGGACTGACGATCGGTTCTACGGCTGGCGATCAGGGGACCGGCAAGAGTTCGTGTAAGAGGCTATCCGAAAAGAAAAGGCTTGTTTTCAGGGTGCCACGGTCACGGCTTTGCGTGGCCGTGCTTGGGTTGTAGCGCAGGCATAGCCACGCAAAGCCGTGACCGTGGCACCCAAGGCAATATTTCTACACCTGTTGCGGCAAGTTCAGTTTTCGGACAGCACTCTAAGTGCGACGTCGGATGGACGCCTCGTCCGTCTAGGGCCATCGCCTTGTTGGGGCTGCGAAACTTGTAGGGTGGGACCAGCGGCGCTTCGCCACGCCGGCCCACCATGATTTCTCGACGTTTCCCGGTGGTGGGCCGGCGCTCGAAGCGAGCTGATCTCACCCTAAAGTGATAAAGGCGATGGCCCTGGAGGCGGCAGGAACGATCAAAGCCTGACGCACAGGCGAAGACAGGAATCGCTCGCGCTTCAGGCTTGAGGCCATCGACGTGTTGAACGCGTCACCGCAGCCCGCTTCTACTTCTCCACAGTTACGGGAGCAGCAGGCTTGGGTTCGACCTTGGGTGTCGGTTCTGCTTTCGGCTTCGGCGGGTTCAGTCGCGCGTGAGCTTGGTTGAGGGCCGAGAAGATTTCGTCGAGGCGTTCGTGGACTCGCGCGGGCTGTTTGATGGCGAGGCTTCGGCCCAGCTCCACGATGGAACCTTGCTTGGCATCCCAACCCGCGACGAGTGTTGGGAGTGCATCGATCAGGTCTTGGGTTGACGTCTCATCGGCGACGGGGTAGAGCCGCAACTCAAGCTCGGGCGCAGCAAGCTCGTCGTTGATGACGGCTCCCTGACGGAGATCGTCCAACAACTCTGCGACCTCTCGATGGCACTTCTGAGTCTGCGTGATGACAAGCCATTCCGGCACTGCCTTCCACAGCGTTCCTCCTTCGCCGTCGGAATCCTCCCATTTTCCCGAGGTCGCCTCTGCGATGGCCGTCAGTAAATCAGAAGCCGTGTGCGCTTCGGGGATGTCGCCCGTGAAGCAAATTCGCATCGACTTCATCTCGTCGGTCTTCACCATTGTGGTGACGACCAGAGTTCCCTCTTCGATCAAAAACGTCAGAGCCAGCGGTTCGAGTAACTTATGCAGCACAGCGTCGAGTGCCACGCCCGACAGCTTCAGAGTGACAGAACTATCGTGGTCAATTCCGTCGGCGACCAGTGACTCCTTGTCGATCCACAGCCGATAGCCTCGGTCTTTTGCCAGTTGAGCAAGCGTCTCGTTGACTGGGGCGTCGGTGACATTGATGTCCTGCGGCTCGGCCAGCCACTTAAAAATCGCCGCGTCTTCTTCATGCGGATAGCCGGGCCGAGCAATGAGGATCGACTTCACCTTCGTCCCACGCACGACGAACTCTTCCACTGCCTGCAATAACTCTCGAATCTGGAAGTGAGTCTGAAAATCCTGTCGCACGATCAACCGCCCGCGACCAATGCTGATCGATCCCCCTTCGCCATGAGCCTGCTCCCACTTTGCTCCTACGTGGTTCACGAGCAACTCGACGAGCAATTCCTCCCCATTCATTGACTGGTTGGAAATTAGAATGCCTGCTCCAGCATGGCCCGCCGGGCCGTAGCCACCACCACCAAACTGAGGCAACACAAATGCGGGAACCGATTCCGACTCGGCACCGTCCGGCACACTAAAGAAACTGGCACCGCCACTGTTACCACCTCCTCCACTCGAACCACCGGGACCACTACCGCAGTAGCCACCGCCGCTACCACCCATGTTCGCCCGAAGCCGTGGCGGTAGCTTCTTGAGTTGGGGTTCGAGTGCCGCGACGATTGCTTGCACGTCGTAGGTCCGCGTGACGAAATTCTCATCTAATTTGGGTTGGGTCGTGATCGTCAGCACTCCGTCGGAGCCATGCCAAGCGAGCGCGTGCGGCTTCAAGAGAAAGTGCAGTGCCTGCCAGACGGTTGCCGTGCCCAGATTCAGTGTGACCTGCATCTCATCCGTCGAGATGCCGTCCGCCGTCAATGACTCGCGGTCGATCCACAGGCTGACTCCCGCCGTCTTGGCGAGCGTCGCGAGAACCTCTTCGAGCGGCGTGTTTTCCCACTCGGCCTTCACTTGTTTGTGTAGGCCAGCCAGAAGTCGAGACTCCGCTTCGCGCGAGACGCGCCGCGCTGCGGTGAGGTCCGTCCCCGCAACCGGATCTGCCGCAGAGGCACGCTCGACAGCCGATTCACGGCCAATAACCAACGCACACAGACAGACCGCCAGACAAGAGTGAACGCGCGACATGATCGAATCTCCGAGACAGGAAACCGAACCGAGAGGACGGGAGAAGTGAGCTGCAACAACAGCGGCGGCGATTGTATCCAGCCCCAGACTGTTCGCTACTGCTTGCTCGCGCGTGGGACATTTGCCTCGTACTACGAGATCCCGAAAGTTTGTCGTGCCGCGCGCATGGGATTGTCTGAAAGTCGCCCTCATCGCTCCGCGTGAAGAGCGCCGATTGGGAGTGGGGCGATGCCAATGCCAATCTCTGTCCGGATCACACTCGGCTTGCTTCACGCGGAGCGATGAAGGCGACATTTTTGCGACCAAAGGTCGCGTCGTTTCACCGCTCGTCGCTCACGGTGACCAGGCCGCTCGACAGCGACGCGGCATGGGCGGCGAAGCGTTCGTCGGTGTGAGGGATCGTCGTCCGCAGCCGGGTCGAGAGATAACCGGGCTTGCCGTTCGTTTGGAGTTCACGGAGGTAGCTCAGCAGCACCTCGCGCGAGTCATCACTGTGGTGCAGTAGAAAGTGAACCCACGCCCACGACTCCAAGTAGTCGGCCTTCTGCATGTCGCCGACCGCTTCGAGCGATTCGAGTCGCTCCAAGTTGGGATGCCAGCCTTTGGCAAAGTCACTCGCCACGCGCGAGGCATAGTCGCGGTTCAATCCCGCCGGGCGACTGGCAACTTCAAAGTACTCGGCCAACCCTTCGTCCAGCCACAGCGGAACATCTTGTAACGAGGCATGAAGCACGCCGTGCGTGTACTCGTGCCGCAGGTCTTCCTGAATCTTCTCACCCCAGAACGTGTAGACGGCCAGCTCCTTGGCGGTGCCGACAAAGTACGCGCGCCGCGGTGGCAGCTTCGGGTAACGGACGTGCAGGTACTGCGCGTAACGGACTTCATCCGAGAAGAGGTAAACCGTGACCGGCTGCTTCTGAATGGGAAGTTGCAGTGTTTCAGCGATCTCGTCGCGCAGGCCGTCGAGGTCGCGGAGCAGTTTGTGGTTCTTGGGGAGTTTGACATCGCTGCGGACGAGCAGGTGCTCGTTCTCCATCGCACGGCGCGTGGGCAAGGCAATCGGGTCTGGACGCTGAAGTGCCTGACAACCGATCGCGCCGACGAGGACGGCCAATGCGGACCATCGAGACCATGCCGCACGTAACGCGTTTGGTCGCTGGCTGTGGTTCGAATCGGGGTCGTTGCGGTGAGGTCCGGTCATCGTCGAGATTGCGTCCGAAAGACAGGAACACGGCGCAGGAATCACGTTTGTCGGCGGAGCGACTTCGCGCCGGGGCGAGGACGCCGCAACCACCACGCACGACATTAACGTCGCGACGCATCGTCACCCGCGCGGCGGGTCAGTCCGATCCCCTTGAGAGCTTCGTCCACAAGTCCCTCTTGAACGGCCACCTTGACACGCTCACCGTGTCCGGCCTTGAGCATGTCGCGCGTCAGAGTCGGATGCTTGCGCCAGTCGGAGAAATTCCAGCTGCGGATGTCCACGTAGGCATCCTCTAACGCAACGCTGGTACGACCCACGACCAGATAGCCGTCGTTGGCTCGCACCAAGTGGAAGTTGAATCCGCCGTAGACCAGCACGCCGCCGAGCAGAATCCCGAAAAACAAAGCAGAAAGGCGACGCATGGCGGGAACATCCTTGTTCGGTCAGCGAAGAGTGGCGAGCCAATCCAGAAGGCTCAAACCTCGCCGAAGGGGCGGGATTCTTGCAGAAGCCGACAGACCCAACAAGACCGTTCCCGAGCCGCGCGAGTCCGGTGAAGTCGCCGCCAGAACGGTGACGGGGAGTGAACAATTCCTGCCTGGCGACCTGTCACACATGTCCCGGCCTTGACGTGTCGATATCATTCCGAGCCGACCCCCGTGCGTCGTCCACACTCAGAATTGGAGTTGGCGTGGGTGGCCGGGGTTGGAACGCTTCGCGAAACCCCGCGGCCTCCTTCGTAAAGCCAGTCCAGCCCCGGCCACCCAACACCAAAACTGAGTGTGGATGACGCATCGAGCCGTTCGGCGGTGGTCATCACGTCACATCGAAAACTGCTCTCACTCACATCGAGACACTCATGGCGAAGACACTTCTCGAATACGCCGACTGGCTGACCGAACGACAACTGCGCTGGCCCGCGCCGCCGAAGTCGGAACCGGCAAAGGCGACGCCGTATCTGAAGCCGCTCACCGCCATCAAGGCGGTCTCGTGGAACGTGTACGGGACGCTGCTGCGGATCGCCGATGGCGAGCTGCTCTTTCAGCATCCGCAGGCGATCCGCATGGAGGTCGCCCTCGACAAGACGATCCAGGAATTCAACATGTGGAACAGCATGACCCGCAAGATGGGCAAGCCGTGGGAGTACATGTTGCAGAAGTACATTCACGCGCTGGAAGAGCAGCAGTTGGCGTCGTCCGGCCGCAAGGGGGACATGGTCGAGGTGGACGCGTCCAAGCTGTGGCTCAAGCTGATCGGGATGCTCGACAAGAAGGACTATCAGTACGACACGTCGATCTACGGAGACTTGGACGGACTGTCCGAGAAGGTTGCGTACTTCTTTCACAGCGCGTTGCAGGGAGTGGAAGCCGCGCCGAATGCGCACGCGGCGCTGTTGGCGGTGGCGGGAGGCGGCTTCCGTCAGGCGTTGTTTGCGGACGCGCAGCCCTTTACCGTGACGCAGCTCATCAAAGCCTTGCGCGAGCAGGGGCCGGTCGCCGCTCCCGACAGTTTGTTCCAGCCCGCGCTGCACACGTTGTCGTACCTGGAAGGGGTTAAGAAGCCCGCTCGAACCATGTTCCTGCGCGCGATGGACCGCTTCAACAAGCTGGGTCTCGAACCGGAGAACATCCTCTACATCAGCTCGCACGTCCGTGGCGACTTGGCCATCGCCAAGTCGATCGGCATCCGAACGGCCCTCTACGCGGCCGAGAAAATCGCCTTGCGGGCGGACCCCGAAGACCTGCGGGATCCGGCCATGAAGCCCGACCGCCTGATCACCGATCTCGCTCAAGTCCGCGATCTGATCGGCGTGTAGCGGGCGGAGTGTGCGTACCTCACGCGCCCGAAGTGAGAGATTTCTGAGCGGGACGGCGTCAGCCCCCCGGTTCCTCCAAAGCGGGCTTACGCCCAAGAATCGGGGGGCTGACGCCGCCCCGCTCAGAGGTCTCATCGCTGACCGCGCGAGATGTAAACGAGGCACACGCTCCCACTCATGCCCGCACGAGGTCTCGCTTGGGGCGGCGTTCACAAACCGCCGAGGTCCGACTTGAGCGGCAACGATGGAATGGCGGGATCGACGGGGATGAATCGCGGCAGGACGAAGCCGCCGATCCGTAGTTTGACCGCTTCAAACGACGTGTTGCGGACGTTGACTTCCGTGGTGTCGCCCTTCAAGTTGTCAGGGGCCTCTTGCGTGATGTTGGCGGCCCACCACAGTCGAGCGTCCCCTTTGCGTTCGAGGACGATGCTGTAGACGTGCTTGGTCTCAACAACCTTCGTTCCCGGCTTGTCGAACGGTGAGCGAGGGAATCCCGGCGGTCGCGGGATCGGTGGTCCAAACCCGCGTCCCTCGGTGTACTCGATCGTCTGACCGGCGACCTCGGTGTAGACGACTTTCAGAATGACCGGCTGATTCTCGGCGACACTGATTCCCAACTTGGTCAGCCGTCCGGTCAGAGTCGTATGCAGTTGGTTGGTCACGTCCTGCCGCGAAGCGAATCGCGGTTCACCCACTTCGTAGACGATGCTGATCGGCGAGTAGGGGCCGATCACGCAGTCCACTTTGTCCGCGATCGCCTTCGTCGCTTTGGCCAGTTCGTCACGCGGAATCTTGATCGCGGCAACCTGTCCGTTGTTCGGGCTGCCTCCCGAGACGATGACATGATCGGCATCGAGAACAACGACAGGGTGGTTGTAGTGCGGGGCCGAATGCAGCTCCCAGACGACCATCTTGGTGGCGCGATCAAACAGTTGGTGGCCGTGGACCAACCAACCCGATTTGTCGGGGAGGCCGGCCAATCCACCTCGCGAAAAAAGATGGGCCGCCGAAACCGAGTCGCCCCATTCTTCGAGCAGCTTGCCACGGTTGGACCAGACGAGCAGTCCCGTCGCGAGGACCGCCGCCAGCTCTTCGTTATCGGGTGAGAACGCCACGCCCGAACAACTCTGGAACGCCTGCGGGCCATTCGCCGGAGCGGCCATCGTCGCCGCGCTGACGCCCTTCACTAAGTCGTACACCTTGAGCGACTGCGCTGACGCGACCGCCAAAAACTTACCGTCGTCGCTGATCGCTCCCGATCGGCTGTTACAGATTTCGGTCGTGAATTCCTTGGACGCTTTCTTGGGCTTCTCGATGTCGTAGGCTGCGACGCGCGCGCTGGCACCGGACGTGAATGCGGCCACCAATCGCTTGGTCTCCGAGAACTGAAGCATCGTCAGCTTTGAGGCTCCGTTGGGCGTGGGCAGATCGAACTTCGTCTCGCCTGCGACTTTCTCCTTGAAGTAGATCGTCAGCTTTTGCCCGGACTCATCCCCTTCTGCGAAGCAGGTCCCGTCCGAGTTGACCGCTTGCAGCGCGTTCTTGTCGCCACCGCCGAACCCGGCCGGTGCGGCCCAAAGCTCATCGCCCGAGGCCGTGTCGTGGATGCCTCGATCGATCGCGACGAACTTTCCGCCGGGCGCGATCGCGATCTTCGCGTCCTTCCCCGAGTGACCGACTTGAAACTTGGATTCGACCGCCTGCCAGCGCGTCTCCACCACCGCCGCCGCTGCGGGAGCGGTCGGCTTGATCGGGACCGTTGGCTGAGTTGGAACAGTCGGTGTGGTGTTCGTCGTTCCAGCGGGCGGCTTAGGCGATGGGTTCACCGGCGCGGGAACGACTGAGGGCGTCGTGTTCGTCGCGCCCGGAACAGTGTTCGTCACAGCCGGAACAGTTTGAGCAGTCTGAGGTGGCGCAGGGAGCGGCTGGTTCCCGCCGGATTGCGACAGCACCAGCCCGATCACGATCATGGCTACCAGCCCAACGCCGCCTCCGATCACGAGGCCGTTCATCGAACCCGCGCCCTTCGATTTTGGACGACGACCGGAACCGGATCGTCTCACCGGCGCGACTTCTTCGTAGTCCTCGCCGTCATCAGCGGGAACGCGCACCGGCGCACCGCACTTGCACCGAATCTTCTTTCCGGCGGAGGTCTCAGCGACTCGGAATTCGCGACCGCAGTCGTCGCAGGTGACTTCGATGCTCATGGTGTTTGGTTCTGAATGAGGGAAGTGAAGTGAGTCGTAGGGTGCGTGGAGTCTTTGGAGAACTAGCCCGACGCGCAAGCGAGGGCTGGGCATTCGATGGCGGCGAAGCCCTCGCTTGCGCGTCGGGCTAGTTTTGAAGTGCGTTCCAACCCTCGCTGTTTATCGCCCCAGCCCCGGCTTCGCGGCGGGAGGCTTCTCGGTGCCGTCGATGGTCAGCGACGAAACGCCCAGTCCCTGAGCCGACGCTTTGTCGAAGATGTATCTCGGAAACGCCAGCGTTTGGAAGTAGGTCGAGGGGCCGGCCCACATTCCTTCGGCCAGTACCGCAGCAAGGCTCTTGTCGTTGCGGTATTCGACTGACCACATCGCGTTCGACGATTCCGTACTCACCTCCCAATGCTTCGTGCCGCCCGATTCGAGGTACGCCGCGCAGAGGACGAATTCTTTCTGGACCTGCTGCACTTCACCCGTGTTGCGCGAGCGATATTGCATTGACTGCCCCGTCTTCTTCTCCATGAATAATGTGAGCGTCAGCGGCTGGCCATCGGACACCGCGACGTTGTTGTTCGCCAAGGCCTTGAGGACTGCCAGTCGCACTTCATCGACGAAGCCGTTCTTATTTGGGGGCGGGATCAACTTAAACTGCACGCTGACAGACTTGCCGGGGGCAAGCAGATAATTCGGTTCGAGATTTCTGCCTGCAACCTCCTTCATCGCGAGTTTGTCGGGCATGGATTGAGCCACCAGAAACGGTGGCCCGCTTCCTTTGATCGACTTCGTGGTGACGTACCAATGTCGTCCATCGGTGCTGTTGGAGATGTGTGCTCCAACGGGAAGCAGGTACTGCCAGACGATCAGCTTCTGCTTCACATCGAACAGCCGGTAGTTGTTGAGCAACACATGGTCGTCGCCGCACCAGTGCATCGGCATGGTGGCCGCTAGCGCGCGGTTGCCGCCGCGCCAGCCTCGCGCCAGCCGTTCGTTCTGCATCTTCATGCGGTTCAATGCGAACATGTAATCGGCCTGAGCGTCGGGATGAACCGGCCCTGTATCGGGTGGAACCGGGATCGGACTGGAAGCTTGTCCGGTCTTCAGATCGACATCCAACAGGAACAGACTCCCCGCATCATCGAGCAAAATCGCGAGTCGTTCGCCGTTGGGATGGAATGCCACGGATGAGATTCCCTGCCCGTCCTCGATCCGAATCTCACCGCACGACTTGCCGGTCAGTGCGTCGCGGAAGTCGTACGTCTTGGTGTCGGCGAACGTCAGATACTTCGTTCCCTGAGTCAGCGAGGGGAGGGCGGCGTTCTCAATGCCATAGATCGCCTTGCACTGCGGCAACTCCCACATCACGAGCTTGTTGCCCGCGTTCACCGTGGCAAGGTGGTTCGCGTCGATGAACGCGGCCCCGACAACCTCGCGCCGGTTCTCATTCGGTTCGTCTTGATAAGGTCGCCAGCCGCAGACGTGTTTCCCATCATCGGCATAGACATCGACGCGACCGACCGCCTCGTTCGTCTTCATCAGTACGCGCGTCCCTTCGGAGCTGACGCTGACAATTTCACACGGCTGCGGCATGGGAAACTTGTGAATCGGCTTTCGCGCGGCGAGGTCGTACACGTCGATCCACGTCTCTTTCGGCAGCGGCTCCTTCCAGCGACCCTGATCGACTGCGCCATCCGTCACGCGAGCAAACATGCGAGCCGAGTCGGCCCGCGCCACCATCACCTGTTGCACATCACCTTTTCCCTGTCGCAGCGGCATCCCGCGCATCAGCAATCGCTCGGCGGGAGCGGGAGCCGGATCGGGCGTGACCGTCCAGTTGCCATCGCGGTCGGCATACGTCACGTCTTCGATGGACGACCAGTCGGGCTGAGTGAGCGACGGCAGTTGCCCATCGACCGGCAGACCTCCCGCCTGAACGCTCTCTGAGGTCTTGGTGAGAACCTCTTCCTTCAGAACGTGTCCCAGCACCGACGCATTGTTCCGCCCGCCATCCACGACCGAGACAATCGTGTCGGTCAACATCCGGCGTGAGCCTTCGACTTCCACTTCGCTGGTCGGAATGCGGTAGATGAACTGCTTCGCGGTGCGATCGACGACGCCGTGTCCCTTCACCAACCAACGCTGTCCGCTCGGGAACCAGACGAGCGGCGTGTAGTTCACCCAGCGAGACACGTTGAGAGCTTCGATCATCTTGGCACTGAGCGGGATCGATACGACCTCACTCCCGTCCTGCATGTTCCAGACGATCAAGGTCAGGTCTTTGCTCCAGCCTTCTTCAAACAGTGCGGCCACTTCGTCTCCCTTGGGAGAGAACGCAATGTGCGCCAACTCGACCCGCGACTGTGGCGTCGCCCCTTCCGCCTTGATGTTGCCGACAATGTCGCCGGATTCGAGGTCTTTCAATTGGAGTTCGACCGCTCCAAAACTGCCGCTGCTCTTGTATGCGATGTACCGTCCATTCGGACTGATGCCACTCTTGGCGGGTTCCGACTGCGCGCCGAGTTGGAAGTCCTGCTCGATCTCACCCGAGGGAATCTTCAGCAGTTTCGCCTCGCCTCCGCGTCCGATTCCCAACAGGCGATCGGTTCGAGTGAAGGCCAGAAACTGCACGCCCCACGCTCCCTTGCCAAGCGGAAACTGTCCGAGGGCCTTCTTCGCCTTCACGTCCCAAACATCGACGTTGCCTTGAAAAGCCGCCGCCAAATACATCCCGTCCGGTGACAGCGCCATCGTGTCAGACGAAAACGTCATCCCCTTCATCGAACCGATCTTCGTGTTCGTGGCTAAGTCCCAGATATCGCGGCTCGCTTTGGCGCTCGCGTTGTCTCCCACCGACATCACCGTGCTTGGGACGTGAGGAAACAGCACCGAGGTCTTGCTGGGATTGTCACTGGGGAACTTCATCACGATCTTGCGTGACGCTTCCAACGTGATGGGATTCGCCTGCGGATCGGGCTGCGCCGTCCAATTGCTCGACGAGGCTTTCACCAACGTCTTGTTGTTGGCGTCGCTGGCCGCTTTGGGGCCGAAGCCGCTCTCGGGATCAGCCTTGCTCGGCAGCTTTAAGTCGCCGCCGCTCGACAGTCCTCCCGCAGCATTGGGGTTCACGTTCGCGTCGGCTTTGGGATCGGTCTTCTGACCCGGACCGAACTTCGGTTGATTCGCTTGCGCGGACGAGCCATGCGGTGACGGAGCCACGGGAATGCTCTGCGCGACGGCCGGAATCTGACCGGCATTCGGCGGCGGTGGCAACACGGCATTGCCTCCTCCGCTGAACATCACGTACCCGAGCAGGCCGACCACCACCACGCCACCGATCGCGCCGCCGACCACCAAGCCCTGATTGTCGGCTCGGCGCGGACGGCCTCTACGCCCCGACTTCGAGCCACCCGCGCGGCTGCTGCCACCACGAGCACCCGCTGGAACGTCGATGTCCTCACCGCAGTCCTTGCACGGCACGGTGTCGCCCGACTGGTCGTCTCGAAACTTGTACCTCTTCCCGCAACCGGGGCATTCGACGGCAATGGGCATGGCTGACCTGCTGGAAGCGAGGGAAGACGGCGTGGGGATGAACGTCGAGGATGCGGCCCATCCGGTGAAACAAGCCAGCCTATTCGGCTAGCGAATTCGTGGCGAGATATTGCCAAGAGACTCCGCTCGAATCAATCGCACTGGAGGAATCTCCAAGGCCATCGCCTTTTTCAATTCAGGGTGCCACGGTCACAGAGTTTCGACGTGGCCGTGAGAAGGTGAAACAGCCTTCACTTCCACGCACGGCCACGTCGAAACTCCGCGACCGTGGCACCCCATGATCCAAATGGAACAAGGCGATGGCCCTGATGAATCGCACGCCAGATATTCGACTCACATTGGCTGAGCTGGCGGAGCCGATTCCACCGCAGGTGTCGCCACGTTAGAGCGGTGTGCGTGGTGAGTTGGCTCCAAGTGAAAACGGTGCAGCGTGCGATGGACCACCGGCGCGAAGACCATGCCCGAAACCAAGATCACCACGAACCCGCTGTAGAGGGCATACAGTCCCGCGAACAACTTGCCGTTGTCGGTCAGTGGTGCCGTCAACGGTCCCATGCCGGACAACAACATCGCGGCATTCAAAAATGAATCGAGCCACGACAGGCTTTCAAATACGTGGTAACCGATCATGCCCGCTCCCAGCGACAGCACGATCACGCTCAACCCCGCCAAGATCGACAAAGCCAACCGGCGGAGGTAGCGATCTTGGGGTAGCAACGGGTGCGAGTGATGTTCAAACATGAGCGATCAGCCTTTCGAGCATGAACGGCGAAGCAGAAACGGTCAGTCGGCGGCGGATTCTATCGTGGCCTCACTGTCCGCTCGCCTCTGCGCATCAGCGTTCACTCCAAGGCCATCGCGTTGTTCACTTTGGGGTGCCACAGTCACGGAGCTTCGACGTGGCCGTGCGAGGAGGTGAAGGCTCTTTCTCTTTCCCACGGCCACGTCGAAGCTCCGTGACCGTGGCACCCAACACCCGAGATTCAATGAGGCGAAGGCCCTGCGCACTCTCGCCCCTCGCTTCATCTCTCGGTGCGAGATGGATACTTTCGCGAACATTCTGATCGAGGCGAGATACTCAATGCACTGCAGCTCTGACTTCGCTTTCCTCTCAACTCTCAACCCTTCCCCCACTGAGGCCCACATCATGACCATCATCCGTGTCGCCGTTGGATTCCTGTTGCTGGCTCTCGCCGGTCCCGTTGCGTGGGGAGACTCCTCTGATCCGAAGCCGCTCTTCGTCGAGGGCTATGCCGGGCAGATGAGCTACAAGCCGGGTGAGGAACTGGCACTACATGTCTCCACCACCGCGAGCGTCTTCTCGATTGAGATCGCTCGCTTGGGCGCGAAGACCGAGGTCGTCCATGCGGCCGCAAACGTTCCCGGCGTGGAATCGCCGATCCCCGAGAATGCTTCGACGCACGGTTGCGGTTGGCCAGCACTCGTCAAGCTGGCGATTCCCGAGACGTGGAAGAGCGGCTACTACCAAGTGACGTTCAAAGCGGCCGATGGCGGCGGCAAGTTCGTCCAGCGAGGTCGTCGTACCGCTGAGGCAACCGCGTTTTTTATCGTCCGCGCCGCGAAGCCGGGAGCCAGCACGAAGACGCTCATTCAGCTCTCGACCAACACGTACAATGCCTACAACAATTGGGGCGGCTTCAGTCTGTACGGCTATCACGGGCGAGCCAACGTCCAAGGGCATCGCGTCTCGTTCCAACGCCCCAGCGCCGGGCAGTTCGGTCAGTGGGAACTCCCCTTCGTCGCGTGGGCCGAAGCGAACGGGTACGTCTTCGATTACGCCGCCAACTCGGACTTGGAGTTCCATCCCGAAGAACTCAAGGCGTACAAGCTGGTCCTCAGCGTCGGCCACGATGAGTACTGGTCGTCGCTCATGCGCGACCACTTGGAAGCGTTCATCAAAGCGGGTGGCAACGTCGCGTTCTTCAGTGGCAACACCTGCTGTTGGCAAGTGCGCAGTGAAGATCAGGGACAGGCTCTCACCTGTTGGAAGCAGTGGTACAACCTCGACCCCGCCTATCGCGACGGCAATATCAAACTGCTGACGACGGCGTGGAGTCACGAGTTGATCGGTCGCCCCGAGAACCAACTCACCGGCGTCGGCTTCCTCTTTGGCGGCTATCACCGCAGCCACGGCCAGTTCATGGACGGCGCATCCGCCTTCACGGTACATCGCCCCGAACATTGGGCTCTCGAAGGAACCGGCCTCAAACGCGGCGATTCATTCGGTGGCAAGGACACCATCGTTGGGTACGAGTGCGACGGCTGCGAGTTCGAGCTACGCGACGGCTTGCCGGTCCCGACTCACCGCGACGGCACCCCGAAAGGCTTCACAATCCTCGGCACCTGCCCTGCCAAGTGGGCACCGGGCGACAGCCTCTGGTACGACAAGTTCCCCACCGACCGAGTCGGCTCCGCCACAATGGGCCTCTACACCCAAGGCGGAACCGTTTTCACCGTCGGCACCACCGACTGGTCTCACGGCCTTCGAGGCAAAGATGCCGCGGTGGAACGCATCACCAAAAACGTCCTCGACCGACTGGGGAAGTGAACCAGGGCCAGCGCACACTAAGTCCTTTGAGCGTAAAGGACGTTGAGTAGTGTGTCGAAGTTCCAGCCGCAGCGTCGGCGTTGCATGGCGAGGCTTTTGCCTTCGGAATGCTGTTTTAATAATG
>Ga0114966_10002859_pt1 | contig 15338 bp, 11 predicted proteins | sample M_130207_XF_Meta_FD_87029 | JGI IMG/M metagenome (GOLD analysis project Ga0114966, IMG submission 87029) | Freshwater microbial communities from Lake Montjoie, Canada to study carbon cycling - M_130207_XF_MetaG | ecosystem: Environmental > Aquatic > Freshwater > Lake | place: Lake Montjoie... | reverse complement strand
TAATTGACCCTGAGTGTTGTAGCCCCACGACCATAATGTTCCGTTAGTTTTAATGGCGCAACAGTTATATTGAGCCGCATTTACGACCAACCAATCAGTCAAACTTCCTACACTTTTAGGAGATGAGTAATTGGTAGTATTTCCAAGTCCTAATTGACCAGTAGCATTTACTCCCCAACTAAACAAATTGTAATAAGTTGTAGATGTTTGTGCACCTAGGGGGTTGAAGCCCGGTTTTACAATACCCGAGCCGTATCTAAAACTCATCCAACACTCCTTAGTTTATTTTTACTATTATTATTTAAGCGTTCTTTAATTTTATCAAAAGGAGCAACCCAATCACCATATACTTCTTGGCGAATTAGCTTCATGCTATCATAATACGGTGTTTTCTCACCATCTAAAGCATATAAAAAGTATGGCATAATTGGACTTACCACCCATGTTTCTACGCCCATAGCTGCAGCCAAATGGCTGACAGAAGTACAGGATGAAATCACCAAGTCACATGAAGCGACCGCTTGTCGAGTATCTTCCCATGTATTTAGTGGAACTTGTTTAACCCAAGGAGGACAAGCGTCTGCACCTTCATCACGCTGCAAGGAAATAAACTCTGCGTCAGCATCTTTTACTGCGTCAAACATTAATTCAAAAGGAAATCTCTTATGATGCTCATGCTCGAATTTACTGTTGCCTTGCCAACGGAGACCAATGCGCTTCTTGCGGCCTTTGATACTTGTTGGTTTTTCAATGTAAGGAGCGCCTGAAATATCCCGTAATTCTAATCCCAGAGGTACAATAGAAGACATACCAGCTACCCAAAAGTCGTGGTAAATACCAAAGGTCGCTTCATGCTGAACAACAGCTGATACACCCTCAATATTTTGGAACAAAGATGCAAGTGGTCCAGTACAAGATACAACAACCTTACAACCTCGTTCGGCAATTAATTTAGCATAACGAATCTGGTGAATCTGATCTCCAAGTCCACCTTCAAGATACAGCATTACTATACCCTTGGATTTACCATCCCACATAGGTGTTGGTACATCGGGTCTAGAATCTCCAAATACACCTACAATACGACCTCTGTCCATGGACTGATAGCCCTTTTGGATTTGGCCTTGACGCAGGTAGTACCAACCTCGATTATAGGCTGCACGGTGATTTGTAGGCTCTTCTGCCTCCAACTTCTGAACTAATCTCCATCCTTCAGCAAAGTCACCCATTGTGGATGCGGCTAACTGTAGGTCTAGGTCATGTAATTCAGGAACTGTGCGTGGACGATCAAGCCAAAACTCTGGTTGACAGAATTGTGTATAGTGATGCTTTAACAACTCTCTAGGATCTTGTTTATGTTGAGGTGCTAAAACAGGTTTGACCTCATGCATACCTATTGTGCCATGAAGGTTCTCATCATCTTCAGCTACCGTGGAGCCATCGATGTTATTGAAATCATATTCAAATTCAGGAAGACCTAAAAACTCATGAATGCGGGCTAGTTGTGCTTTAGGTTCAGCCAGTAAATCTTCATACTCCACAAACAAGAAGTTTTCTGGTGCATACTCGTAACCGTTTTGTAAAGAGATGTAAGCCGCTTTTAAGTGGTCCATCAATTGACCTGAAGCCATGAATTCATCTAAATCGGTAGGTTTGGCAATACGAATAAAAGAAGCAGCACAATCTGGCACCGAACGAACTGTGGCAATAATTTTAGGTTGACGATCCAATACCTGTGTCATAGCGCCCATGATCTGACTGATTGGCCATCCCCTGGACTTATCTATAATAACTGGTTTATCGGTATCTTCGTAGAACGCATCAATAGCCCCGCGCATGGTTTGTGCAAGCTTTATTCTATTTGGATCATTTTCATTTAGTAACCCAGCCGAATGCCAGGTGTTTGCTAATCCGTCAAGTGCGTGGACGAGCCCAGAAGTCGTCGAGACATGCGTCATCGGGTTCTGGTTCAGAATAGCTGCCAGAACGGTTGAACCTGAGCGTGGAATTCCACTTAAAAAATGTAAAGTTTTTTTCATAATTGATATAGTAACACAGAGTTATTTATATTATAGTCTGTATTTAAAAAATAAGCCATTATTAAAGTAAGTATTGTTTGAATTTACTGAAGTTTAATAGCTAACATATTACTTGATCCAGCAGCTACAGATTGCCAAGTCGCCAAAGACCCGACTTGCGTGGGGGACGATCTTGGAGTATATAAATCATTACCTAAACCAAGTTGACCGGCATAGTTGTAACCCCATGTCCACAGGGTTCCGTCAGTTTTTATTGCAGCTACTGATGATGTGCCTTTTCCAGCAACAATACTTCCCCAATAAGTTTGTGCCCCAATTTGAACTGGGCTTGATCTATTGGGTGTATCATTTAAGCCAAGTTGACCGACATTATTTCCGCCCCAAGACCAAATTGTACCATCGGTTTTAATTGCAACAGTAAGAGTATATGAAGCAGAAACATTTAACCAATTTGTTAAAGAACCAATCTGCTTAGGGCTAGAGTAATATGTTGTGTTACCCAGACCTAACCCTGCATATCCATTATTTCCCCACCCCCACAATGTACCATCTGTTTTAACAGCTAAACAGGCAAAATATCCTGCAGAAACTTTTGACCAATTTGTTAATGCACCAACCTGTGTAGGGGAAGAACGTGAAGGGATATCACTTTGCCCTAGTTGGCCATGCGCATTATAGCCCCATGTCCATAATGTACCGTCGGTCTTAACTGCTGCAGCATAGTAATTGCCACCTGAAACATTTAACCAATTTGTTAATAACCCAACTTGTTTTGGGGACGAATAGTTAGTCGTGTTTCCAAGGCCTAATCTACCTTGATTTCCCAAACCCCAAGACCAAAGCGTCCCGTCTGTTTTAATAGCATAGCTTCCGCCGTTATTGCCAATTGCAATTTTTGACCAAGCAGTTAATGCTCCAACTTGTTTAGGAGATGAATACTGAGTAGTATTGCCAAGGCCCAATTGACCTCCAACACCATAACCCCACATCCACAAAGTACCATCGGTTTTAATAGCAGCACTTGCATCCGAGTTGGCTTCTACGCTAGCCCAAGTAATAAGTGCACCAACTTGTTTTGGGGAGGAATAATATGTTGTGTTCCCAAGTCCGAGACGACCATTACTCCCTAAACCCCATGACCATAATGCTGGTCCCGGAGGTACAGGCCAAGTCCCGGCCGCTATAGCATCGTGTGCTTGTTGTAAAGTCCAGATACCTGAATATTGAACACCTGAGTATGATACTGGCATATTATTTTAATACAGTAAAGCTAAAGTGAATCCGTTGCCGCCAGATGCAGAATACCAAGTAGTATTTGAACCAACTTGCACAGGGCTAGAAATACTATAGGAAGTAGTATTTTGTCCTAATTGTCCTTTACTGTTTCTGCCCCAAGAATATAATGCACCTGATGTTGTAATTGCAAAACTGGTATATCCAGCAGTACCGATTGAGGCCCAATTAGTTAAGGCACCAATTTGTACAGGACTTGATCTACTTATCGCAGTACCGTCGCCAAGTTGAGTTTGAACATTATTGTAACCCCAAGCCCACAATGTACCATTAGTTTTAATTGCAAGTATATGATAGACTCCTGCTGCAACACTTAACCAATTTGTCAGAGCGCCAATCTGTACGGGTGATGATCTATTTATAGTAGTATTGTCACCTACTGGGCCGCTATTATTATTTCCCCAACACCATAATGTGCCATCAGTTTTAATTGCGCTCATGGTATATGAACCAGCAGAAATTTGTAACCAATTAGTCAGAGCGCCGATCTGTACTGGAGATGATCTAGTTATAGCAGTGCCATCGCCTAATGCTGAACCATTACCGTTATAACCCCAAGCCCACAATGTGCCATCAGTTTTAATGGCTGCATAAAACTGACCTTTACCCGAAATTTTTGACCAATTGGTTAGCAGGCCAATTTGTTTTGGACTTGAGTAGCTAGTTGTATTATTAAGGCCAAGCATTCCTTGATTACCAAAGCCCCAAGACCATAGCGTACCGTCTGTTTTAATGGCATGACATGAATCTGTTGCTGCCTGAGCAACTGCCCAAGTTGTTAACGCTCCAACTTGTGTTGGACTAGATTTATCAGTAGTATTACCTATACCAAGTTCGCCGTTCGTATTATCACCCCAAGTCCACATTGTTCCGTCTGTCTTAATAGCAGCGCTGTGATTTGGTCCTGATCTTGTTGAAACCCAATCAGTAAGAGATCCAACTTGCTTAGGGCTAGAGTAAATAGTAAGGTTATTTAACCCAGTTTGGCCAAAGTTCTCATTTTGACCCCAAGCCTGTAGATAGTATGTATAAGAAGGCGTCTGAGCACCAAGAGGGTTAAAGCCCGGTTTTACAATACTCCCACCAAACATTTGTCGTAATGACATATAATACCCTAATTAAGTAATAATTTCGTAGGATATTGTATATGTTATACCAGAGGCAGTACCGGAAGTAATTGAAATAGAATGGCCTTCCATCAAGTATATAGCGGTAGTCTTATCTACCACAATCAAAGATGCACTTGCTGGAACCGATACTGTAGATACAATCGGATATGCAGTACCACCGGCCGGTGCAGAACCTTGAGCTACTGCTCCATTACTGTAAATTGCTACAGTAGCATTCACAGCTGAGGATCCGTTTACATTTGATGCTACAATTTGGTTAATCTTAAAGACTTGACCACTTGCAGCGGCATTCGGCAGAAGAACTACCGCAGATGTTCCTGATGGAGTGTAGTAAGTTGTGCTGCCTAAAATTGAGGTTACAGCTGTGATGTTTGGATTTGCCATTTATTTTTTCCTGATTGACATTATATGTATATATGCTTCTATTTTAACACTAGAAACCCATGACTATAGCAAGTGCAATAACTTTACCCGTTGTTGCACCAGGTGTTGCAAGCTTTGCGTTTGTAATTGTTGCGTCAACGATGTTATTTGCGTTGATAGATGTTAGGCCAATCTTATCACCAGTGATAGCAGCTGATGCAATTAGATTGGATGTAATTGCTGTAAGACCAATCTTGTTACCAGTGATAGATGCATTGACAATATTATTTGCATTGATTGCTGTAAGACCGATCTTATCACCAGTAACAGCACCTGTAGAAAGTTTAACACCTGTAACCGAACCATCTGATGGTACAATTGATGTGGCACCTAATCCAAGAAATACAACTTGGATATTAGAAGAACCAGTTGGCGGAGCTTCTGAGAATGTGAGAGTTGTGCCACTTAAACTATACGATTCAATCTGCTGGCGAATACCACCAACAAATATCATAAGTGAACTGGTTGCAACTGGTGCTTCACGCAAGGTGAAGTTGACCGTACTATTGTCACCACTAAAGGTGTCTATAGCAAATGTTGCTGATGTTGGTATATTTCCAATGTAGGCCAATTTGTTTTCCTCTTATATTATCTATTTATTCGGGTTTGGTTGGCCAAGTAATACTAAAAGGGTCAGATTGAGTTGTAACATCTCTTAATGCCTGACGATACGTTGACCATTCAGTTGACATTGGAGTGGCAGTATCAGCGGCTCGAATAGAAACCCAATCAGTTTCATTTAAACGTCTATCTCTATCTGAACGGATTGCAATCCATTGAGTTGCACTACGATCTGCCATAAAGGTTTCTTCATGTTGAGCTTTAGTTGTTGTGACACCTTCAACTGTGGTGTCTGCAAACAAATCAACAATCTCATAATTATCAACCCATTTTCCATTACTATCTTGTACAACGCCATTTTGACGAACTGTTTTAAGTGGGTCAGTATTTGTTGGTTGTGGTGCTGCAAAAATAGGGTCAATGCCAATATGCTCAAATACACCTTGATCCCATACGGCTGGGAATGATGTGTTCCAATGTCTACGGCGGAGTTCGCCTTGTGAAACAACTTCACCTGTTTCTCTGATTCTAAAATTTGCCATTTATAATACCTTGATGTTCGGTTGTTAGATTGAAAATCTCTAACTGTTTATTTATGCAATTGCCAAGAAGATGTAAGTACCACCATTCGCATTGATAGCAGCTGGTGCAGTTGAACTAATCTCAAACCCTGCGCTGTATGTGTCGATGTAGTCTGTGTTAGTTACTTCAGCGTCTGTTGTGTTCAAAAGCAAGTAAGGGTCATTGCCTGCAATAATACCTCGTGCTGAGTCCCATACATACCAAGCACCAGTTGAGTCTGTACGCTTGATTAGGACAAACCTTGCACCACCTGTGAAGCCACAGTTAACTTGAAGCGTTGTTCCTGTTCCTGTATATGAGCCAACTTTGGAAACACCGGGACAAGTTGCAAAAAGATAATTAACAAAAGTTGCACCTGAAAGGTTAGTTGCCCCCGCATTTCCTAATGAAAATACGCTAGATGTTGGGGCAGTTGAATTCCAAGGGGCGGCAGTTCCTGTACCTGCGGCATTTGTAGCGTTTGGATAAATGCGGGCAGAAGCACCCAGTGCAGAATGGTAAGCAGTCCAATCTGTTGTACCACTTCTTGATTTGACAATCATCATCTCAGGCACAGCACCTAAGTTGTGATTAAATGTTTGTCCTGACACTTCCGTCCCTGTATAGCAAACCTCATCAAAGAAGCTGGGGGCACGTCTAAATTGCCAACCAATCCAAGTTGTATAGTCATAAGCATTTGTAGAAAAAACGCCTATGTTATTATCCAACTTGTCAGAATATGCAACATTTGATTCTGCGGCAGTGCTATTTGTAAGTAAATAATTAACTGACCCTCTAAGTCTGTCGCTTGTATAAAAGTCACTTGCCGCTGGATTATCTCTTATATACATATCAACAGGAAAACCTGCGTTCCATGCTTGCCCATTAGCCCCTGCATTTAAACCATAAGCTGGCGCAAACACACTAGTCCCACTCGTAGGCACTTTCATCGGGCCTCTGCGAATGGCTATGTAGATGTAATTGCCACCACCTACGTTCTTAAAACCTGTTGCAGTAGGAACAATAAAAGCGGGTTCACTTGATGCTTCTGCGTTATTGGCATTAGGTCTTAAGTAAGCACCCTGTGAATTAGACATACCGCGCATAATGTCTAAAATATACCAATCACCGACAGCAGGGTCTTTTATTAAAATCCATTGCGCCTCATAACCCAAATTTACTTCAACAGATCCGCTAAAAGACCCACACGAAATCACATTGTCCGTGCCCGTTAGGCCAAAGCCTCCTGCGTTGTGGGCGAACACATACATGACATAGTTATAGCCATCGGCATTGACGTAATAACTGCCACCAACAGTAACATCTGTTGAAGTTGGGTCAACAGTTGTAGAGCCATTGCCAAACCTTGTAGCCGCACCAGCAGATGTTTGTGCCGCAGTAGTGTTTAAAACAATAAAGTTTCCAGAAGTAAGACTCCTGTGCCACACAGTCCAATCTGAACTAGTTGTTAAATTCTTAATAATTACAAAGCCGGGCGTTGAGCCAAGATTGTGGGGGATTGCCCGCCCTGACGTTGTGTCATTCCCTGTGTAAGTTACAACATCAAAGAACTTTGGTTGCTCGCGGAATGTCCATGAAACATAAGTAGCCGCAGATGTGTTGTAATCCGCATCAGCACCAATCGTAAATCCAGTTGTGCTAAACGCAGTTAATCCTGTGCTTTCAGTTGCTTCTGCGGCAGTAGAGTTAGATGCAAGTGATTTTGTAACACCTCTTGCGGTATCGGTTAAACGATGACCAGTTGCGCCACTTCTGCCTTTTATCCAAGTTAACCCACCTTTGGTAGACAAATCAATATTGTTGGTAATGGTCTGTGTAGAGCCGTTGCCTGTATAAAGGTATGTGCTAAACACTTCTTCAATGTAGTTGGCAGACCCAGCTCCAGAAGCTCCCATCTGCAATCTTCTAGGTGTAAATTCCATAATTTATGCTGTGTAACCAATCAATGAAGAACCACGCCATGTAGTTCCTGTATTAACTGTAGAAAAGATTAGCAAATCGACACCACTTGATGTGAGTGTTGGTGCAGTATTTGCTGGCCATTTAACTGAGGCAGGCCATGTAGTTGTATAGGTACCGCCATTGGTCAACTGTAATACAAAAGATGAATCTCTAGACACAGGTACACCGGTAAAAACCCATGTAGATGCTCCGGCTGGTGTTGAGATGAAATAGTTTGCAAGAGCCACATTGACTGTGTTACTTGATGTTGCCAATGTTACCACATTCATTGCGACACCACCATAAACATCTAATGAAGTATTGGCAATCGCACCTGATGCATTAGCAACCGCAAATGGGCCACTTGAGAATGTTGGAACGGCACTAAATGCTACGTTGGCTGAATATGATACACGGCCATCAGTACCAACAGTAATAACTGGAATCTGAGTTGCACCACCATAAGAACCGGCAGACACACCAGTTGTTGTTAGATTAGATGAACCAATTGTTGCGGATGCAATTTTATCACCAGTGATTGCGGCCGCAGCTACCAGGTTACCTGTAATAGCAGTTAATCCAATCTTGTCTCCGGTAACAGAACCTGCAGCTAAAGTACTGTTCGTTACAGTACCTTGAGCCGGAACAACTACAGATACAATATAGTTTCGATATGTTACTAAAATATTACCGGTGCCTACTGAAGGTGCACCAGTAAATGTCAGCGTTGTAGTACCATTGACCGTATATGCATCATACGGATCCTGTTGGACGTTATTAACTATGACTTCAATGTCAGAGGCATTATACACCGCTCTAGACAATGTAAAGGTAGTTGCGCTACCATTGCCATTAAATCTTTCAGTAAGAGATATAAATGACTGAGTGCTTGGTGTATTGCCTAGAAAAGACATTAACTAATCTCCAAGACCGATAAAATAACGTCACTAGTGCCAGAGGTTGAAACCTTAATAGCATCAGTTGCTTCCATGACGAGTTTCTGGTCACCTCCGATTGGTACGAAGGCGCCTCCAACTGCAATGGTAGCCTGACTCACCATGTAATAATCTGTTCCGCTAGCTGTAATGAATACATTTGCAGATATTGGAGAAGTGGTCAGATTTGCAATTGTCATACCAATTACAGTAGCCTGTACTCCTCCGCCAGCGGTAAAAATTGTCGTATTTGCTAATACGTTCTTACCAAAATAATTTTTAAATGTGTTTGCCATGTTTTAATATCCTTGATATTGTATTTATCTATTTATCCCAATGCAATTGCGAAAGCCAAACTGTCTCCAGAAGATGTATTTGCAGCAGCAAAAGCAGCATTTGCAGCTGCAAGAGCTGCCGTAGCAGTTGCGTTAACTGAAGTAACAGTAGATTGAATAATTAAATTTCCTACCATTACTGAGTGATTTTGGCACTGATAAACATATGTGTTACCAGCTAATTGAGAAGGAACTTTCCAAATAAGAGTTCCAGATTCTTTTGCTTGAGCACCACTTTCAACAGTAACAACACCAGTTGTTGAAACATGTGTGAGGCCTACATTATAAAGTGTTCCACCATTTGACCGTCTTATCAAAAACGGGTGGCCTGAAGCATTAATGTTGAATGAAACTGTCTGGCCTGGATGTAAATATATGTCAGGATTGTTACCAGAGTATTGGTCAAATAGATAAGCACCTGAACCAGCGTTTGTAACAGCAAAAGTAGTAACACCAGTTCTTACATTTGCATTAGAAGAAAATGCCCAACCATCTACAAAAATATTTGTTCTGGAAGTTAATAATCCAGATGCGCTTGTTAAAGTGGAAATATTTGCTGATCCAGATACAGCAAGATTAGTTAAAGTTGTATTACCTGTTACAGATAAAGTGTTTGCAATTGAGGCAGAACCATTTGCATTAATATCATCAAACCCAATTGCATCCAAAACAATGTTGCCAGAAACCGTTAAGTCTCCACCAATTGTCACATTATTTGCAATCGAAAGGTTGGTATTTGAATAGAAGGTAGAACTACCACCTCCTTCGACCAAGGAGTTAGTCCTTGTGATGAGGTCTTGTGTACCCGTCAACCATTGACTGAATGTGTTTGCGGTATTTAATTGTGAAATTATAGGCATTACTTATCCTGATTTGCTGCTATTTGTAACAGCAACTGTTTGATCTCTTGCATATCTTCTTCTAGTTTATCCAATCGAACCTTGTCTTGTTGCTGTTCTATAGCCTGTCTTTTAGCAAGTTCTCGTTTCATATAATATTCATTCAATCCATTCTTGTCCGTATTTAGAATGGCTTTGGAATGAATATCTCGAACAAAAGAAGTATCATCAACTTTTACTAATGGCATATATTAACCTGCTGGGAATGCAATTGCACGAACATCACGAACCTTTGGAACATCAACTGTATCTTGACCACGCATCACAACCTTAATTGCAAATGTTCTGAATGTAGAATAGCCAGTTGAATCTGTTGTGTAAGAAACAGAATTGTTTGCAACACCACCAATACCAGGTGCAAATACTAATTCACGGAAATCATTTTGGTTGGTTGCAACATAGTTTTCGTTACCAAGTTCTGTCATCAACTGATAATTCTTATTATCAAACAAATCGTTATCAGACTTAGACAGGATCTTGTAGTACACATGAATGTTAGCGTTAGATGGTTTGTATGCCGTCATGTAAACACGAAGGTCACCAGAATCAAAACCATCATTCAAAATAACTTTGCGTGTCATGTAACGCACATTAGAGTTACCACCAAGTTGTTTGTCTTCACCGTTATACACAACAGCCGCACCAGAACCACCGCCTGAGCCAGGAGTTAATGTGATTGTTGGTGAAGTTGTATAACCTGAACCACCATTTGTGATGTATACAGAATTAACTGTATTAGATACAACATTTGCCACAGCAGTTGCGCCTGTGCCACCGCCACCTGTAATAGTTACAGTAACATCAATAGTGTTTGCGTAGCCTGTACCAGAAGATGTAACAAATATCCCTGAGTTGCTCAGTGGCAAGTCGTTGATTATGTTTCTAACAAGAATAGCACCACAACGAGAGGAATCAACCACAGGCGTAACAGCAGGATTTAATGTTGCCATTGTAGCCTTCAACACTAATGATGTGTTAGCACCAGTAATAACACGGCGGCCAAAACCATCATCCATCGTGTAGTCTTTTAACTGAGTGATTGGCAAGAAGTCTGTTTTAGAACCTAAACCATCTCTTGTTGAATTGAATGTATAGGCCACAGATGTATTGGCAATAACCAAATCATTTGTAATTAAATGCATCAAGTCGTAATTCACATTAGATGATGGCGCTACAACATTAAATTGCAAAGAAGCCGGTGTCGTAGAGAATACATTTCTGTATATTCTGAATAACATATCTGATGTTTGGTCAGCCGTCCATGTAGAACCGTTCTGCGACAAGAATAAAGAACCACCATAAGCCTGTTCTGAAATTTGTCGTTGTTCCACAATATCTAACTTACCAACCTCAGCAACATATGCCTCATATTTGTTTGAGTTAGCAAACAATACAAATGAGTGTTCGCCTGGTTGCATATAGATTGGTGAATCAAATTTAAATTCTGTGTACTTAGTTGCATCATCCAAACTTGGCGAATCTGTAGTCTTTACTTTATCTGGTGTTAATGTAACAGAACCATTTGGATAAATCACAGATGAAGATGGATAACCATTCACAGTTGGGCGCAATTGAAGCGTAACTGGAATAGTGTCATCTTTAGACTTAAAGCAAGTACGCAACCTACTAATATACACACCTTGTGGATATGCAATTGGATCAATCAGGAATGTTTGTGCAAGTGGGTCGTACCATCCAACAACAATATCAGTTCTTGTTTGACCAGAAATTCTGGAGATTGGTTGTTCTTGTGCTACCGCAGTTCTTTGGATTGTAGGTTGTGTGACAGAAAGGATTGAGGCCTCAACTGTTTGCACAGCACCTTGAGCAAAGAATGATGCATCACCGTTTGTGGTAGAAGACACAATATCGTTAATGTTATTATCAATTAAGCGAAGTTTCTTTTCACCAATACGGAATGTAGAGGCAGGAATTGTAAAGATGCCTGCAACATCACCATCAGCAGTTGTTTTCATTCTGCCAATAGAGTAGAACGAATCGTTAGCAATAGGAGTTGTTGCCCATGTGCCAGAAATCATAGCAACTTTTGTTGCAGGATTATATGATGTGATTGTTGCGGTTTGACCAGCGCCAGTGCCCGCAACAACAAAGATTGCAGATGTATTATAATCAGAAACATTGTTTGCAGAATCAGCATCTAATGCCAATGTAATTGAATTAGTATTTGCCGCAGTAACTCGACCTGTGTAGTGGTCATAACGAACAATCTTAGAAGATGTTCCTGTAGATTGGCCAATCAAGTTTGCAGAAGCAAGATTGTAAGAACCAGTTGGTTGATTATTAACAATGAACGCTTCAGTATTTGATGTTCTAACTATGTACGCAGTACCAACATTTGATGAAGTGCCATTGTTGTAAATAGTTACTTGTTCAAAATTACCAACTTCTGTTCTGTAAGTAAGATTGTTGTTTCTGAGAGTAATCTTATTAGCACGAGCTGTAAATGCTTCAACAGGAGTTGTGTCAAAGAATGGATACAATGTTACATTTGGTTTGAAATCAGTACCAACCAGAACAATACCCTTAGTTCTCATGTAAGGAATAATTGACAAGTCAACTAATCTATCACCAATATTTTGTGTAATGGTTTCTGGAACAACTCTAGACACAACACCAGAACGAGTAGCTGTACCAGTTTGTGTGGTTGTTGTTAGATAGGATTCAAGTATTGGGTTTCGGCCATTCGTATTGAAGTTTTGGCCCAAATATTGAGTTGTTGTATTTGTTCCTGTCCAATGATTTTCCCAATTGCCCCACACATAATCGTATGGAGAAGTTAATGAAGTAATTCTACTCCATGCGTCAGCAGAACCGCCAAGGTTAATCACAACGTCTGGTTGGCGATTTGTATCCAACCAGATATCGGTTGTTGGATCAATTGAAATCTTACCAATATAATTAGTAATGTTAAATGGGTTAATATTTGATGCTTTTGACGCTTTAGGTTGGTCAATAAAAGTGGTGTCACCAGAACTTACGGTAATAGAGGTTCCGTTTTGTGTGAAACCAGAAGAATTGGCAGAATCAAATTGTAAAGTTACAGCACTTGCACTAAATGATGGACGCAACTCTTGATTTTTTGAATCAATAGAAGCTTTATAATCTGGTTGTGCCACATCGGCCACACCAGAACCAGTAAACGAATCTACAATAATACCATTTTTAAATCTAGATAAATTTTGTGAATCTAGAATTGTTAAGTCTTGTTTAGATACAGTATTTTGTTCTACCAATGACAATGCAGTATAGTATTCCAAATTCTCAACACGTTTCTCAATAGATCCAATGTCTCTCATTGTGTAACGTCTGTTATTAAAATATTGTGTTGTCACATTAGATGTGTTTGCCACATATGCAGGACTACGCAACATATACAATGTCATTGCATTGTCTTTTTCTTTTGGATCTTCTGGATATAAAGAAGGAATACCCTTAACAACTTCAAAAGTACGGTCTTTATTCAGAATAATTCTATCGTTACGTGGTAAATAATAATTATAACTCAAAATAATATCTGAGCCATTTTCTGGAATTTTAGGACCAGTTGTTGATGAATCTACATCAAACACAACAGAGTTTGCTGTAGCAGCTGTTGCTGCAGAACGAATTGGTCTAAAATCTAAACAATCACGTAATGAATAGTTAGTACCACTTGAAGATGTGAAATTTGGAATATTTTCATACGAATAAGTATTGTATGAATCATTCGTAAAGAATCCTGCACCAGATGATGAGAAACTATCAAATTTGATAACCAATGGTCCAACAGGTGCTGCACTACCAGGTTTTAATTTGATGGATGAATGGTCATAGTAAGAATCTCTTTGGCCACTATCAAGTGTATATCGTGTAGTAACATCAATTGCAGAACTAACATTTGCCTGAGTTATGTTGTTATTATTAAAATCTAATACCGAGACAATTCTAATAACATCTGGAACATATAAAGGCTGGGAAACAGTCGGTGATTTAACAACTGTGTTAGCGGCAATTTGAATTTGGCCATTGGATGTGTATAGTGTAACAGCACCATTACCAAATAAGTTTACACCAGCAGACAACTGCAATGAAGTATTTGCAGGAACATAAGTTTTGGTCTTTGGATTTGGTGCAGTAGCATCAATAGTTGCATAAATGTTTGCAGTTAAATTCAAACCGCTTGTAACTGTAATCTTTCTAGTGGCCAAATCAACTGTAAATTGGTCAGCAGGAATAGCTTTGCCAACTTGATATCCAGAAGAACCCGCAGATGTAACAACAACTTGATAGTTTGTTTGTCTTGTTGTAGAAGAAGAAGCTGTAGACAATGCTTCACCACTACTTAAACTTAATGCAGGAGATAAACCAGCTGAGAATGTTTGTGATTCATACAGTCTTCTAAATGACAATGAAAGACCATTAATTGAACTATTGGCAATGTAATCTTCACCAAGTTTAAAGATTAAAGCTTCTGTGTTTGTGTCACTAATAAACACATCATCAAATGTTGTTGAATGGTCTTTAGAACGCTGGTCAATATCAAGTGCGGCAACTCTTGCGGTTGCACCGGCACCACTTGTAACAACAATAGAATTTACATCATTGAATTCAAAGTCAATAGAATATACAGATGCATTTGTTAATGGTGTAATAAATGGTTCAGATAAAGTAATAGTAGAGTTTACACCACTATAATTTGTAATCATCTTAGCAGTTTCGCCTGCGCCAGGTCCACTAGTAATTCTAAATTTAGCACCAACGTAAGCATTATCGGTTGTCATCCTGTTATTAGCTAAAATCAAAGTGTTAGCAATTTGAACAGCACTTACATTGATAGCGGTATTAACTACACCCGTCAATGAACCAACATTCACATCAAACAAGAAAGTCTTGTACTGATATGTTGCAGAATTGGATGTGTTTGTTGTTGAATCAAACTGAATAGATTTAATTCTTGCAGTACCAATCTTTGTATTGGAAATGGTTGCAGTAGAGGTTACATTAATTGAGGAGTTTGGAACGCAATGCAGGTCAACAGTTTGGAGACTGTTAATTGGCAAAGTTCCATAAAGTGTATTTGCATAGACATAATATCCATAGTCTGCGGTAATACGTTTGTTTGCGACACTATTTGTACTTCTTGGTTTTGGAACAATAAGTTTTGTTGGTGAAACTGTTTCATATTCATAACCATACACAT
>Ga0114966_10002858_pt1 | contig 15339 bp, 8 predicted proteins | sample M_130207_XF_Meta_FD_87029 | JGI IMG/M metagenome (GOLD analysis project Ga0114966, IMG submission 87029) | Freshwater microbial communities from Lake Montjoie, Canada to study carbon cycling - M_130207_XF_MetaG | ecosystem: Environmental > Aquatic > Freshwater > Lake | place: Lake Montjoie... | reverse complement strand
CGTGCTGGAGGCCGTGTAGGCGTATTGATCGTGGGTGATCGCGAGGCCGGAGGCGCGGGCCTTGTCGAGGTAGGCGATGATTTCATCGGCGCGGCCCCACGTGACGGGTCCAGAGAGTTTCAGGTGAGAAACCTCGGCCGGAATCTTGGCCTCGCGGGCGATGGTGGTGAGTTCGTCGAGGGCGGTGAAAATGCCGGTGCTCTCGGAACGCATGTGGCTTGCGTAGATTCCGCCGTGGGCGGAGGCGACCTTGGCGAGGGCGACGATCTCGTCCGTTTTGGCGAACGTGCCGGGGAGATAAATGAGACCGGTGCTGAGGCCGACCGCGCCATCCTTCATCGCTTGAGCGACCAGGGCCCGCATGTGGTCGAGTTCGGCGGCGGTGGGTGGACGAGCGAAACTGCCGCCCATGACTTGTCCGCGCACGGTATTGTGACCGATGAGGGTGGCGACGTTGACGGCGACTGTGGTGCGAGTGATCGCGTCGAATAACTCGGCGACGTTGAGTTTCGAGCCGCCGCAGTTGCCCGTGACGATGGTCGTCACGCCCATGCGGAGGAAGTTTTCGGCGACGGGAAGGTCCGTGATATCTTCGGCGTGGGTGTGGACGTCGATAAATCCTGGGGCGACGATGCGGCCGGCGGCGTCGATTTCGGTGAGTGCCGTGGCGCCGGCGGGGAGCTGCCCGAGGGCGACGATGCGGTCGCCGCGGATGGCGAGCTCGCCGGTGACGGCGGGCGCGCCGGTGCCATCGATGAGCGACGCGCGGCGGATGATGAGGTCGTAGTCTTGAGCGCGGGCGATGAGGGTGCAGAATAAAACCAGCGGGAAAAGGCGTCGCATGATAGTTCGCAGCGTGGAGCGAAAGCGGAAAAAGAAAAGGCCGCCGTCGCGGTGGGCCCCGCGTTTGTTGAGAGGCCTGCAATCGTGGGGCACTCGGTGGTTGCGCTGAGCAAGTAGGCACGGGACGAGCAGGGCACGGGTGTCGAGAATTTCGGGATTGAGCCACGGTTACGCCGACGGTGGCAGGTGAGACGAGGACGGTGTCGGCATCTGCGGTGGTGAACTCGGTGATTCGGCGGAAGACCTAGAGTTCGCCGGACGCGCAGGAGGCCTGACCGCTTTCGCCGCCCTCGGTCGAAGGCCTGATGGGATAAACGACGCTGCTCTTGGTGATACGCGTCTCGACGTAGTGTCCGACGAGGTCGTGGCTGCGGCTTTGGCGGGAAATTCCGCGGCGAGCGCGCCGATGGCGGCTTTCAAGGCGGATTCACAGGGGAAACGCTTTTTGATAACCGAGGACGTGTCGCGCGGGGCGGCGCGCCGATGTTTCCGCCGTGCCTGATTTGTCACGTAAGTGACGCGAATAAGGCGGACCGGTGATAGTTCCGCGACGGTGGCGGACGCGGTTTGACCCGCACACGGGAAGACCGCCTGTGTGGAAAAGTCGCTGCGGAACTTATCCCGCGATCGACACTACAGAGATCAGATTGAACACCTCCCACACCGAACCATGAAGTCTACCCAAACATTCCTCTACGTGTGCGCCGCCCTCGTTGCGCTCCCGATGAATCCCTTGCTCCGAGCGCAATCCGCAGCCCCCGCGCCGGCCAACGCTGCGACCAAAATGGACGCATTCGTCGTCCAGTCGGTGGCGGCGGCCACGGCCAACACCCTCGCCGACAAACAACAGATCACTCTCCAGCCGGCGGCGGCGAGCGTGATCAATGTGATTAAATTTTTGCCCGGCGTGAGCCTTTCCCAAGGCGATGCGATCGGTGGCGACGACTGGTCGACGCGGATCAACATCCGCGGTTTTACCGAGGGTCAGCTCGGCTTCACGGTGGACGGCGTCACGACGGGTTACACGTCTTACGGCGGCGGCGCGAAGCCGAACCGCTACATCGACATCGAGAACTTGGCCAGTGTCGTCGTCTCGCAAGGCGCGGCCGAGATCAGCTCGGGCTCCACGCAGGCGCTGGGCGGCACCCTCGCCTATTTCACGGATGTGCCACGGGAATCTTTCACGGTGCTCACGAAACTCACAGGCGGGTCGTTCGACACGCAGCGAGCGTTTGTCCGGTTGGATACGGGTAAGTTCAACGGCAATACGAGCAGCGCATTCCTGAGTTTCTCCACGCAGCAGTATGACAACTGGGTGCGCGACTACGTCGGCGGCGACAAGGCGCTCTCGAAGCGCCTCCATGCTGACGCGAAGAGTGTGACCCAGATGGGTAACCTCAAGCTCACCGCCTACGCGGGCATCGACAACGTGAATCCGGAGATCAATTTCCAGGGCGTGTCGCTCCAGCAGTTCGCGCAGGACCCGCACAACGATCGGCTCACGTTCCGTTTTACCGGGAAACCGAATCCCGACCAGAACTACGCGCCGACCTGGACGACGATCCGCACCAACACGCTCGGCTACCTAAAGCTTGAGTCCCCGGTGAGCGACGCGCTGAACGTCTCGTTCCAACCGTATTGGGCGCACCAACAGGGCAAGGGCCAGTTCCTCCCTCCCTACCAAGTCCGCCGCTTCGATCTCGCGGGGAATCCTTCTCGGGAGAGCAACTACGTCCCAGCGAGCCGCGCCGCCTCGGCCCTCGTGTTCTTCGCGGACGGCAGCGGCAATGACATCGCTCCGGCCAATCCCACGACGGGCGCGGCCGCGGCGGATCCGTTCAACATTGCCACCTACACGTGGCTGACTTCCGCCCAGCAGACTGCGGCCAAGCCGCTCTCCTCAGCGCGTTTCAGCCGTTACCTGAACAACCGCTATGGCGACAACCTCGGGCTGACCCTCAAGGCGGGCGGCGGTCACGAGCTGCATTTCGGCATGTGGAACGAACTCCAACAGCGCGAGCGCTACCGTTCATGGCACGCGGTGATTGATCCCACCCTGAGCTCGGCCTTTAACGACGGCGCCTACCTCAAGTCGTTTCACTGGAACTACCGCACCACGACCCATATGTTCTACGCCGAGGACAAATTCACGATGGACAAGTTCACGATCAACGCGGGCGTGAAGTATTTTAGTATCGAGTTTAAGGGTACCCAGTCGCTCCTCCAATCCGACGGCACGACTTATTCGAAGACGATCCAGAGCAATTCCAAGGCGCTGCCGAGCGTCGGCGCGATCTACAAGCTCGATGCTGCGAGCGAGCTCTTCGCGAGCTACACGCAGAACTTCTCCGCCCTGAAAGACACGCTGTTCACCGACAACGTCACGGCCACCGGGACCGACTACTCCCGCGTGAAGCCGGAATACGCCGACAACTTCGATGTGGGCTACCGCTATGCCGGTCGCAACGTCGGTCTCTCCGCGACGGTTTACCACATCACTTACACCAACAAGATCGTGAATCTCAGTGGCACCGCCGCGAAGGATTACACCAACACGGGTGCCGGCAGTGTGCTCGTGAACGTCGGCGGTCTGGAGTCCTACGGCACCGAGCTCGCCGCAAATTATCGCTTGGGCGGTGGTTTCAGCTTGCTCGGCACCTTGAGCTCCAATCGCGCGACCTACACTGAAAACACGCCCGATGGAACGATCCTCAAGGGTAAGCGAGTCGTCGATACCCCTGATCTGATCGCGTCCTACGGGTTGCTCTACAACCGGGATGGTTTTAGTGCCGGTCTCGTGGGCAAGAGCACGGGCAAGCTCTACGGTAGCTATAGCAACGACAATTACGCGAAGGCTTACTCAGTGTTCGACTTCAACCTCGGCTACACTCGCACGTTACCGGGCCGTGATTTCATTCGGAGCATCGGCTTCGATCTGAATGTGGCCAACGTCGCCGACAAGAGCTACCTGGGAGCGGTGTCGACGAACGACCAGGGCTACGTGAAGAGCGACGCCGCCGGCACCACGATGCTCTATAACATCGGCGCGCCGCGCACGGTGAGCTTCTCGGTGAGCCTCGGTTTTTGATCCCACCAATTTGTAATAGAAAACCTGATGCGCGGCGCGGCCTATCCGCGCCGCGTTTTGTCTTTTAGTTTCCCTCCTTTATCATGAACCGTCGCTCCTTCTTCAATCGCTCCGCCGCAGTCGCCATCGGCACCGCCGTCGGTTCCTCGTCGGGCCTCCTCGCCGCAGCCTCCGGTCCGTCGGCGGGTCGCCGGCGGGTCCTCCGCGCCGCCCATCTGACGGATCTACACGTCATGCCCGAGATGGACGGATTTCAGAATCCGGCCGCCGGCATGGCCGAGTGCATCCGCCACGCCCAAGCGCAGGCTGACAAGCCGGATGTGCTATTTTTCGGAGGCGATCTGATTATGGATGCGCTCAAGCTGGAGAAGGAAAAAGTGACGGCCCAGTGGGACGTTTGGGGGAAAGTCGTAGCGGCCGAAGTGAAAATCCCGGCCAAGCTTTGTCTGGGTAACCACGATGTATGGGGTTGGGGGATACGGGATGCGGCGCTCGAAGGGGAGGCGCTCTACGGCAAGACCTTCGCGCTGGAGCGGCTCGCGTTGAAAGACCGCTACTATTCCTACGATCAGGCGGGCTGGCACTTTGTCGTGCTCGATTCCGTGCAGCGGGATTACGGAAACAAGCACGGCTACACGGCGCGCCTCGACGATGCGCAGTTTGCGTGGCTGGCGAAAGACCTCGCGGCCACGCCGGCCGCCATGCCCGTGTGTGTGCTCTCGCACATTCCCATCCTCAGCGCCTGTGTCTTTTTTGATACGGATCTGGAGGCGTCCGGGAGTTGGCTGATTCCGGGCGCTTGGACCCATATCGACGCGCGCCGGATCAAGGACCTGTTCCGCAAGCACGCCAATGTGAAGGTGTGCCTGAGCGGTCATGTGCATCTCGCCGACGACATTACTTATCTGGGCGTGCGCTACCTCTGCAACGGGGCCGTCAGCGGTGGCTGGTGGAAGGGCGACTACCAGGAATTTCCGCCGGCTTATGGGCTCGTGGATTTTTACGACGATGGTTCGGTGGAGAACCGCTTGGTGCCTTATCGCCGGGCTTGAGGGGGGCGTCATGTCATCGGTGGTCGTCGAGCCCCATGCGGCGGAGTTGCTCGCAGACGTGCGCGAGACCTGTGCGTCGTTGCGGGAGCAGTTTCCCACTGCGCGCTGCGTAGCGTTTTGGGATTTCGACGGCACGCTCTTGCGGGGCGACTGCACCGAGGGGTATGCCGAGCGCGGGCGCGAGGTCTACCCGGGGCTCGCGCGCCTCGCGATCGCGCGGGGACTATCGGCGGATTATCCGGTCGAGGGCGGTTATGCGGCGTGGAAGGATGATTACGCGGAGCTCAAGCGGCGGGTTGGGCCGTGGCTCGCTTATCCGTGGATTGCCCAAGTGTGGGCGGGTGCCGAGGAGGCGGCGTTGCAGGAATTGGCGCGTCAGCACTTTTCGGTTACGCTGAGTCGGCACTATTTCGCAACGTCGCGGCTCTGGTTCGATGGACTGGCGGCGGACGGGGTGGAGCAACACGTGATCTCGGCGAGCCCGGAGGTTTTTGTGCGGGGCGCAGCGGCTAGCCTCGGGATTGCGCCCGAGCGGATTCACGGCATCCGGGTGCGCGCGACCGACGGGCGGCTCACGCGCGAAGTCGGGTATCCCGTGCCGTTCGGCGAGGGTAAATTGACGCGGTTGCACGAGATCGTACGAGCGAGCCAAGCCGAGTCGCCGCTGCAGCGGGTTTTTGTGGTCGCTGCCTTCGGCAATGATTTCGTGACCGACGGACCTTTCGCCGCCTTCGTGGCGCGCCAAGTTTTGCCGACCGGGACGCCGCTCGCGGTTATGATCAATGCTGGGTTGGCGCCGGCGGAATATCGGCACGTGTTTCGTTCGGTGCGGCAGGCGCGGATCTTCGCGTCCGTCTGAACAGCCATGCGCGCGCAACCGACGCCCGACTCTCGCCGGTCGTGGCTGCTCCTGGGCGTGCTGGTGGCAGGCTATATTGGTGTTTACCTCTGCCGGAAAAATTATGCGGTCGCGGTGCCGTTGCTGCGGGAAGAGTTTGGTGCGACCAAGGAGGAGATCGGTCGGATCGCGAGTGTGGGCACGCTGGCTTACGCGATCGGCAAGATGGTCTTGTGCCCCCTCGCGGACCGGTTCGGCGGCCGGCGGTGCTTCTTCGCCTCGCTGCTGGTGGTGGCGGGGTTTGGCCTCGCGTCGGCCCTGGCCCCGACGCTCGGTGCGCTCGCGATGGTTTATGCGTTCAACCGTTTTGGTGGCTCCATCGCTTGGGCCAGTATGGTAAAGCAGGTGCCGCCATGGTTTGGTCCGAAGAATTTGGCGTTAGCGTTGGCGGTACTGAGTTTGAGTTATGTCTTTGGTGGCGCGGCGGCGGTGGCTTTGGCCGGCGTTGTCGCGGATGCGAGTGGGCAGAGCTGGCGTGCTGTGATGGGTGTGCCGGCGGTGTTCGTGTTGCTGCTTCTCGCGGCGGCGTGGTGGCTGCTCCCGCGTGATTCCGGATCGGTGAACGGAAAGGGCTCCGAAGGATCGGGGCTGGGCGCGTCGGGATTCAGCTGGGGACTGGTGCGCGAGCTGGTGCGCTTACGGGGATTTTGGGTGGTGAGTGCGTTGAGTTTCAGTCTGACGCTAGTGCGGGAGACGTTTAATGATTGGACCGTGGATTTTATCCGGACGGAGGGTGGAGCGCATTTATCGACGAGTGTCGCGGCGTTCCTCTCGACGCCCTTTGATCTCTGCGGGGCGGGGGGGATTCTGTTTGTAGGTGCAATGATGGGACGGCTCTCGGTGCGCGGCCGGGCGCGGTTGCTGGCCGGCAGTCTCTTCGCGTTGTGCGCCGTCCTGTTGGTGTTGCCGCGATTAGTGCCCCTGGGGTTGGGCTTTACGGTGCCGGCCGTGGGGTTGATCGGTTTTCTTAGTCTCGGGCCCTACAGTTTGCTGGCCGGATATTTTGCGGTGCAACTGCGGGGCGAGGCCTGCGCCGGCACCGTCGCTGGGATCGTCGACTCATTGGGCTATGTCGCCGGATTGTTGGCGGGATCGGCGTTTGGGTGGCTGCTCGATCGGGGTGGCTATGCCCTCGGATTTTATGTCCTCGCTGGAATCAGTCTGGTTTCGGCCGTGATCGCCTTGTCCTTAGAAGTAAAAGCACCAGCCCGCCTATCATGAAAAATCTTTCAACGTTGGTCCCGGCCGTCGTCCTTGATTGGGCGGGCACGATGATCGATCCCGGCTGCCTGACCCCGGTGGTCGCCTTGCGAACGGTCTTGGCCCGCCACGGTCTCGTTGTCTCGGCGGCCGAGGCGCGCGTCGGCATGGGCTTGGCGAAGAAAGACCATTTGCGCGGGCTACTGGTGGCCCATGGGGTGGGCGCGGCGACCGACGAACTGTATCCGGCGCTCGAGCGGGAAATGTTTCTACAGTTGGAGCATCACGCGGTCTTGGTGGCGGGTGCGCGGGAGTTTGCCGATTGGTTACACGCCGGTGGAGTGCGGATTGGCACGTCCACTGGCTACACCGCCGAGATGATCCGGGTGGTGGCTGGGGCGGCGGCGCGGCAGGGCTACGTGCCGGACGCGATCGTGACGCCGGACGACGTATCGGCGGGGCGGCCGGCGCCGTTGATGATGTATGCGAACGCGCTGCGCCTCGGGGTGTGGCCGCTCAGTTCAATCGTAAAGATCGGCGACACGCCGAGTGACATCGCGGAAGGGATCAATGCAGGTTCGTGGACCATCGGCGTCGCGCTTTCTGGGAATGCGCTGGGGCTTTCCGTGGCTGAGACCGCGGCGCTGGAGCCTGCAGAGCGAGCCGTGAAATTCGTGGCGGCGCGGGACTCTTTGCGGGCCGCCGGGGCGAGCTTCGTGGTGAACTCTGTAGCCGACTGCCCGCCCGTGCTGGAGGAGATCGCCGCCCGGATTAAAAGGGGCGAGCGTCCGCTTCAGTAGAGACGCCCGATCACTTCTTCCGCCAGGCCGAATGACAGGGTCATGCCGGCACCGCCGAGACCGTTCACAATCGTGACGCCGGGAGCGGGCGAGGCGATAAACTCGCTGCCGCCGTCAGTGAGTTTGGGATACACGCCATGCCACCGCGCGGCGATCTCGAGGGTCGGGGCGACGGCGAACGAGCGGAGGTAGCCGAGAATGGCGACGTTGATGTCCTCGCGGTCGAAGGGTTCCGGCGTGAGCCCGTAGTGGTGAGAGTCGCCGATCGTCAGCGCGCCGCGGGAGGTTTCCGAGAGCAGCACGTGCACGCCGTGGGCGACGTGAAAGGGGAATTCGGATTGCATGCGTGTCTTGAGCGCGGCCAGTCCGGCGCAGTGGCGGAAGGATTCGTAGTGGGTGAGGGTAAGCCCGGCGCACAAGGCGGGGCCGAGTGACCAACCGGCGGGCTGGTCGACGGTGCGGAGCATTTGGAGTTTGCAGCGGGTGAGCGGCGCGGCGGCGAAGGAAGCGGGAAAGAGCGTCTCGAAATCCGCTCCGCTGCAAATGATCGCCTGCTCGGCGAACACGGGGCCGACCGACGTGTCGATCCGAGGTAAGTTGATCGCGTGGACGGTCGTGCCGAATTGGAGGGTGACGCCGTGCCGATCGCGCAGCCACTCGGGGAGGGTGCGGATCGCTTGGCGTGGGTCGACGGTGGCCTCGGTGGGACTCCACAGTGAGCCGCGCAGATCGGTGGGGTTCACGACGGTGCTGCGGAGGAGCGTCTCGGGTGGGCTGAGTAGGGCGCGGCCGTGGTGGTCGCCCATCGTCGCGCCTGCGAATTCGTTGAGTAAGGCCCACTCGTCGTCGTGGTAGGCGAGGTGGAGCGAGCCGGTCGCGGCGAGGTAAATTCCGGTATCGGCAGAAACGTCGCTCCAGATTTCACGACTGCGTAGCGCGCGGTCGTGCCGCGGGCCGGCCGGCTGACCGATGGGCCACACGAGGCCGAAATTTCGGATGGAAGCACCGGTGGCGTGTTCCGAGCGCTCGAGCAGCACGACGCGTTTGCCCCGGCGGGCTGCCGCGAGGGCGTGAGCGAGGCCGACAATCCCGGCACCGATGACTGCGAGATCTACGGACAGGTGACTCATCCCTAGACTTCCCGCGCAACCTCGGTGGCAGGGCAAATCGGAAGCGCGCGTGTCACCGGAATTTTACGTGGAGGTCCGTGCAGAAAGCGCAGGCGCTCGGCGCGCGTTTCATGGTGCCGGATGATTGTGCTGGGTGGAACGGGTGGCGAATATTTGAGGCGGAGCCTTCTCGGGCTGGCGATCAATCTGCCCGATGGCTGTCGCTTTGGCCGTCACCTTTGCGGCCAAGCGGATCGTTTTGGCGGCGTCCGCCGAGGAGGAGAAACACATCGCCCGACGACTCGGGTGAGTTTTTCGGCCGCGTCGTTAAGTCCAACGGGTGACGGCAGCGAGCTGACGAGCGCTCGAGATGGCGTCAGGGTGCAATAGCCGCGATGGCCCAAGGGACCTCTCGCCCAACTGGGCGCCACTGCTGAGGGCGTCAAACGTCGCGCGATGGAGTGATCGTTTGCCGTTGCGAACGTCGGCGGCGAGGAGCCACCCCATCGGTTGCACGTTTGAATACCACGTCGAGCGAGCGCCCCGAGCTGAGGGGCAAAGTGAGCGCGGGGTTGCTCGTCGGGTCGTCAGCACGATCGAGGTCAACGTCGAGGTCGACCTCGGTGACGACCCGAAGGGCAGCCTTAAAGCTTCACCAGACCGACCTGATCAGCGCTTGCCGTTGACGAGCTCGTTCACGAGGGCGGGGACTTCGTAGACTTTGCGCAGCGCCTCCAGAATGCCGGCGCTGTCGACGCTGAGCGCACGTGCTTGGGTGTCTTCGTAGCCGAAGTCGCCGGAAAGGGAGGCGAGGTTGCCGTCGAAGATGATGCCGATGAACTCGCCGGCGCGATTGACGCTGGGGCTGCCGGAGTTGCCGCCGATAATGTCGGCGGTGCTCACGAAGTTGAAGGGCGTGGCGAGGTTGAGGGCGGACTTTTTCTGCAACCAACGCGCGGGGAGTTCGAAGTCGCCCTTGTTGCCCTGCTTGGCGCTGCGCTCGTAGAGGCCGGCGTAGGTGGTGTGCGCAGGGATTTTCAGGCCGTTTTCCTCGTAGCCCGTGACGGGGCCGTAGCTGAGGCGGAGTGTGAAGGTGGCGTCCGGGTAATTGCCCGCGCCTTCGAGGGCGAAGCGGGCTTTGCCGATGATGGCCTGGGCCTGCTGCTTGGTCTCGTCGGCGGACTCGAGGGTCTTGCGGAGCGCGCGAGCTTCGGTGTCAACGGCACGGGCGACCTCGATGAGCGGATCCTTCGCGGCGGCGACGGTGGCGGTCCCGCCCTCGTAGAGTTTTTTGCGGAAGGCGACATCGCGGACCTGCGTGGTGGTGATCAACTCGGCCGCGCGGGCGCGGGGAGATTTTCCGGCGAGGACGGCCTTCACGACCGCGTCGCCTGCGCCGAGTTGCTCGACGAGATAGGTGAGGGAGTCGGCCAAGGTGACGATTTCGAGGTCTGTGTAGATGGGCTTGTCGGAGAACAGCTGCTGCTCGAAGGACTCGCGGCGGGCATCGGAGTATTCCTTGAGACGTTCGCCGTTGGGCTTGGGGCGTTCGTCTCCGGCGCGGAGGAGGTGGCGGGCCAGACCGTAGGAATCGGCATTGAAGGCGACGAGGCCTTCGAGGAGGCGCTGGCGCGTGGCGATCTTGGCGATGGCCTTTTGCGCGTCCGCGATGCGGGCAAACGCGGCGAGGGCGTCTTGGCCGTCGGCGCGATCGGCGAGGTGTTTCTTGAAAGTGGCCTCGGCGGCGATTTTGGCGCCGAAGAATTCTGGATCATGCAGTGCGGCGATGGCACCGTCCCGGGCCTTGCGGGTGTTTTGGATACCGAAGAGTTCATCTTTGGCGCGGCGGGCGTTCTCGGCGTCGCGGTTGCCCCAGTTGGAGAGGAGGACTTCGCGGCGCTTCAGGAGCGCGAGCTGGTAGGGAAACTGGTTGTCGCGGATGTATTCAAGTTCTGGAACCGTGAGGAGGCGGCGGGTGGTTCCGGGGTGGCCCGAAACGAAGGAGAGCTCGCCGTCCTGGGCGCCTTTGGCGGACCACTTGAGGGAGTGCGCGGACTTAACGGGCTGGCCGTTTTCGTAGACGCGGAAAAAGCACACATCGAGGTTGTAGCGGGGATATTCGAAATTATCGGGATCGCCGCCGAAGAACGCGACGCCCTGCTCCGGGGCGAAGACGAGGCGGATGTCGGTGTATTTCTTGAAGCGATAGAGGTGATAGGCGCCGCCTTGGTAGAGAGTGACGACGTCGCTGCGGAGCCCCGTTTTGGCGAGGGATTCTTTTTCGATTTCTGCGGTGATCTTGCGGCGGGCGAGCACGGCGGCCTCGCCGGTGGCACCGACGGGGATCGCGGAATTTACGCGCAGGGTGACGTCCTCGATGGCCTGGAGAACGTTGAGCTCGAGATCGACGCACTTCTTTTCGTCGGCTGGGGTTTTCGCGTAGAATCCGTCGCGCAGGTAATTGTTTTTTTCGTCAGAAAGTTTCTGGAGATCGTCGGCGCCGACATGGTGGTTGGTGATGACGAGACCATCACCGCTGACGAAGGAGCCGGAGCCGCCGCTGTTAAAACGGACGGACGAAAGGCGGAGATGGTCGAGCCATGCGTCGGTGAGATCGAAGCCGTATTTCTTTTTGATCTGGTCGCGCGGCGGTGCGGAGTAGAGCCACATGCCTTCGTCGGCGCGGGCGCTGGAGCCCGCGGCAAATGCGAAGAGCGCGGCGAGGGCAGGGGAGCGGAGGGAACGTAATTTCATAGGTTGCGAAACGTGTCGTAACGCGGGCGTGAGGCGAGCCGGAAGCGGCGCACGGTGGCGGGCGCGGGCGCAGGCAGTTTTCTTGGCACCGCAGCAGCCACCCAGACCGGAAGCCCGTGCCTCGTGATGGGGGCTTTCCTCCCTATGTTGGCGTGAACTGGCCGAAATCCGCTGCGCGAATCGCTACCGAAGCGGGCTGCCCGGTCGATTGGCTCGTGATCTGGCAGAGGATAATGTCGCCGCGCGTCAACGTCCCCAGCACCAAGGCTGAACAGATCGGCAGCGAAACGTTCGTTGAGCGTCGGGCGGAGCCAACGAATTCTCGGCTCTACATTGCGCGGAAGGCTTGGCAGAGGGTGGTCATGCCCCGCGTGAATTTTCTTCGGTCGGTGTCGTTACTGGTGAGTGTGACCGCGGGGCTGTGCGCTGCCCAGCCGGCGGCGGCACCGGCCCCGGCGGGCAATGCCGACGTGAAGAAAATCATGGAGACCTTTGGCGGCCGCGGGCAGCTCAAGGACGGCTCGCAACCACGCACGGCGACGGAGGCGGTGAAAGCGATGACCTTGCGTCCCGGACTCGCCATCGACGTGATCGCGGCGGAACCAGAGGTGGTGCAACCCTTGTATCTGAGTTTCGATTCACGCGGTCGGCTGTGGGTCACGCAGTATATCCAGTATCCGTTTCCGGCGGGGCTCAAAATTACAGGTTACGATCACCATCTCCGCGCGCAGTTCGACAAGGTCCCCGAGCCGCCGCCGCGTGGGGTCAAAGGGGCGGATAAGATCACGGTGTTTGAGGACCGCGATGGCGACGGGGTTTACGAGACCCGCAAAGACGTGATCACCGGGCTCAATATGGCGACCGCGGCCCTCAAGGGCGCGGGCGGTATTTGGGTGATGAATCCGCCGTATTTGTTGTTTTATCCCGATGCAAACGACGACGACGTGCCGGACGGCGATCCCGAGGTGTGCCTGAGCGGATTCGGACTCGAAGACACGCACTCGGTGGCGAGCGCGTTGCAGTTTGGACCGGATGGCTGGCTCTACGGAGCAACGGGGAGCACGACGACGGGCAACGTGAGCAGCGCGGTGACCAAGCAGGTGCGCTTCGAAGGGCAGCACCTCTGGCGGTATCATCCAAAGACCACGGTGTTCGAGATTTTCGCCGAGGGCGGCGGCAATACCTTCAGTTGCGAGATCGATGCGCAGGGGCGTTTTTTTAGTGGGACTAACGGTGGCGACCGCGGCATGCATTTCGATCAGGGCATGAGTGGGGTGAAGAATTTTGGAAAACACGGCTTTGCGCGGAATCCCTACGCGTATGGCTATTTTGAGCACATGGCGACGACGGGAGACCGGAAGCGGTTTTCGCAGGTGCTCGTGGTTTACGACGGTGATTTGATGGCGCGGGAGTTTGCCGGAAAATTCATCGCGCCGAACTCGCTGCAAAACATGGTCTACGTGAGCGACCGGGTGCCCGACACCTCGACGTTCAAGGCGGTGGACGAGGCCCCGTTGTTGATGGGCAACGACCGCTGGTTTCGTCCGGTGGACATCAAGGTCGGGCCCGACGGGGCGCTATGGATGGCGGATTGGTATGATACGCGGTTGAGCCATGTGCGGCCGGTCGATGATTGGAGCAAGGGTGACGGGCGGATCTACCGGGTGCGGCCGGAGGGGGCGTCGCTGCGGCGTGCGGCGGCGTTTGATGTGCACACGGCGCCGGCGGAGGCGTTGCTGAAGTGGCTCGACCACGCGAACAAATGGTTTCGTCGCCAGGCGGTGCTCGAGCTCGCATGGCGCGGGGAGAAGACGCTGGTGCCGGAGTTGGAGCGACGCGCGCGCGACGGGAAGAATGCGCATGCGTTCGATGCGTTGTGCGCGTTGCACTTGCTCGGCGGGCTGACGGATGACGTCGCGGTGGCGTTGATGAACCACGCTGATCCCTACGTGCGGCGTTGGGTGGTGCGCTGCAGCGGCGATGCGGGCGAGGTGAGTGCGCGGTTGGCCGGGGCGTTGCGGGAATTGGCGGTGGGCGAGCCGCACCCGGAAGTGCGCACCCAGCTCGCAGCGAGTGCGCAGCGCTGGCCGGACGCGGTGGCGCTGCCGGTGCTGCGCGCGATGTGGGCCCGCGAGGCGGATGTGCAGGATCAGCGGGTGCCCCTGCTCTTATGGTGGGCAACCGAAGTGCGGGCCGAGACGGCGCGTGATGCGCTGCTCGGGATGTTTGCCGAAAACGAGCTCTGGGATTTCTCACTGGCGCGGTCTCATGGTGCGCGCTTGCTGGCGAGGCGTTGGGCGCAGGCGGGCGGTGCGGAAAACTATGCGGCGTGCGCGCGGTTGCTGGCGTTGGCGCCGAAGGACAGCGATCGTACCGTCGTGGTCGAAGGACTCGCGGCGGCGTTTGAGGGCGGGAGTATTCCGGTGCTGCCCCCGGCGCTCGCGGCGGCCCTGCAGGCCTACCTTAACAGCAAGCTCGACACCGACCTCGCGCTCGCGGTGAAGACGGGCAGCGCCGCGGCGGTGGCGAGCGCATTGCGGATCGTGGGCGACGACAAGGCCGCGCCCGAGCTCCGGGCCGCGCTCGTGCGGGCCCTCGCCGAGGCGGGTAACGCGCAGGTCGTGCCAGCGATCGTGAAAATTCTCGGCCGGGGCGGCCTGGTCGGGCTGCGGAAAGCGGTGCTCGCGGTGGCGGGGAAGTTCGATGACGCGCGCATCGCGACGACGGTGATTACCGGATACGAGGCGCGTTTCGCCGGAGAGCCGGGGTTGCGGGACGCGGCGTTGCGGCTGTTGGCGAGCCGGCGCGAATGGGTGAATTTGTTGTTGGCGGAGATCGCGGCGGGGCGCATCCGGCCCCGGGAATTTTCGGACGACGTCGTGCAGCAACTGGAGGCTTATCCCGATCCGATCGTCGCGGCGGCGGTGCGGAAACACTGGGTTACTCTGCGTCCGCGGTTGAGTAGCGCGGAGAAAGTGGCGGAGGCGGCGCGGATCAAGGCCGTGTTGGGTGGTGGGGTCGGGCGTGGCGATGGAGTCAAGGGGAAGGCGCTGTTCGCCCAGCGTTGTGCGTCGTGTCACCAGCTGTGGGGCGAGGGTGGCAGCATCGGGCCGGACCTCACGGGCTACGAACGCGGCAATCCGGATTTCTGGCTCACGGGAATTCTCGACCCGAGTCTGGAGATTCGCGAAGGCTTCGGCGCCTACACGCTCACGTTGACGAGCGGTGAATCGCTGCTGGGGCTCCTCGTGAAACAAGACGCGAATGGGGCCACGCTCCGCGACCTCGCGGGCCAGACGCATGCGGCGCGCACGGAAAAAATTGCGAGCCTTACGGCACTACCCGTTTCCCTGATGCCGGAAGGGTTGCTGGCGGGACTCGATGACGCAGCGCTGCGGGATTTGTTTTCCTACTTGATGAAGCCGTGAGCGGGGGATCGAGAGCGGCGTGGATCGAGTGCGGCGTGGATCGAGTTCGTAGTCCCGGCTTTAGCCGGAAGGATTGGCTGACGGACTGCTTCAATCGTTCCGCCTAAAGGCGGGACTACGAACTCGGATAAGTTAAAGACGGGACTACGAACTCGGAGCGAAGCGGG
>Ga0114966_10002857_pt1 | contig 15341 bp, 15 predicted proteins | sample M_130207_XF_Meta_FD_87029 | JGI IMG/M metagenome (GOLD analysis project Ga0114966, IMG submission 87029) | Freshwater microbial communities from Lake Montjoie, Canada to study carbon cycling - M_130207_XF_MetaG | ecosystem: Environmental > Aquatic > Freshwater > Lake | place: Lake Montjoie... | reverse complement strand
CGGGCCTGTTGCCAGGATGAAGCCAATTTTTTCGACTTTTTGTTGGTCGGATGTTTTCACCCTGTCAAACTCTTGATTGGTAGGATAATGCAGTGGTGATGATTCGTCAGTTGCAATCTGCTGCTTGTGAATTCCCAGGCTCCGGAGTGGGTTAATGTATATCACTACTTGCGATTACATCCCTTGGACGCATCGGAATCCGATGTCTCCAGCAGCACTCTGAGGGGGAGTGGAACGCCGCCAAGCATTCACTCCGAGCAGTAAATCCGAAGGGGGTATCAGGAAGGATGCACCTCTTACAACCCGTTCATGACCGGTAACGGAACCGCGAGGGTTCACTTTGTCGGACTGCTGGTAATAATCTTTACCATACCAATCAGCACACCACTCCGACACATTGCCGGCCATATCCAGGAGGCCATACGCATTAGCTGAGAAGGATCTCACAGGCTTAATTTCAGGCTCCGTTGTCCCCTTCAGGTTTTCCATGTTGTTGGTTTGATTTCCGAAATGTTGACCCCAGGGCCAAGCCTGACGGTCTAGGGAGCCTCTTGCGGCATACTCCCACTCCGCTTCGGTGGGTAACCGCTTTTTTGCCCATTGAGCGTAGGCGGTGGCATCCACCCAACTCACCCACGTTACCGGCCACTTCAAATTGATGTTTGTGCGACCAGAACCTAAAGGCATCCGCCAAGAGGCTAGGGGAGGGAGCGCGTTCGTCTGAAGTTCACGAGTCGTCTTGTAACCGGTGGCCTGGATAAATTTACTGAATTGGTCGATGGTAACCTCATTTTTATCCATCCAAAAACCATTCAACGTGACTAAATGCTCGGGTTGTTGGTCTATCGGACCTTTATTGTTACCCATGTAAAAACCACTGCTGGGGATCCAGACCATGCCATTGGTTTCCCTTACAAGAAAGGTCTGGGGAACTGCGTGCCCAATTCCTCCACTGCCCCCACGTTTGCGGGCCTGACGCTTCTCAGTCCATGCGATCAATTCGAATCCAACCAATAATCCAATGGCGACCACAACGATGATGTAGGCGATGTGTTTAGGAGAGACGTGATGCGGGTTGGGCTCTGGCGGTTGTTCCATTTCCATACTGTTAAACACCTAATGCCATGGTTTTATCAAGAGTGACTCACTCAATTCAAGAGATTGAAAATTGGGATGGCTCAGGGCATTCTCGGAAGGTCATGCAAAACGAGTTCATCAATCCAGCACTTTTTGTCAACAACCGCCAACGATTGGGATCGTTAATGATTCCCAATTCGCTCGCGGTCGTGAATTCGAATGATACGCCGGTAACTAATGCCGATGGGAGTCTGGCGTTGCCGCCGAATTCAGATCTGTTCTACCTGAGCGGGGTGCAGCAGGAACAATCGATTCTCCTGCTTTATCCGGATGCGATGGACGAGAATCATCGCGAGATTCTTTTTCTGCGGGAACCGACACCGCTGGCGGAGATTTGGGAGGGACGTAAATTGACGAAGGAAAGGGCACGGGCCGAGACGGGAATTAAAACTGTCGAATGGTTATCAACATTCTCAGCACTATTTCATCGTTTGATGTGTGAGTCTGAGCACGTTTATCTCAATTCAAATGAGCACAAACGCGCCACGATTGAAACGGAGACAAGGGAAGCACGATTCGTCAGAGACACGCAGACTCGCTATCCGTTGCATCATTACGAACGATTGGCCCGATTGTTACACCAGATTCGAGTGGTGAAATCTGATCTAGAAATTGAGTTAATTCGCAAGGCTTGCCAGATCACTGATGATGGTTTTCGACGCGTGCTCAACTTTGTAAAACCGGGGGTGAACGAACGTGAGATCGAAGCCGAGTTTGCGCATGAGTTTATTCGCCAAGGAGGACGGTTTGCTTATCTTCCGATCATTGGTTCTGGACGCAATGCTTGCGTGCTGCATTACATCGAAAACTCGCAACGCTGCGCCAAGGGTGAGTTGATACTTCTTGATGTCGCGGCGAGTTTTAGAAATTACAATTCCGATCTGACTCGCACCATCCCAGTCAGTGGTAAATTTTCTCGACGGCAAAAAGCAGTTTACAAAGCGGTGCTCAGCGTGTTGCGAGCTTCGATCGCTGGTTTAGTGCCAGGCAAAACCGTCAGAACCTGGCAAGCAGAGGCAGAACAGTTGATCGAACGGGAGTGTGTCAATCTCGGGTTACTAACTCTTCGAGAGATCAAGCGACAGAATCCTGATTGCCGAGCAGTTAGAAAATATTTCATGCACGGTCTGGGCCATCCCATCGGACTGGATGTTCACGATGTGGGCTTCACCACACAACCGATGCAAGCAGGCTGGGTGATGACGGTTGAACCCGGGATTTACATACCGGAAGAGAAAATGGCTGTTCGCCTAGAAAACGATGTTCTATTGACCGAAAATGGCCCTGTCGATCTCATGGGGCAGATTCCCATCGAGGTAGATGAAATAGAAGCATTGATGAACCGTTAGTTGCCTGAACTGAATGAGGATCGTCAGAGCCTCTTACCTTTTTCAGAGTGCTTTGTCTTGGACTGATTCTTCCAAGCTAACCTTAATCCATGAAGCGTCAGGTTCGGGCACACCTCTTGAATTTCAGGAAGTTGCGATGCGATGAGTCCAGCATACCCTCCCGTAGCGACGACTCGCAATTTGCGAACGCCGAGTTCACGTCGCAAGTTTTTTAACAATTCCTTAATCAAGCCTCGGTAACCGTGCACAGCTCCGATCAACATCGCTTCGCGGGTGTTACGGCCCACAACCGCGTGAGTTTCGCGAATCTTGATCCTCGGAAGGAGTGCCGTTTTTTCATGCAAGTAGCTGGTCATCGCGCTTAATCCTGGCGCGATGATCCCTCCGATATAATTACCCGTGCGATCCACGACATCGAAAGTGACGGCAGTCCCAAAATCCACGACCACCACGGGAGCTCCCCAAGTACAAAAGGCAGCAAGGCTGTTGGCTAGTCGATCGGGACCGATGCTTCGAGGTTTTGGATAATCGATGCCAATCCCTGACACCGTGCGTGCAGTGAGTTCAAACACTCCTAAGCCAAGAGTTGTAGCAAACGCCAACGCTTTTTTAGTCACTAAGGGTACCACACTGCAAAGGGATATTCCTTCGAGAATTTTTCGTCCCGTAAATCGAACCAGTAGCTCCTCGGCTGTTCCGTCACTCCAAGCTGAGGTGGGCATATCGGAGGTTCGGATGATTTTCTCACCACGAACCAACCCTAGGTGGGTGTTGGTGTTACCGATATCGAGGAGCAGGAGCATAGGTTTTTAGTCTGGATGCGAGTGCACGATTCCGCCAAGGATACGTTCTAGGCGGCCATACTCAGTCCGAAGAAGCAACGCACCGTCCTGATCCAACGCCTCTACTCGACCGTGTAATGACCTGTCAGCTAGCTCGATCGTCACAATTTTTCCGAGCGTCGTGCAGGCATTAGCCCACTCATTCGCCAACTCCTCAAATCGATCTGTGTGGAGGAGTTGATAGTCTCGCTCAAACTCTCGGAGAATTTCTACCGCCAAAGCAGCACGATCGAACTGACGCCGAGCAACAATGCGTAGGGAGGTTGCAACGGTTCTTAACTCCTCAGGGAAATCTTCTGATGTTAAGTTGACATCAACCCCGATACCTAGGATGACGTGCTTAATTGCATCGGGTTCGGAAGAAAGTTCTGTGAGAATTCCCGCAATTTTTAGACCATTCAGCAACAGGTCATTCGGCCACTTGATCTCCGGAGTTAGGCCGGTGACATTTTTTATTGCTCTCCGCAAACTCACTGCGGACGCAATTGTGATTTGTGTGACTGCTTGGGGTGATATTTTTGGGCGCAACAGAATTGAGAACCATAGGCCCTTACCAGCAGGCGAGGACCAACGTCGCCCCAAACGGCCTCGGCCTTTTGTCTGTGATTCTGCGAAGACGACAACCCCTTCTGCGACGCCATCTCTAGCCAACCGTTCGGTCGAGTCGTTTGTCGAAGTTGTCTCCCGAAACACGCGAATATCACGGCCTATTTTTTGCAATCCACCTAACCTCGCCAATAGGTCGTCGGCGTGCAAAAGATCGGGGCATTTGATTAGCCGATAACCTTCGTGGGGACTTGCCTCAATCTCATATCCAAGGGAGCGCAACTCCTCAATGCGTGCCCAGATTGCCGCACGGCTCATCTGAAGTTGAGTCGCTAACTCAGCCCCTGAGACCGAACTGCTTTGTGCACTGCGAAGTGCGACTAAAATTTGAGCATCGATCGTCATCTCAAGTCGAAGGTTGATCGAAATCCAGCCCGATATCCATGGCTCGGGCCGAGTGAGTAATCGCACCAACAGAAATAAAATCAACCCCTGTCTCAGCGATGCTGCGCACGGTGTCGAGAGTTACCCCTCCACTTGCTTCCGTCAAAATGCGCCCCTTCGCAATCTCGACTGCCTGACGCAATTGGTCGAGCGACATGTTGTCCAGCAACACAATGTCTGCGTGCGCTGCCACGGCCTGTGCCACTTGGGAGAGAGTATCAGCCTCAACTTCCACCTTGAGGCTCGGGTAGGCTGTGCGAGCACGCAACACTGCAACCTCCACGGCATTGGGTTGAACATCACCTAATGCCGCCAAATGGTTATCTTTGATCAGTATCTGATCATGCAAACCGCTGCGATGATTTTTGCCCCCGCCGCAGACAACAGCATACTTTTCAAACGTGCGCCATCCGGGAGTCGTCTTGCGCGTATCAAGAATTCTGGCGTGGGTTCCGGCGGTAGCACTGACAAATGCCTTGGTCGCAGTTGCGACTCCAGAGAGACGTTGGACATAATTTAATGCCACACGTTCGGCCGAAAGGATCGCTCGGGTCTTTCCTTGGATCACCAACAAAACCTGGCCTTTACTGAGGGTGTCCCCATCCGCAGCGCGCTGAACAAGTTGCAGAGTGGGATCGAGCGCGAGAAATGCCGATCGAGCGAAGGCTAACCCTGCAAGCACCATGGTCTCCCTTGCGACCATGCGGGCCAAGGAAACGGATTCCAATGGAATCATCGCGAGGGTGGTCGCATCTCCTGTGCCTACATCCTCGGCCAGTGCTACGCGCACGGCATCTGCTATTTCTTGCGGCTCAATAGTCACATCAGACATGGTTAAGAATGAGTTAATTGGCGCGTAGTGCATCCACAGGCTTGAGTCGACCGGCGTTCCAAGCTGGAAGCAACCCAGCTACCACACAGGCCAACAGGGAACCAAGACAGATCAAGATAATATCACTCGGGATGATTAGCATTGGCAGTTCTCGAAATGCGTAAATCTGTTCAGGAAAAAGTTCGATCCCTGTGACGCGTCGCATGAGGAATAAAAATTCATTCCGATAGGAGAGAGCCAAAAGTCCCAGACCTAATCCAGAAAACACCCCTAAGATTCCGACGATGCAGCTTTGACTCAGAAAAATAAGCATTATCTGGGTGTTTCGCGCCCCTAGAGCCTTCAGCACGCCAATCTCACGAGTCTTCTGCACTACAAAAGTAATTAACGCACTCATGATTCCAAAAGCGGCGACGATCATGATGAAAAATAACAAGTAAAACATGACGTTCTTCTCAACTGCCAACGCCTCTAAAAAATGGCGAGCATCATCCATCCAAGTCGAAATCACAGCATTCTCCGAAAGCGAACGTGCCACTTCGTTGCGAACGGACGCGGCTTGATTGGGATCATCAATCATGACCATTAATCCGTGCACAGAATCCTTCAATTCATAAAGATCCTGAGCGTTTCCCAGTGAGGTGATAATGTATGAGGAGTCATATTCATAGTATCCTACCTCGAAAATCCCAGCGACTTCGTAATCATCGGGAACGGGGATTTCTGCCTTCTCGGCGGTTCGTGCTTTGTCCCACTTCTCGACATCGCGAGGGGCATAAATCAACAAGCGATCGCCCACCTTCAACCGAAGGTCATTCGCAAACCCACTCCCAATCACAATTCGGTTGCCACGGAGATCAAATGTTCCGGAGATCATGCTATTAGTTAAGGAGGTCACTTTTCCTTCCAACGCGGGATCAATGCCTCGCAGGTATTGCGCGAGATAAGCAGGTTCACCTGAGATGGGCTGAGTTTTAACTAAAACCTGTCCTAGCACGTAGGGAGCCACCCCTTTCACGTGCTGGTTAGTAGATACCACGGTTGCCATCTCGCGATAATTCGTCACTCGACGATCTGCCGTACTGACGCGAAGATGTGAATTGAAACCAAGTATTTTATCGCGCAATGATTGGTCAAATCCGCTCATCACACTAATGACAATGATCAAAACAGCCACCCCCAGCATGACACCCAACACAGAAATCAATGTGATGATAGAAACGAACGTCCGCTTGGGTCGCAGATAACGAAGGGCCAGCAGAAGCTCGAACGGGAGACTCAACATTGATCCTCAAACTAAAGATACGGAATGACCCTGTCAACGAAGCGTGCTTGCCAATTGACAACAAGCGGCAAAAATCCAACCATCAAAGCAAGACTGATAACCATGAAACTTTTTTCAAGTCTCCTACTGTTTATTTGCATGCTCTGCAATGCGGTTGCTCAAAAACTTGAGACCTCGCCGCCTCGACCAACAACTCCCACCACACTGATGAGTCGACTGCGGATACTCCAAGCCAATGCGGCGAATCCGAAGGTGAAAGATCCCAGCGTAACCTATAGTGGGTTTCTTGTTGATCTTCGAACATCTCCACGACTCTCAAAAACATTGAGCCTTAGAAACAAATTAGATCCAGCGACGGATTCTGAGAACCTCATAACCGACGTTCAGGAACCCACGAAACCTAAGGGAATAAAACTCTTCTCGCTAAGTTTTTAACCGTTCAACCGGCCCCGATTTCCGGCACCATCAGAACCAGAAATTAGGTTCAAAAATGATGAGCTTCTTAACGTTTTTGGTTGAAACGCCAACGCCACCCATTTGTTGCCAAGAACGCCATTCAACGTGCCCATCCATAAAAGATTGGTTTCCTCCCGCAGGAATTTTCTTGTTCAGGTGACTCGAAGCATGCCCCGCCCAACCCCCATCCACCTTCGCAAAATTTCCAGACTGTGAGATCACTGCGTCAACGACGAGTTGCGCTTCGGAGGGAGAAAGGTTTGTTTTGGTGCTTGGAACGGTTGTAGAAACTCGCCAGTTAATTTCTTCGACCGATCCCACACGTTTGAGGAAAAAACCGTAACCCAAGACATAATAACCATAGTCCTTGGCCCATTTTGTAAACAAGGTTTCGTTGTTCTGCTTCTTAAACGATGGGCAGTAATTGATGTTCCGAAGGTTTCCATAAGCCGTCATCAATGCAAATTTCTGCGTGGACATATCCCATGCCCAGCCACCTCGGTTTTCGTTGGGTGCGAGTTGATCTAGGTTCATGTACCTGTCGTTGTTGTCCATCGCGTAGAGGTTCAACGCTAACCCATACTGTTTGAGATTATTTTTGCAGACGGTTCGATTCGCAGTCTCTTTAGCTCTCGAGAGCGCTGGTAAAAGCATTCCAGCCAAAATTGCGATGATTGCAATGACGACCAAGAGCTCGATTAGCGTGAAGCCAAGCTGCCCACAGTTCCCTCGGATTTGGGTTTGGTTTTTAGCAATGGGATTCATATTTGAGGCAATTTAGCCATTCGTCTGACCTGACTGTGTTCTACATACAACATAGAATGAATTTCCTAACTTGAGAAGATTTAAAGAAGGGGGTGCGATGGGGTTATTGGGTCAGGAATAGGTAGGAAACTACAAAATTTGTTCCCTGAATCCGTGCTGATTCGATGCTGATAGGTTGAGTGGATTCAAGTCGGAGGAACAACTGAGCGGACATGGTCGGCAGGGTGATGGTCTGTTGCGCTTGGTTGACCTCAGCCCCAGCCATCACAACATACGGACCATCGGCTGCTGAAGCGATCATCGGTTGAGGAGGCAAACGGAGCGGTTGATCTAGCACCGAACGAATCCACGCCGTATGAACCGAGATGCGAGTTGCGAAAAAGCCTGAGGGTCGAGGAACTGGAAGCATTGGGTGCTGGATCCAACTCCCGTCCGAACCGCTGTAGAGTCCGCCCCGATCAAAGAGCGCGGCGTCAAATCCAGATCCATCGGGTGAAGTGTTGAAATGGCCATCGACTCCGTAGTTAATTCCTGCCAAGCACCAACGCTCACCCGTTTGGATAAAACAGGGGCCTCCCGAATCACCCACCGAAAGATGGCATTCGTTGGCTCCACCTTTCTGGTCGAATGTGGCATAAAAAACATCTAGAATGCCTTCGTTGCGACTTGTCTCAAATTGAGACACTTCGTTCTGTCCCCAGCGCAATCGTCCGTCAGCCAATCCCCATCTCCAACCGCGCAATTTCGATGGAATTAACGGAAGATATACCTCAGTGCCTCGCTGTGTGCCTCTGCCAAAAACTACGAAGGGTTGTCCAATTTCGTTGGTGAGTTCGTTCAAGGGTGCCCAGTTCTCAAAAGGCTCACGAACTTGCCAGATCATCAAATCTGAAGCCGGATCGCGAAAGGCAGCCGTTGTTACGTGGGCTTTTCCATCGATGACTAATGGGAGTCCAACTGTACCACCGATATGGGCTGCGGTGATGAAATAATGGGCGTCGATTGGAGTCCCAATAAAATTTTGCCATTGGCCCAGCCATTGCCATCCTGATCCCGTGAGAAGGCCCTTCGGTTCAGTCGTGTTGTGGTCGGGATCGCCGGTTTCTAAAAGAATCACACCCCAACTTCGCTCCACGAACTTACAAAGGCACAAGGTGATCAGAAGTAAAAAAATGCGCAAGAATCGAGACATCAATTTTTTGTAACACACCTCATTTGCCAAGAGTTTAACAATTACACCAGCTTTTTGCTCACCTTTGGTGTGTTCGGGTTACCCTGACACTCTTGCTTGTGCTCGTTCAGAACCAGCCCTTACACTAGTTCATGAAATGACACGAATGCTCTACAAAATCTTGATGCTGTTAATGATCGCCCCGTCGGCGTTGGCGGAAACGAGTTATCAAGATTTTGAGATGCCGCCGCACGATTATTTTAAACGCACACCTACAGACCGATTCACACAGATGAAGGCGGCTTTAGAATCGGGTCAACTCAAGTTGGATCTCAGTGGAGAAAAAGAGTTTTTAGCCAGTTTTCTTCAAGCGATGGATGTGCCTGCTTCTTCCCAAATGTTAGTTTTTTCCACAACGAGTTTGCAGCTGAGCCTGATCAATCCCTCCAATCCTCGCGCTCTTTATTTTAGTGAGGATATTTATGTGGGATACATCCCGGGTGGTCGAATCGAGATCGTCTCACTGGATCCGGAGCTTGGTGCAATTTTTTACATTTTTGATATTCCGCAGAATAGAGAACCGGTACGTGTCGAACGATCCACGCGTTGCATGAACTGCCATGCCGGAGAGGAGACCGGCCACGTCCCGGGCTTGGTCGTCAAATCAGTTTTACCGGGTCTTACTGGAGGCAGTCTGGTGGCTTATCGAATCAACAAAAGTGGGCACACAATTCCCCTAGAAGAACGGCTGGGCGGTTGGTATGTCACCGGCCTCGATGGGGTCACGAATCACTGGGGAAATTCGCTGGGACAATTCAATGCGGGTAATTTGGTTAAAATTCGTAACAACCCAGGCGAGCGTTTCAGATTTGTGAGATACCTGACATCCACGAGCGATATTCTTGCTCACTTAATTCACGAACATCAGGTCGGGTTTGTGAATCGGGTTATTGAGGCAACTTATCGAACTCGAACCGTGCTTCAAGTCAACTCGGCTAAACTGTCAGCCGCGCAGGACCAAGAATTGAATCAGCAGGCGAATGAAATCGTGCGTTACTTGTTATTTGTCGATGAATCCGCGCTGCCGGCTGGCGGAATCGAAGGCGATCCAATTTTCAAGCGAGAATTTCAATCGAATCGTCGGGCAGTCAACGGGGCAGCACTTAAGGATTTGGAGTTGAAAACGAGACTGTTCAAACACCGCTGTAGTTACATGATTTATAGCACCGTGTTTAGCGGCCTACCGAAGGTGATGAAGGATCGTGTTTACAGAAAACTCGGTGACGCATTGAGTGTAGCTACGGAGGAAGCGGAATATAAGTTTCTGGGACCCGAGGAGAAGCAATTAATCCGTGAAGTATTGAGGGGAACGCTCAAGGATTTACCTGAGAATTGGTGAGAGGTAAAACGACAAAAGGCACCTCAATAAATTAAGGTGCCTTTGAGAAAATAGGGGAAGATTACTTACCTGCTTTTTCAGTCTTCATCCCAGCAGAAACCCAACCGGAGATGCCGGCGGACATGTGCTTAATGTTTTTGTAACCGAGCTTTTCAGCGGCAGTTGCTGCGGCCTTGTAGGCGTTGCAACGAGGACCACCACAATAAGCGACAATCTGGGTGTTTTTATCGGCAGGCAAGGACTTAGCCAAGCTAGCTTCGATCATATCGAAATTCAAAGCTCCCGGGATGTGGGCTTTGGCAAAAGATTCAGATCCATTGACATCGATAATGACAACTTTTTTGGACTCTGTAAGTGTTTTGACTTCAGTAATGCTAATGTCAGGAAACTCTCCAGCAAAGGCAGATGCAGAAATGAGGACCGCGGCGATGAGCGTGAGAAACTTCTTCATGTGAACATTCAGTTGACGGTTAATTGCGTCCATTGCCTCCACCAAGAGGCTTGGTTCTCTTCTTCGCAAAGATCGCAAAAGAGCCATCGCTCCGCAGATCAAGCAAGTTCAAAAGAACCTTGGATATTTCAAACAGATAACCTGAATTTGGCATTTAGCAATTTCTTTCTGCGTTCAACCTTGTCGCGGTTGGTTTTGCGGGTTACTGTTGGGGCTCCTTTGCTTCGGGAGAGGTGAGGGTGATGTTTTAGTTAAACCTTGTAGTCACTGAATTATGGCGTTGCGACTTGGCGATGAAGCCCCAAACTTTACTGTGCCGACTACGGCTGGGACAATTAATTTCCATGAATGGCTCGGGACGGGTTGGGGGATCTTATTTTCTCACCCAAAGGATTATACCCCAGTCTGCACCACGGAGTTGGGGACTGTCGCGAAGCTCAAATCTGAGTTTGATCGACGCAATGTGCGAGTGCTTGCGATCAGTGTAGATTCGGTGGAATCACACCACGGTTGGATCAAGGATATTGACGAGACTCAAAACACCACGATGAATTTTCCGATCATCGGTGATCCCGATCGCAAGGTTGCGACCTTGTATGACATGATCCATCCGAACGCAGACGACACTTTAACCGTGCGTTCGGTATTCATCATCGGAGCGGACAAAAAGATCAAATTGATCCTGACTTATCCCGCATCCACGGGCCGAAATTTTGTAGAGATTTTGCGTTGCATTGACTCCTTGCAACTGGCGGCCAAGCATAAGGTAGCGACTCCTGCTAACTGGGTTTGCGGTGAGGAATGCATCGTATCAACGACCGTCAAGGATGAGGATGCGGATCGGTTGTTTCCCGAAGGAGTGCGCCGAGTTAAACCCTACTTGCGTTATGTGGCCCAACCTAAGATCTGACCAAAACGGTTGTTAAATTTTAGCACAGGCGAGGCCAGCAAAACGCTGGCTTTGCCTTTTCCAACCGAGCAACAGTTATCATTCATGGCAGTTAACTCACAATCCATTCGAGTCGGTGTGCTAGGTTCAGGGAAAGGCTCGAACATGGTCGCGCTGGCTGAAGCAGCCGCTCTGCCGGATGCTTCCTTCAAGCTCGTCACTGTGATCAGTGATACGGTGAAGGCTGGTATTCTTGATCGTGCGAGGGAGCGTGGTATCCCAGCGACTTTTATCGATCCGGGGCAGTTTCGCACGAAACTTGATGCAGCGGCGGAGGCTCGTTATGTTGCGGCGTTACGCGAGGCTAACGTGGATTATGTCGCGTTGGCAGGGTTCATGCGTATTTTGAAGGGTGATTTTTTGAGCGCGTTTCCGCAGCGCGTGATCAATATTCATCCCTCGCTGCTTCCCGCTTTTCCGGGCCTAGAAAGTTGGAAACAAGCATTGGCTCATGGTGTGAAGGTGACGGGTTGCACGGTTCACGTTGTGGATGCCGGAGTGGACACAGGTACAATCCTCGCGCAACAAGTTGTGCCGGTAATGGATGACGACACGTCGGATTCTCTTCACGAGCGCATCCAGATCGCCGAGCGAATGGTGTATCCGCACGTGATGAATGTGTTGGGCCGGGGTTCAGCAATTTTGAAAACTGATTATGACAAATAAGAAGAAGCTTCGATTTGGATTGCCGAAAGGGAGTCTCCAAGAAGCCACCATCGAAAAAATGGCGAAGGCTGGCTGGAATATTCAAGTGAGTAGCCGCTCCTATATTCCTTACGTTGACGATGATGAATTGGAGATCCGCCTAATCCGTGCGCAAGAGATCAGCCGATATGTGGAGTACGGCTATCTCGACTGTGGTATCACTGGGCATGATTGGATCATGGAGAATAATTCCAAGGTTCATGAGGTGGGCGAATTTCTGTTTAGCAAAGCGACGCGACAACCTGCTCGTTGGGTGTTGGCAGTGCCAGAGGATTCTCCAATCCAAAGCGCGAAGGATCTCGAAGGCAAACGGATCGCGACCGAAGTGGTTCAACTAACGAAGCGGTATTTACGCAAGCATGGAGTCAAAGCGCATGTGGAGTTTTCCTGGGGTGCCACAGAGTTTAAAGCGCACGAATTAGTGGATGCGATTGTCGAGTTGACCGAGACCGGTTCATCGTTGCGTGCAAACAAATTGCGCATCGTTGACACGCTTCTCACATCGACCCCGCGTCTCATTGCGAACCATGATTCTTGGAAGGATTCCTGGAAGAAACAGAAGGTGGAAACCCTGTCTTTATTGCTTAAAGGTGCGCTTGAGGCAGAGGCAAAAGTGGGATTGAAGATGAACATCGCAGAAAAAAATCTGGCAAATTTGTTGCAAAGTTTGCCAGCATTGCGTAATCCAACCATTTCAGGCCTGAGTCAGTCGGGGTGGGTCGCCGTGGAAACGATCATCGACGAGCATGTGGTCCGGGAATTGGTCCCGGCCTTGAAAGCTGCTGGCGCAGAGGGAATTATTGAATATCCACTGAATAAAGTGGTGTATTGACCGTAAGAAGCATTGATATGGGTTCACTTAAGAAACGCCGTAAATCGAAGATTAACAAACACAAACGTCGCAAGCAGTTGCGAGCGAATCGTCACAAAAAGCGTACGTGGCAGAAGTAGTCTCCCGAGGTATTTGGGAGATGGTTGGATTTGATGGATGCACGCAGCCTCCGGTGGGGACTGCGTGCAATCTGTGAAGGCGTCAGCCTACTTTTATGACTCGATCCTCCTCATCATTCGCGAGTTTGCTGATGGCAGGGTTGGTGATGCTCGCGGGGTGTAATGCTCGCCAGCCCACGACCGTCAAAAAGCTTGTTCCCAAGCCTAACCCGGCCCCGACAGTGATTCCTCGTCCATCGAGTGAAGCATTGACGCAATCCCTTGCACATTACGCGGCTGGGTTGAGTTTTGATCTTCGCGGCGAGTTCAAGCTCGCTCTCGAGGAGTATGTACTCTCGGCTATCGCCAACCCCAAGTTTGAACCCGTGGTTGTTGAATCCGCGCGGAGGCTCCTTAGAGGCCGAGAATTTGATCGTGCCGTCGAGTTTATCTCGAAGAGGTTAACTCTACCAGATCCACCGGTGCCGCTCTACCCGATGCTCGGGTTGGCCTTCGCCGGTTTGGGAAAGACGAATGAGGCAGTTTCGGCTTGTCAGGTTGCAGTGAAGAAATTTCCTCTGAACTTGGCCGGGTACATCCAACTTTCGCAACTCTACACTCAAGCCGGAAAAACCAACGAGGCGTTGAAGGTGATTTCAGATGCGGCTCGCCAACCTTCCTCCGACCCTACTTTTTGGTTGGCACTGACCGAGATACTAGCCGGTTTCGAAAATCAGAAGGCACTCACTACAGTTGATGCCAAAGCACGAATTTTATCGGCAACAGATAAAGCTGCAGATTTAAAACCCGAGGATCCGGAAGTGCGTGAGCGGATTGGGAACCTTTATCTGATTCTTGGTCAGTTTGATAAGGCCGAGGCGATTTACGAGGCTCTCTTAGAATCTAACCCTGACCAACTTTCCCTCCAAGAGAAACTCACAAACATCTATCTTCGTGGCGGCAAGCAAGCTAAGGCGGCAAAACTGCTTGAGTCTTTGCGACGGGAAAGCCCCACCAATCCACAGGTTTATTATCTTCTAGGAACTTTAGCTTACGAAGCCAAGGATTATGCGAAAGCAGCGGAGAACTACGAGACGGTTCTGCGCCTCAATCCCGATCTGGAACAGGTGTATTATGACCTCGCCGGTTTGCTGATTACTTTGCAGAAACCAGTTGCGGCTCTGGACATGCTTCAGAAAGCACGTAGCCGATTCAAACTAAATTTCACTCTCGAGTTTTATTCGGGAGTGGCGTTGGGACTCATGGGAAAATTCCCAGAGGCACTCAACCATTTTACCTCAGCGGAAATCGTCGCCAAAACAACTGAACCCTCCCGGCTCAATCATCTTTTTTACTATCAACTCGGAGGTGCGCACGAACGTGTGGGAAACATTCCTGATGCGGTCGCTTATCTCAAGAAAGCTTTAGTTCTGCGCCCTGATTATGCGGAGGCCCAAAACTACCTCGGTTACATGTGGGCAGAACGAGGCGACAATCTTGAGGAAGCTCAACAATTGATCACCAAAGCCTTGAAATTGGCACCCGAGAATCCAGCCTTCCTCGATAGTTTGGCTTGGGTTTTGCACCAACAGGGAAACCACAGTGAAGCACTGAAGCAAATTAAACTGGCGATCGCGAAGTCCACTCAACCCGATGCCACGCTCGTCGAACATCTTGGAGATATTCATCTCGCCCTGAATCAAAAGGAGGAGGCTGCAACCGCATGGCGCGAGTCTCTACTCATTCAAGCCAACGACAAGGTGAAAAATAAACTTCAGAACCTTCTGAGGTCTCCTCCTTAGTTGGTCGTATGGTTTTTCATTTCACAAAGCACTACACATTGCCCGAAGCTATTGAGCTACTGCCGAGATTGCGCGTTTGGCTTGAGGAGTTAAGCGAGTTGCGTGCGAGCGAACTGAAGATAGAAGTCGAACTTTCGAAATTGCTCAGTAACGCGGACGATGTCGGCGGCGAAGTTGTCAATCAGTCGCTACGGAATTTAAGTCGGATGAAGGAAATTCTTTCCGAGTTTCATCGCCGAGAGATCCAACTCAAAGACCTAGATCGTGGACTGCTCGAT
>Ga0114966_10002854_pt1 | contig 15346 bp, 10 predicted proteins | sample M_130207_XF_Meta_FD_87029 | JGI IMG/M metagenome (GOLD analysis project Ga0114966, IMG submission 87029) | Freshwater microbial communities from Lake Montjoie, Canada to study carbon cycling - M_130207_XF_MetaG | ecosystem: Environmental > Aquatic > Freshwater > Lake | place: Lake Montjoie... | reverse complement strand
TCTAAAAGTTTGACTTTTACTTTATCACCTTCTTTGAAAAGTCCTTCCATAGAGTCTAAACGCTTCCAGCTAATTTCACTAATGTGTAAAAGGCCTTCTTTCTTTGGTAAGAATTCTACGAATGCACCAAATTCTTTTATACTTTTTATGGTACCCTCGTATGTATCACCAACAACTGGAACGGCAACAATACTATTGATCCATGCAAGCGCTTTATCAAGGCCTTCTTTTTGTTTAGAGAAAATACTAACTTCTCCTTGATTATTTTTTTCTTCTAAATTAATAGTAGTGCCTGTTTCGCGTTGTATTTCTTGAATCACTTTTCCGCCTGGTCCTATTACTGCGCCAATATATTCTTTATCAATGTTGATTTTTACCATTCTTGGAGCATGAGGCTTAACGTCTGCTCTAGCTGCTGCTGTGCATTCATGCATGGCATCTAAAATATGCATACGGCCTTTCTTTGCCTGTGCCAATGCTTTGCGCATTACATCCATACTTAAACCGTCCACTTTAATATCCATTTGAACACCACAGATACCATCACGAGTTCCTGTTACTTTAAAATCCATATCACCTAAATGATCTTCATCACCTAGAATATCTGTCAATATTGCAAATTGATCACCTTTGGTGATTAGTCCCATTGCAACACCGCTAACATGTTTCTTTAGTGGAACACCTGCATCCATAAGCGCTAAAGATCCAGCGCAAACGGTAGCCATTGATGATGAGCCATTACTTTCTAGGATATCACTTACAACTCGAACAGTGTAAGGATATTCTCCACCTGGCATCATTTTCTTTAATGACCTCATGGCTAGATTGCCATGTCCAACTTCTCTTCTTCCTACTCCCCTCATCATCTTTACTTCTCCAGTACTAAAAGGTGGGAAATTGTAATGTAAAATGAATTTACTATATTCTGAAGAATGAGCACTTTCAATCAATAATTCATCTAAAGGAGTACCTAAGGTAATTGTTGTAAGTGATTGTGTTTCACCTCTTGTGAATAAAGCAGATCCGTGAGGTGTAGGAAGTATATCGATTTCCATCTCAAGTGGACGAATATCTTCTGTACCTCTTCCATCTAATCTTTTACGATCATTTAATATCATATCGCGAACGACATAATATTGTAATTCTCCAAAATAGTGGCCTATCAGCGCTTTATCTTCATCAGCAATATCTGCCCCTAAATGGGCTACTAATTCTTCATGTAGCGCTTTAAAAGCGTCACTTCTTTCATGTTTTCCTGAAGCAGCAGAAGAAATGGCATGCATTTTGGCGGAAGCGAATGCTTTTATTTTATCATTTAATGCTTCATTTCTGTAAGGTTTCTTATAGTCTCTTTTTTCTGTAACTCCAACAAGAGCTCTTAATTCTTCTTGTGCTTTAACTTGAATACGGATGGCATCATGGGCAATTTCTAATGCTTTTACTAAATCTTCTTCTTGGCATTCATTGCTTTCTCCCTCAACCATCATAATATTCTTGTTGGTAGCCGCAATGATGAATTCTAAATCGCTTTCTGTCATTTCTGCTCTAGAAGGATTGATAATCATATTGCCATTAACTCTACCTATTCTAACCTCTGAAATGATTTCTTGAATGGGAATATTTGAAACGGCAAGTGCTGCAGAAGCTGCTAAACAAGCTAAAGCATCTGGCATTATTTGATCATCTGAAGAAATTAATGACACCAAAACCTGAACGTCACATAAATAATCTTCTGGAAATAACGGACGAAGCGCTCTGTCTATCAATCTTGAAGTAAGAATTTCATAATCATTTAATCTAGCCTCTCTTTTGAAAAAGCTACCAGGTACACGTCCTGCAGAAGCAAATTTTTCTTGATAATCAACTGAAAGTGGAAAGAAACTCTGACCAGCTTTTGGTTCTTTATTAGCTACAACTGTTGCTAATAATACACAATTCCCTTGTTTTACGGTAACGGCACCATCAGCTTGACGGGCTAATTTTCCTGTTTCAATAGTAATCATTCGACCACCACCAATATCAAAAGTGACTGATTTCGATTTAAATAATGACATGTGATAATTTTTGTTCCTTTCAAACTAACGTTAGAAGGAGGTTGAAATTTATTATGTACAAAGAATTATTCCCAACAGCTAAAAAACGGTTGGGAATAAATGAATTGACATACATTGATAATTAATTATTTGCGGAGACCTAATTTTTCAATTAATGATCTGTATCCAGTAAGATCGTGTTTGCTTAAATAAGTCAATAAACGCTTACGTTTACCTACCATCATCATTAACCCTCTTTGTGAAGAGAAATCTTTTTTATTTCCCTTTAGGTGGTTGGAGATATGGTTAATACGCTCAGTGAGCATTGCTACCTGCCCTTCAATAGAGCCAGTATTTGAAGATTTTCCGCCATATGTACTAAATATGGTCATTTTTTTTTCGCTTGTTAAATGAGACATTTGTTTCTTGTTTTTTTAAAACCCTGTGTTTTATTTCTTTTTTATTGTGCGCAAAGGTAAAGAAAAGAATCGAAAAATATAAAGTAAATGCCAATTTTTAATATAGTAACAATAATAAGCATTAGTTTAAATAAAATTACAATATGAATTCCTGTTTTATTGCTGTTTGATAATACATGTTAATAAACTAGAGTAAAAACTGCATTTTTGCATAAATAATACAATTTAGTACATGGTCATTCATTTTGCAATTGTTGGTTGTGGTCGAATAGCAGTAAGACATGCTGAACAAATTGCCTTAATGGGTAAACTGGTTGCTGTATGTGATATTGATTTTAAAAAGGCCGAAAATCTTGCTTTAAAGTATAAAGTCCATTCATATTCTTCTTTAGAAGAAATGTTATTAAAGGAAAACACTATTGAAGTAGTAAGTATTTGTACCCCCAATTATCTTCATGCACAACAAACTATTTATGCATTACAATCAGGGAAAAATGTATTATGTGAAAAACCGATGGCAATAAACGTATACGATGCGAAAAAGATGATTGAAGCATCTTTAATAAATAATAAGAAATTGTTCATTGTGAAATCTTCCAGATATACGCCTTGTGTTGAAGAATTAAAGAAATGTATTTTGGAAAATAGACTTGGTAAAATATATAGTTTTCAAATGAATTGCATTTGGAATAGACCTGAAAGTTATTATTTGGGGACTTGGAAAGGTACATTAATAAAGGACGGTGGAACTCTGTATACTCAGTTTAGTCATTATATTGATGTATTAATTTGGCTGCTTGGTGAAGAAGATATGGTTACTGGATTCAGAACAATAAATTCGGATAAAAACATTGAGATTGAAGATTCTGGTGCTGTTGCTATTAAATTATTGAGTGGGATTATTGGCACCCTGCATTATTCAGTCAATTCTTTTAATAAAAATCAAGAAGTTTCATTTACTATTGTTGCAGAAAAGGGAACAATCAAGCTTGGCGGTGAATTTATGAATGAAATTGTGTATCAAAATCCGGCATTAATTAATATTGATGAACTTCCTAATAACAATCCAGCGAATGATTATGGTACCTACAAGGGTTCTATGAGTAATCATGATAAAGTATACACAAATGTCATTGCTGCATTACAAGGAGGAATTAGTAGTTTTACTGACGGCGAATCTGCCTTAAGTAGCGTTGCATTTATTGAAAAAGTTTATCAAAAAATAGCGTTATCAAATTGAGCCACATTGTATTTACAGTTACCAATGATCTTAACTACGATCAAAGAATGATGCGTATTTGTGATAGTTTATTTAGGAATGGTTATTCGGTTACATTAGTTGGTGTCAATAGCGCAACTCCAGTACACTCGAAATTATATAATCAAAAAAGACTGAATTGTTTTTTTAAAAAAGGATTCGGTTTTTATGCAGAATATAATATCAGGCTTTTTTTCTTTCTAATGTTTTTCAAAGCGGATGTATTTTGCTGTATAGATTTAGATACAATTTTGCCTGTTTATTTTATTGGAAAATGGAGGAGGAAAATATTGGTTTATGATGCACATGAATATTTTAGCCAGCAAAAAGAAATTATAACAAGACCCCCTATTTTTCGTATATGGAATTTGATTGAAAAGACATTTGTGCCGAAATTCAAAAATGGATATACGGTTAGTGACAGTATAGCCAATGCGTTTAAAAATTTATATAAAGTCAATTATGAAGTGATTAAAAATGCCACTGTATTGAAGGAGTTGGAGTATAAATTGCCTAGTCCGCATGAACATATAATTTTATATCAGGGGGCCGTAAATGAAGCAAGAGGGTTAGAATATTTAATTCCTGCCATGAATAAGGTGGAAGGAGTTTTGCATATCTATGGAGATGGAAATTTAAAAGATAAAATCATTGCCCTTATTCAGAAAGAAAATTTACAGCATAAAGTTTTGATGAAAGGAAAGGTATTGCCATCAGCGTTAGATAAAATAACTCAAGAATACTACATCGGAATTAATTTAGTTGAAAATATCGGATTGAATCAATATTATTCATTAGCGAATAAATTTTTCGATTATATACATGCTGGAATACCTCAAATCACGATGAATTTTCCAGAATACAAAAGAATTAATGATGAAATAGAAGTAGCAATATTGATAGATAATGTTGAAACAGAAACAATTGCTGAAGCCATTAATAGTTTATTGTATAATCTTCCCAAGTATAAAGCTATTCAATCAAATTGTATTGCTTCTAAAAAAATATACAACTGGCAGGTGGAAGAAAAAAAATTACTGTCTTTCTATGAAAAAATAATCAGTAATTAGTTTAATGCACTTTTATGCTAGCATTATCTAATACTTGTCCGTTTTCAGTTTTTATTGTTCTGGCCGGAAATTTATTAATGACCATATAGTCATGAGTAGCCATTATAATACTGGTTTTAAAGTCTCTGCAAATATGAAAAAGTAATTGCATTATTTCATCACTTGTTTCAGGATCAAGATTGCCAGTTGGCTCATCAGCTAAAATTAATTTAGGGGAGTTTAATAAGGCTCTAGCAATATCTATTCTTTGTTGTTCACCGCCACTTAATTCAAAAGGCATTTTTGTTTTTTTGCTTTTCAAATTAACTTTATCAAGTACATCGTTTATTCTATCATCCATTAATTGGTTGTCTTTCCAACCAGTTGCTTTTAAAACAAACTTTAAATTTTCGTATACATTTCGGTCCGTCAATAATTGAAAATCCTGAAATACAACACCCAAATTTCTTCTTAGAAATGGGACTGTTTTCCAAGTTAAGTTTTTTAAATTATGACCAACAACCCAACCTTCTCCTTGCATTAATTCCAAGTCGCCGTATAAAGTTTTTAGTAAACTGCTTTTTCCTGTACCAGTTTTTCCCACTAAATAAACAAACTCACCTTTTTCAACAGTAATATTTACATTACTTAATACAATGGAATTGCTTTGATATATATTTACATTCTTTAACGATATGATTGATTCTGACATTATTAAATAATTTAATTAAAACAAATTTAATGTATACATTTTTAAAAATCAAATAGAATAAAATGTTTTATTTGAGAATGGTATATTTTTACATTAATAAAGTATGATAATTTACAGAGATATTAACAATTTGCCTGCATTTAATAATGCAGTAATAACGATTGGATTTTTTGATGGTGTTCATAATGCTCATCGACTGATAATTCAACAATTAATCAATGAATCCAATAAAGTAAAAGGTTGTTCTGTTGTGATTACATTTTCCCCTCATCCTAGGTTAATCGTTGGAAATGAAATTAAATCATTCCCTTTATTAAATACATTTGATGAAAAATGCATTCTTTTAGAGGAAGCTGGTGTTGATCATTTAGTTGTTGTTCCTTTTACTAAAGCTTTTTCTGAGTTAACTGCTGATGATTACATTCAGTCTTTTTTGGTAAAATATTTTAATCCTCATTCTATAATTATTGGTTATGACCATCGGTTTGGAAAAAATAGATCAGGTGATTTTTTGTTGTTGCAAAAAAAAGCAGACTATTTTGGATTTACTGTAAAAGAAATTCCTGAATATATTATTAATGATATAACGATAAGTTCAACCAGGATTAGAGAAATGATAATGTCTGGAGATATAGAGTCTGCAAATGGATTACTTGGGTATCATTATTTTTTTTCCGGCGAGGTTGTTAAAGGCAATACATTAGGCCGAACCATAGGATTTCCTACAGCTAATTTATTGGTTGAAAAAGAAAATAAATTAATTCCAGGTGATGGAGTGTATGCGGTAGTAATTAGAATTGAAAATACGATGACAACATATAAGGGAATGATGAATATTGGAATAAAGCCAACATTTGGCATAAATGAAAGAAAAATAGAAGTTAATATTTTCGATTTTGACAAAGATATTTACGGTAAAAAATTACATATTACCATACATAATAGGTTAAGGTCGGAAAAGAAATTTGATGGAATAACTGAACTTTCAACACAGTTAATGCTAGATAAAGAGAAAGCGTTGTTAATATTAAATTAATCCTTTAGGCTGTAGTTGTTTTTTAAACCATCATTTTTAATATCATTTCTTTTAATAAAGAAGCACTTCCTGTGCCACTATCCCCTATTCCTATTCCTTTTAAATTGTAATGGTGTAGTAATAATATTATTTTTTCAATACCGCCATAATTATAATTTTTCATGGCGATACGTCCTTGTGCTAAAGCAATTGGATTAAAATAAAAATGCGCTTTTAATACATTCTCGGTTTGATTACTCATGCCATAAACGGCATATACTTTACTAAAAAAACTATATAATGCAGGTAACACCATTTGTATTGGTCCTGCTTTTGGATTAGATTCAAAGTAGTTGATTATTTTAATGGCACTAGCGATGCTTTTGTTTGCTATCGCAGCTTGTAATTCAAAAATATTATATTCTTTACTGATTCCGATATATTTTTCTATTACATCTTCGTCAATGGATTTATTCTCTTTTAGATTGACTTTAAGTTTATCGATTTCACTAACAATTCTATTTAAATCATTGCCAATATGTTCTTGTAATAGTAAGGAAGCTTTTGAAGAAATTGAAAATCCGATTGATTTAACGTAATTAGAGATCCATTCATTTATTTTATCATCTTTAATTTTTGGCAGTGTAACAATTTCTGCATTTTTACTTAATAGTTTATATAGTTTAGTTCTTTTATCATAAGATTTACTTTTATATCCAACTACAAATATGGTAGATGAAAGTGGGTTTTCAACATAGGATTCTAGTTTATCAATTGAACTCATTTGTTGAGCTTCTTTTAATAATACAACTTGTTTTTCGGAAAACATTGGATAACGTTTACAAGCATTTATTACATTCGTCCAATCTGCATCTTTTCCATAAAATATCGATAAATTAAATGATGATTCTGATTCGGAAAGAATATTATTTTCAGCATAATTTAATAAAAAGTCTATGTAATAGTCTTCTTCTCCTTCAATCCAATAGATAGGCTTAAATTCGTTTTTTTTCCAAGATTGTATTATTTTTTCAACACTCATTATTCAAATAATGTTATGATATTTTTGTAATGTACAAATAAACAAAAAAACTATTGATTTATTTTAAAATAATGCTCTTACTGAAGCCCTTCCAATATTAATAATTTTCCCTGCTCCAGTGTTTCTTCCTTCATATTGCATGTTTATTTCCATATTGCCTGCTAATCTTTTAATGATATCTACGTTCCATAAAATATTATTCCCGGGTACTAAACCATCTAATAAAAGATATCCAATAGACGTATTTATAGCGTTTTCAAATGCTTTAAAGAGTATCTTATTATAGGTGCATTTTACATTCAAACTAGTGTTGGAAAAGATATTGTACTTTATTTCTCCAGAAAATGAATTTGAGTATGCTTTTTCTAGTGAGTCGATTGTATTTTTCTTGTTATTATATATATATGAAAAAGTGGCTCTGAGATTGGATTTGTATAAATAAGACAAATTATTTTCAATAGAATGTTGTTTTATATTATAGTTTTGATTTTTAAAATAAACACCTAAGATATTGTGTTCAAGCTTGCCATTTCGATAAACAAAGTTTGTGATAAATTGTTTAGTAATATTTAATCTTAATCTATTGGATAAGTTTCTATTTAATGAATTTTCATATCCATAAGATAAAAGCGCTTTTGAATTTGAAATAGTATGATTGATGTCCAATCCCCATTTATTACTATTTTTATTAAAGTAGTAGTTGTTAGATAGAAATGAATACATATTAACCAGGTTAGTATCTGTTATCGAATGCTGCTGAAATGGATTAAACAAAAAATGGTCATTAGCTATGTTTTTTTTATTTAATTGTAAGGAAGAAATGGCATTAGACCTTGATAATATATTATTGAATAATGAGGATGTTGATTTGATTATTTCTGCAGGGTTAATATTTACACTATAATTAAATTGAACAAAATTTGCTTTCACATAAATATTACTTGGGGTATAAATTCGGATGTATTTTTTTTGATCTTGATAAATGGCAACTTCAAATTCATTCAATTCTTCTATTCCATTTGAATTATAATCATTCCAATAATAAACACCTTGTCCAGTTGGAACATTAATATAAGCATACTCTCTTTTTTGTTCTTGTCCACCTCCTATTTCATATAATAATATTCCATTTAAAAGGTTACTTTTTGGGTTAAAGCTATACTCACCTCTTCCAAGTAATGTTTTATCAGCTTTTTGATTGGATAAGTCTGTTCGAAAGATATCTAATTTTCTAAAAGTGGCATTTAATCTAAATTGATGATAATCGTTACTTAATATTTCTGTATAAAATTTATAATTTGTACTTGATTCAGTTTTTATCAAGGAGTCGTAATTTGGTTTATAGTCTATTCTTGTGTAATAATTCAAACCCCATTTATTGGGGTTATTTAAATTTGAATTAAAGAATATTTCGTATTTTTTAAAATTAAAACTTTCCAATAGTAAAGTGTCTGTATTTATCTTATTTGATTTGTTTTTTTCAAAAGCATATTTTGTTCCGATTTGTATGTTATTTATTTTTTTAATTACTTTTGAAATTTCCATTGATGGTCGTAAAAAGAATCCTTCTTTAGTATTGTCATTGTAACTAAGGTAATCAATAGTATTTTGTATGCTGCAATATTTATTATTTGATACAGAAGAAAATATATTTCTTATTCCATTGTAAAAATCCGATCTTTTATAATTAGAAAATTGGTATTTAATTTGACCTCCTTTGTTTCCGGAAATATTTATTAAGACATCTGAAAGGTATTCATCAGTATTTTTAACATCATTAGGTAGGCTCCAGTTTCTTAAAAATTCTACATCTCTTAATCTTTCAATAGGTTTATACTTACCCTGAATATATTGAAAAGATGCATTTTTATCTATAGAAAAACTTGAATTAAATAGTTTAGTTTTTTGGGATAAATGTTGATAGTTTATTTTAGTGGCATAACCATTATTGTCTGATTTTTCTTTATTTGAAAATAAATTCACATCATAATTACTAACAGCTAATTCTGTGGTTATTTTTGACTTTTCATTTGGCGAAATATCTAATCCAATTGATATTATTTGAAGTTTTTTGGGGGTAACTAAAAAAGTTATAGGTTCCCAGTCTCCGTTTTTATTATTATTTACATCTGGCTGAATCCATTGAAATGCTTTGCCATTGGCAGCATTTGAAATTTGTTTATAATTCCCTTTCCCATATCCAACGTAAGAAAATGAAACATTGTATAAAAGATCAGATAATTTGTTTGATAATACATATATAGAATCACGCTTGTTGTTATAAGCAGTGTCCTGTTTTTTATAAAGGAGTTTATTAGAATTTAAAGTGTCTTCAACTGCATTTTCTATAAAAGCATTTTGAATACTATCACCTATTTGTGACAAAAATAATTTTTCTTTATTGTCTAGTATTTGATCGATTGAAGCAAATTTAGAGTCGGTATTAGAATAAGTGCCTATTTTAATTTTTATATTATTATTTACATGGAGTACATCATTAATGAAAAATTGTGAGTTTAAGTAATTTCTATCTATGTATTCAAATTCTATTTGTATTCTATTGTCTTTTGTGATGATGTATCTAGGAGTAAATATGATTTCGGCTGTATTATAATCGATTGTATAATCTTGATCTTCGCCACGTTGCAATAATATACCATCTATAAATACTTTTTCTGAACCTGCGATTATCACAAAGTATAATTCATTGTTAAGTCCTTTTAGCCTATAGGGTCCTTGGTTTCCTTCAATTTGAGATATAATATTTCTTGTAAATTTTCCTTTGGCTATAGCACCACTAAAAAGGAAATCATTTTTTATTGTAGGATTTATATTTTTATTAATTTTAAATGCTACACCTTGTATTCGTTTATTAAAATTTAGAAACGAGTGATTGTTTTCTTTCAAATCTAAATCTCCCAAATTAATTTGCCAATTTTTTTTTCGTAATTGTATGTATATTTTATCAATATCATTTATGTTCTTAGTTGTACCATCCGGTTGAATAGGAATATTGTTATCTGAAATTGCAGCAGACAATTCTAAGCTATCTCCTATTATACCACTTAATTGTATGTTTAAAGTTGAATTAACAGAAGCATCTTGATTGTTTCCAAAAGTAATTCCTTTCCCAAAACTTCCAACAGTATTGATATTACCTAAGTCCTGTAAAGGATTTTGGTTGTTGAAATGTAAAGCATTTTTGTTTTTATTATTGCTTTCAATGAGGAAATTATTTCTTATTTTTTCAAAATCATTGTGTCTTGATTTGTAGTTTAATTTATATGGGAAAACTCGATAGGTTATATTTACACTATCTTCTGTTAAATATTCTAGCCAGGTTATTTTCGAATTGATTTCATCTATGAGGTATTTATTAGTTGAAATGTTTTGAATGAAGAAACTATTAGGAATTATACTGACTGAATCTATTATTTGAGAAATTGCTCTTGTGCTTATTTTTTTATTTCTAATATTAGAAAATTTATAAGAATCACTTTGAGCATAACTATTAATACTCATCAATAAAAGAAAAGCGATATATAGGATTCGATTAATCAAATTAGTTCAATTAATAATTCATCTAAATTAACAATTATATTGATGAATTATTTGTAAAAAAAAACCGACTAAATAGTCGGTTTAGGCTTTAAAACTATTGTTATTATTTTTCTTCAGTTGATAATCCTGCTTTTAAATATTCACTGTTTAATCTCGCAATATTGGCAACGGATATTCCTTTAGGGCATTCAGCTTCACAGGCGTATGTATTGGTGCAGTTTCCAAATCCTTCCACATCCATTTGTGCAACCATATTTAATACCCTTGATTCTCTTTCAGGACCTCCTTGAGGCAACAAAGCTAATTGAGAAACTTTTGCGCCTACAAATAACATGGCACTTCCATTTTTACAAGTTGCCACACAAGCACCACATCCTATACATGCAGCAGCCATAAAAGCGTCATCTGCATTTTTTTTATCAATAGGTAATGCATTAGCATCTACCGCATTACCAGTATTCACACTAATATATCCACCAGCCTGAATGATTCTATCAAAGGATGAACGATCCACTACTAAGTCTTTTACTACAGGGAAAGCTGAACTCCGCCATGGTTCTACCACAATGGTGTCACCATCTTTAAAGGCTCGCATATGTAATTGACAGGTAGTATTTTGTTGCCATGGGCCATGAGCCTGACCGTTAATATACATGCTACACATACCACAAATTCCTTCTCTGCAATCATGATCAAAAGCAATTGGCTCTTTTCCTTCAATTATAAGTTGCTCATTAAGTACATCAAACATTTCAAGGAAACTCATTTCTGATGAAATATTTTGAACTTTATAGCTTTCTAATTTACCAGCAGTATTTTTATTTTTTTGGCGCCAAACTTTTAGCGTTAAATTCATTGTGTAATGTTCCATAATATTTATTTTGATGTACGAGAATAATCGTAAAGTCAAATGATTTATTTATAACTTCTTTGTGTTGGTTTTACTATTTCAAAATGAAGATCTTCCTTATGTAATGTCCACCCTTCTTCATTATTTTCCCATGCGGCTACATAACTAAAGTTATCATCATCTCTTTTAGCTTCTCCATCTTCAGTTTGACTTTCTTCTCTAAAATGTCCGCCACAACTTTCTTTTCTATTTAATGCATCAATGCACATTAATTCTCCTAGTTCAATAAAATCGGCTACTCTTCCGGCTTTATCTAGTTCAGTATTAAATTCATTTATTTCTCCTGGTATTTTAACATTATTCCAGAATTCGATTTTTAGTTGTTGTATTTCATGAATAGCTTCTTTTAATCCTTTTTCATTTCTTGCCATTCCGCATTTATCCCACATTATTTTTCCTAGTCTTTTATGAAAACTTTCAACTGTTTGAGTTCCTTTTATGCTTATTAATTTAGCTAATCTTGCATTAACCTCTTTTTCAGTTTGCAAAAAAGCCTCATGATCTGTTGAGATAGTTGTTGTTCTAATTTCTTCAGCTAAATAATTACCCAGTGTATATGGAATAACAAAATAACCATCTGCTAAACCTTGCATTAATGCAGAAGCGCCTAATCTGTTAGCGCCATGATCGCTGAAGTTTGCTTCGCCTAATGCATATAGGCCAGGTACGGTTGTTTGTAGTTCGTAATCTACCCATAAACCACCCATCGTATAATGAACTGCTGGATAAATCCGCATGGGTATTTCATATGGATTTTCTCCGGTTATCTTTTCATACATTTCAAAAAGGTTACCATATTTTTCTTGAACAACTTCTTTTCCGAGTTTGATGATTGCTTCATCGTCAAGGTTTTTTAATCCGGTTTTGCCAGCTTCTATTTTTCCATAACGAATAATAGCATCCTTGTAATCTAAATAAACAGCCATCTTAGTTGTTCCAACTCCATATCCTTCATCACATCTTTCTTTGGCAGCACGAGAAGCTACATCTCTTGGAACGAGATTACCGAAAGCGGGATACCTTCTTTCAAGATAATAATCTCTTTCATCCTCTGGTATATCTTTTGGACTTCTCTGATCTCCTTTTTGTTTGGGAACCCAAATTCTACCATCATTTCTCAAACTCTCACTCATTAAAGTTAATTTGCTCTGATGATCTCCACTTACAGGAATACAAGTTGGATGTATTTGAGTAAAACAAGGGTTGCCAAAAAAAGCACCTTTTTTATGCGCTTTCCATGCCGCTGTTACATTACTTCCCATAGCATTTGTACTTAAATAAAATACATTACCATATCCACCAGAACACAATAAGACCGCATGTCCGAAATGTTTTTCTAAATTACCAGAAATTAAATCTCTAGCAATGATACCTCTAGCTTTTCCATCTATTTTAACAACATCAAGCATTTCATGACGAGCATACATGGTAACGTTACCTAATGCCACTTGTCTTTCTAATGCGCTATAGGCTCCCAATAATAACTGTTGACCTGTTTGACCTGCTGCATAAAATGTTCGTTGAACTTGAGTACCTCCAAAAGAACGGTTACTTAATAAACCGCCATATTCTCTTGCAAAAGGAACACCTTGAGCTACGCATTGATCAATAATTGCTGTACTTACTTCTGCTAGTCTATGCACATTACCTTCTCTCGCACGATAATCACCGCCTTTAACTGTATCATAAAATAAACGGAAAACAGAGTCACCATCATTTTGATAATTTTTTGCAGCATTGATTCCTCCTTGAGCTGCAATGCTATGAGCACGGCGTGGACTATCCTGAAAGCAAAATGCTTTTACTTTATAGCCTAATTCACCTAATGAAGCAGCAGCAGATGCCCCAGCTAAACCTGTACCAACAACAATAACTTCAAGTTTACGCTTATTGGCAGGATTAACCAATTTTACATGTCCTTTGTAATCATTCCACTTTTTATCCATTTCGCCATGTGGAATATTTGCATTTAAAGCCATAGAAATATTGATTGGTTAAAAATTATTAATGTTTTATAATTAAACGATCCATTTGAAAAACATAGAAATTGGCATTAATGCAAACAAAATACAAATAACAGTTGCATATGTAATACCAATAAATTTTAAAATTGGAGTATACCTTTTATGGTTAATTCCAAAAGTCTGAAAAGCACTTTGAAATCCATGATATAAATGCCAGTATAAAGCAGAAACACCAATAACATATATGGTTACAATCCAGTAATTACTGAAATCTTCTTTCATTTCTTCAAATAAATTATGATATTGATCCCCACTATATAGAGCAACTTTTGTACCAACATAAAAGTTAGACAAATGTATAATGAGAAATAAAAGTAATAAAGTTCCTAAAATGCCCATGGATCGACTATACCACTTGCTGTTTTTTGAAGGCTGATTATAATGGTATTCAATTGGACGTGCTTTATTATTTTGTGACCATAATTTTAGTCCTTGAATAATGTGCAATATCAAACCAGAAAAAAGTCCTATTTCTAAAAACCTCATTATCCAGTTATGACTCATGAAATGAGCAACATCATTAAAAGTTTTGCCATTATCATTTAAAAAAATACAAGCGTTTATACCGGCATGAACAATTAAAAATAAAATAAGAAACAGGCCCGTAAAACCCATTGAAAATTTTTTGCCAATTGATGAAGAGAAGAAATGTTTCCAAGTCATAATATATATATTGTGGGATTATTTTGCAAAAATAAGACAGGTTATAGTAAAATGAACATTAGAAAAAAGAAATGCTGAAATAATTTAAACCATATAAAACTTTGGATATATATCTATTAATACGGTCTAGCATAATAAATGAACTTACTGGTATTATTTTCTATTAACGTCATATCGGAACCATCACTTGCACCATCACCCGAACAATCTGTCATATAATAGCCAAAAGTAAACGCAGATACATCATTTTCCGTTATGCCCATATCACTTCCATCTACAGTGCCATCTTGATTCACATCTCCACTATAAAATCCATACACGTTATTCCCTAATGCTTTCATTGGTGGATTATATCCATCGTCAAATGCCATTGATTGACTTGCGGTAAAATCATAAAAAGTTAAGGTATTAAATAATATAGGATAATGACTCCATGTTTCAATTGTATTTCGATGTTTAATCGCTATATAGTAATCTGACCCCGATATTGTTTTTGGTAATATTATTGTACAACTACCATCTGAATTTAATATTCCTTTTTTTGTTAAAAATGCTGAACTTAAATCAGTTGGATCCCATAAATTAATTTCAATTGTATCAGACTCATTATCATTTAGATTATTTCCAACGTTAAATAAATTGGATGTCATTCTATCTGAT
>Ga0114966_10002852_pt1 | contig 15361 bp, 17 predicted proteins | sample M_130207_XF_Meta_FD_87029 | JGI IMG/M metagenome (GOLD analysis project Ga0114966, IMG submission 87029) | Freshwater microbial communities from Lake Montjoie, Canada to study carbon cycling - M_130207_XF_MetaG | ecosystem: Environmental > Aquatic > Freshwater > Lake | place: Lake Montjoie... | reverse complement strand
GTTCCTTGTTTTGCGTCACCACTATTATATTTGCGTTTAGAACCAACAACGCCCATCTTATATAATAATAATATTTTTCATATTATTATTTTCGTTATTGAATAATGCAAAAAATTGAATATAGTATTCCAAATATAGTCAACCTATTATAAAGAAAATGAAGGTTATTGTATTTGATACAGAAACGACGGGTCTGCCCGAGGATTACAATGCGCCGGTATCCAATTCATCTAAATGGCCATATATCATTCAACTGAGCTACATTGTATTTAATACCGAAACGAAAGAAGTGTTGGATTTCGTTGACCGGATTATTCGCTTAGATCCATCGGTTTATATTTCACCGGAAAGCATTAACGTCCATAAAATCACACAAGAGCGCAGCCAAGAAGAAGGCGTTCGTATCGAGGATGCTTTAGCCGAATTTGCCGAGTCTTTAGCCGAGGTCGACATATTGGTCGGACATAACATTCTCTTTGATAAGCGAATGCTCATGGCAGAATTTCATCGGATTGGGATGCGCAACTGTTTATACAAGAAGGGCTTAGCTATTCCAGAGTATTGCACCATGAAACGGAACACGGATCGCTGTCAACTACCAACGGTCAATAAGAAAACAGGAGAGATTTATTTTAAATATCCGACTTTATCGGAACTCCACTTTAATTTATTCAAAACAGTGCCAAAAGGCACTCACAATGCGATTGTCGATGTGATGGTTTGTTTACGCTGTTTTGTTTATATAAATAATAATTACGATGTTACTAATGACAAAAGCCCTGAATTGGGATTATTCCAACATTTATATTCGAAATACTGCGGGTGGTATGAGCAGGGGGTTGCAAGCCCCAACGACGAGGGGGTTTCGCCCCCCCACGACGACGACCTAGTATTGTAAGATCGTGGGAGGGTCGGGTCGGGTTTGAAAGGGCAGAGCCCTTCGGGTTTGAAAGGGTGGAACCCTTTGGCGAAGCCCGGGTTTGAAAGGGTGTAACCCTTTGCCCTTATCCAGAGCACATATCACATCCAATTTCGGTCTCCGGACCATTTTTTTTTTGCCCTTGCGCCGTCGGTTGAATAGTGAATTGCTGCGCTTGATGTTTCGCCTTGCGCCGCAAATAATAAATGCCAGTTTTCAAACCCGCTTGCCATGAATAAAAATGCATAGACGTTAAAGTCTTATAATCCGGATCTTCAATCCATAAATTTAAACTTTGCGATTGGCAAATATAAGGTCCGCGATCCGCCGCCATATCAATTAAATGTTTCATCGGGATTTCCCACACCGTCCGGTATTTATCTTTAATATGCTGCGGCACATCGGCTAATTGTTGAATGCTGCCTTTATTGAAAATAATATTATCTTTCACCTTTTCATTCCACAACCCCATTTCTAATAACTCGGACATCATGTATTTATTCGGGATAACGAACTCGCCGGCATTCGTGCGCCGTGAATATAAATTACTCGTAAAAGGTTCAAAACATTCATTATTTCCGAGAATTTGTGATGTAGACGCAGTTGGCATTGGTGCAACGAGCAGAGAATTCCTCAACCCATAGGTGCTAATGTCCTTTTTCAGCGCCAGCCAATCATACCGCTCGCTCGCCGGCGCCGCGCCCGTCCATAAATCAAACTGCAAAAGCCCTTTAGATGCTGGACTGCCTACAAACGAACTATACGCGCCCATTTGCGTGCCTTCCAAATAATGTAATTCGGCGGGAATAGGCAGCAGCTGCTGGACAACTTCATCTGCGGCTGCCGCGGGCGTGTATTCTCGACTGGCGCTCTCCAATTTGCTAAACTGTTCTAAATTCGGCACGTCGACCTTGGCAAATAAGTTGGATTGCGCCTTGGCTAATTCTTGCATGGCAGCTTGGCGATCCCGCGCGATTTCCATCGAACTTTCTAATGCGGCATGATAAATCGTCTCGAAAATTAATTTATTGATTTCACGGGCTTCTTCACTGATAAAGGTGATATCTAAAAGGGCAAACACGTCCGCCAACCCTTGCACGCCAATACCAATCGGACGATGGAGCAAATTACTGAGCCGGGTTTTATCAGTCGGGTAAAAATTCACATCAATAATCCGGTTCAAATTATAGGTGATGACTTTTACGACGGCGTGGAGTTTTTCATAGTCAAAGGTTTTTACTGCGTCGGCTGCTCCTGCTCCGCTTGTGCTTGTTGCTGCTCCGCTTGCGCTTGTGACGAATTTCGGTAACCCAATACTTGCCAAATTACACACCGCTGTCTGCTCGTGGTCGCTATATTCGATTATTTCGGTACAAAGATTTGACGATTTAATCACCCCGAGATTTTGCTGATTGCTTTTCCGGTTGGCGGCGTCTTTATACAATAAATAAGGCGTACCCGTTTCCATTTGACTATCCAAGATTTTGAACCAAAGGGTGCGGGCTTTGACGATTTTATTGGCTTTGCCATCAAGCGTATATTTATCATAAAGCGTTTTAAAATCGGCACCATAACAGTCAGCTAAACCGGGGCATTTATGTGGGCAAAATAGTGACCAATCTTCGTCATTTTTCACCTTCTCCATAAAAAGATCCGGCAGCCAGAGACCATAAAATAAATCTCGCGCCCGCATTTCTTCGTCGCCGTGGTTTTTCTTCATGTCCAAGAAAGCTTCAATGTCGGCATGCCAAGGCTCCATATAAATGGCAAAACTTCCATTCCGCTTATTGCCGCCTTGATCCACATAGCGAGCCGTCATATTAAAAACGCGCAACATGGGCACTAAACCGTTACTGATACCGTTAGTGCCGTTAATGTGGGTGCCCGAGGCGCGAATATTGTGCGCATGTAAACCTATACCGCCCGCCCACTTGGAAATATTAGCACAATCTTTTAAGGTTCGATAAATCCCGTCAATGCTGTCGTCTTCCATGCCGATTAAATAACACGAACTTAATTGGGGGTGATTGGTGCCGGCATTGAAAAGCGTCGGGGTTGCATGCGTGAAATATTTCTGCGAGAGCAGCTCATAGGTTTCTTGCACCCTCGGCAAATCTTCGCCGTGAATTCCGATGGCGACGCGCAACCACATATGCTGCGGACGCTCTACAATTTGTTTGCCAATTTTCATCAAATAAGCCCGCTCTAAAGTTTTAAAGCCGAAATAGTCGAATAAATAATCACGCGAATAATCTAAAATAGATTGGAATAATTCGGAATGAATTTGGCTGATCCGCCAAGTGTCTTTATGTATGAGCGACTTGTGAACTCCGTGACTGTCGCGGAACTGATAAAGAGCATCCATCGTCTCGGCGAAATTACTTTTGGTATTTTTATGGTTATTGGAGACAATAATCCGGCTCGCCAAGGTGCCATAATCCAAATGTTTAGTAATGAGTGAGGCGCATTGCTCGGCGGTCAATTCATCGATAACATAGGTCGGCATATTATCATAAAGTTGATCAACGACTTTCATGACCAATTGACTATAATTCACCGTCAAATTCGGTTTTGTTTCAGTGCCTAGACATTTAACTCGTTTTAGAATTTTATCAAAAGAGACAACCTCGATGGTTCCATCGCGCTTTATGACATGTAATTCTTCTTCGTTGGTAGACATTTTGGCGGACATTTTGTTCTCTCTGATATTATTATTAGAGAGAAAAGTTTAAATTGTTATATATAATATATAACAATGAAAATCAATATTAAAATTACAACTCCCCTTTTAATTATAATCGCTCTTGGTATTATTTACTTTTTTTCGCAAGGCAATACTATGCAAGACATGCAAATGCAAGACAGGCAAATGCAAGGCAGGCAAATGCAAGGCAGGCACATGAATATGCAAGATAAGCATATGCAAAGCCATATGCAAGGACAACAAACGCAAGTAACAATCACTGATAGCGAAGTCTTAGACCGGCAACCTACCGTCGAAGAAGAACCCGAGCTTTTACCCGCCAACGAAATTTATGCCACGGCGCAAAAAGGTTGGTCGACTTGCTGCAGTAGTAATGATAATAGCAAAGGTATGGCGGCTGCGGATAAGGAACTGTATGCTGATGATGCGCCAATGTTTGAGATGATCCGTCAGGTTAATTTGGTGGCACCTGATTTAAATAGCACTGCGCGTCGGGTTAATTTTTATTAATATAATATAAATGCACGAAGACTTTAAGCGAGACGGCGACTTGTATAAAAATAAAAACTTCTATTCCATTGACTATCTGAAAGAAAATATCAAGGATTTCTCCTTATGGGGTATATTACATACACAAACACTTACGCCGGATTTTTGTGTAGAATATCTCTTAGTTCCGGATAATAAATACGCAAAAGATGAAGAGGATGAAGAGATTTATATAAATAATGTTTTATATTGGCAAAGGCATATTGTATTAGAAGACTTATTAAATTGCGACTTTATGAAAAAATATAAAGAGAATAATAAACTTAGTAGTAATTAAACAAAAAATTGAAATACTTTTTCGATAATATGATATAGATATATAACCAAACCGAAACAAGATTTAAACCGAACAAGAATGTCTTACCAAGCGAAGCAGTACCAGTACCAAGCGCAGCAGTACCACCAAGCGAAGCAGCAGTACCACCAAGCGAAGCAGTACCGAGCGCCGTACCAAGTGCCCGAGAAGAATGAATATTATTATGACGATTCGCCAAACCCAATTGAAGAAATATGCAAATACACAGACAACTTAGAGAATATTCAGCCAGAAATACGCTATCGGATGTTGTCTGATATATGTCGGAATAAATCTATTAGCGTGTATGGGGATTATGCCGCGCCGCCGAACAAGCAGATAGTTGACCAAATTAACGGTCAGGGCGGTTACTTTCTGAAGATGACAGCCGAAGCAGCAGGTATTTATCTGATTTGGTATTATCAAGCCAAAGAGCGATATCTGTTTTGGGGTCCAACCACTCGTTCCGTGCGCGATGCGATGAACCGTATTCGTGGGCGCATTGTAAAGTATGTGGTTCATCTGGATCGTCAATCGGCAAATGAAATAGCAAATGAAATAGCATACGATGAAGACACGTATGATGCATATACCGAAGACGCATATGATGAAGTCTCGGATGAAGAACTGGAATACATCGCCCCAGTGCCTCCCACGTTTGACGAACAATTCGGGAAAGTCTCGCAGGAACAGATGAATAAGATGGGTTTTATTTCCGGAAAAGGTCTCGGGCGTAAACATACCGGGCGCACGGATCCGATTAATCCCATAAAAGACATCGGTGGGCGGATGTATAACCGCCGTTACGGGTTAGGATATACAAAACCTCTGCCTGTACCTGTGCCTGAGCCTGCCGAGCCTGTGCTTGAGCCCGTTCTAGTAGAGCCTGTGCCTGCCGAGCCTGTGCCTGCCGAGCCTGTGCCTGTGCCTAATAAAGTCGGCTATTCTCCAGAAATATTAGAGATATTCTCGCTTATTTTAAACCACGAGAACAAGTGTGAGGAAAGGGGAGATAATAATGCATGGAATTAAATTATATATAAAAAATAAAAAACATAAAAAATATAAAAAAAATAAATAGATAAAAAAGAATTAGGTAAGGTTCTTTTTTATTTGAATAATCAAAAAATTGAAATTAATATTTAATCATAAGTTTTTCACATATCAAACAACAAAATGAGTTTTCAAAACACCAAAGCCTTTCCCGCGTTAGCAGCACGACAAGCGACCGAAGTAAAAGCGGCACGACAAGCGCCAGCAGCACTACAAGCGACCGAAGTAAAATCGACAGCCACCCCTTTTGTATGGGCTAAACTTGTGAACGGCGAGAAGAAAGACCTTGCCGCTGTTCAAGCCGAAGAAAAATCCAAAAAGGAAGCCGCCGAGCTTGCCCACTTTGAAAAGGAAAAAAAATTAAGAGAAGCTTGGCAGGAGCAGCAATTACGCGACAAACTTATAAAAGAAGGTAAGGCAGCCGAGTTTAATAAAGTGAATGCCATCCGCATAGCCGAGGAGGAAGCTAGACAAAAGATCATGGACGAAAAATATAGCCGAGAAAATGGATACTGGTCTAAAATTCTCACCTACTCCGAAGAGGATTACACTAGTTTCGATGTTCCGCGAAAGGTCAACGAGAAGAGTTTAGAGTTTGTGCAGTTATGGTTGACAAATTATCCCGAACTTGCAAAAATAACAACTCTCGGGGATTTACAGTCCGCCTTTTACACGGCGTTTATTCCTTGGATAAGCCAGAAGCATCCGCGTTCGGTGGATGCGTTTGAGACATGGGAAAAAAATGAATACCCGCTAGTGTATGGGAGCAATGTTTCAGCTCAGCGCTACGCGCATCTCCAAGCTTGGGTCATTCACGAGGAGAAAGAATATAATACCGCCGCCGCGAAAAATTATTCTTTCGGCATTTCTCGGTCTGCGCCTTGGTCCATGTATTCCATTTGGATCGACGCGAAACAAATCACATGGGAAAATTGTTTGTTCGCAATGAGCAAGATTTCAGGCACCTTTGCAAATGGTCTCTTAGAAATTACAGGGCATTATTCTAAACCGACATCGCAAATCAAGTGGGTGGTTAGTCTTGAGCCCTATATTGTTACGCGGTTTAGAAGAAAACCAGATTCGGAGATGAAAAAAAAGCGGGAACAACAGCGGGAGGAACAAGATCGGGATGACGATGATTATTATTATTAAAATAAAAAAATAGGTAGATAAAAAAGAATTAGGTAAGGTTCTTTTTTATTTTTTTGGTTTTTATTTTTTATTTCTCCATATAGCCCGTGTATAAAAAATAGAATCCAAAGAGAAACAGAATTGCAGCCGACGCATATTTCAGAAACTTTTCCGAATAATCTCTATTTAAAATGCCACCATATTTAGCTGCTATAGTATAGGAAATACATAATAACGCCGCTACCCAATAATCTATTTGCTTGCGCTTATAAAAATCCATCACGGCTAGAATTGAAATCGGCGGCAACATTGATAATAAGGTCGTGCCAACAGCGACTTTAAAGTTCGGGATGATATTGAATATTATTAAACCAGGCACAATCATAAAGGTACCACCATTTCCTAATGCACCACCAGCAACCCCTGAAATTATCCCCACTAATAAGGTTAATATAGCACGAGTGAACATCGTCTTATTATATTATATTATTATTTTATGTCATATTATTAGGTCATATTATTAGGTCATATAATTAGGTTTCAATCGTAATAAAACATTTGGCGGACATTTCAATATTCGTATCGTCCTCGCCACTTGTATTCATTTTTCGCACGCGAACCCCAGTGCTTTTCTTCGGACCGCGATGCGCATAGCCAGTTTTCTTCTCCTGTTCAATGGTTGCCCAGATGGATTTTAATTGCGGCAGGGCGGCTTTGGTAAACCATAATTTATTGCGCAAGACTAAAACACAACTCAGTTGATCTAATTTCCAGTATATATTTTTCAACCACATCAGATCTTTGTGTTTTTCCATCATAGCTTCTTGCCATGGTTCGGATTCAGCAACAGCTAAATCTAGCGGCGCATATTCATAAACCGGATGACCGGTACTTTTCATAAACATCAAAATAAGTCCCTTATACTTACAAGGCGTTTCATCGTTTTGGAAAGCTTCTAAATCGGCATATTCGACAAAACGGGTTTCGAAAAAGTCGCATTCATTTAAGTCACAGACTTCCATTTGCAATTGCATTTGCACCCAATATTCCATTTTTGGGTTGCCGTTTATTTCTCGGTTAACAATATTCTTTATTTCGAGCATTCGCCCGTAGCGATTAGAGGTTTCTAAGGTATTAATGCCGTCGGGCGAAGCCGCCAAGAATTCGATCGTTTCATGCGGAATGCAGCCGAAATCACTTACACCTGTCGCATATTCGGCCTCATACACCATGACGGATAAGGGTTCATATTTTTGCCCCCAATGCATCGGGCTGCTGAGTGAAGGCGGGCGGGAAAAACTATCGCCATTTAAAGGCTGGCATTTTTCGAAAATAAGTTGATTGCGCGTGCTCTCGCTAATAAAAGTTTTCCAAATATTGCTGGCGGTTAAATGTTGATAGCGGAACGCATACCATTCAGGCGTGCGCTGTTCGGGCTGCGGCACGGCTTGTAAAAATTCTATTTTTTTCCGCATTTTATTTTTATTCGGCTTTCGGCGAATGAACGTATTACCATTTGAACGCGGGGGAGAAATATGTCTATAAAATACGCCAAGAGCTTGTTCGGCGATTATTAACATATCGGCTGCAACGTTATCATATATAGATGCGCAATCCTGGAACGTCATCGTCAATAAATCCGCTACTTCTTTTAAAACCGTACCGTGAAATGTCGGCTGTATGTATTGATTGATATTTTCCATTATATAGGCTTCTACAAGGAGACAGGTGGCTTCAAATAAGGCACTGGTATCTGCATCTGTTGCATTTACCAAGGCAGATGCGTCTGTGGCACATGCGCCTATTGCACTGGTATCCATGTCTGTATATTAATATAAACAATATTTAAATGTTTATATCAATTTTATACCTTATTTAGAATGCTCGTTGGCGAATGTTTTTTCCCTTTTCCCAATGATTTCAAGGTGGAAACACGTTTTTCAGCGCGTTTTAATGTAAATTTTTTAGTTGTCCCGTTAAATTGCAACGTGGGAATGGAAATGATTTTGCCAGTGGCTTTATCGCAATGCACATCCTTCACATGTTGTAACTTCTTTTTATCTAAGCTCTCAATTAAATATTTCTTTAGGTCAGACACATCAATCAACGATAGATTATGTATTGGCACAAGCGTATCGACATAGTTATTTAATAACCGGATCTTGCCGGTTTTGTCTAATTTATTCCAGGTTTCAGTTTTATTTGTTATCGTCTCTTTTTCCAAAAAGGTATTAATATTCTCTATTTTTGTATTTTCATATGAATTGTCATAGCTATTTATAAAAATACCTTTTTGCCGGGCGCTTTCAATGCCAGAATCATTAATATTATCATTATTACTGGCTGCATTAGCATTAGCGTTAGCATTAGCATTAGCATTAGCATTAGCATTAACACTTGTAATGGCACTCGCCGTAGAATACATATTAACTTATATATTATAATATAAAGATAAGTTTAACTTGTTTTACTTAAACATTATATTATATTTGTTAATGCCTCGGGTAATGAAGGTATTATAGTTGGTAACTTATTATAAAAAAAGCGGTAATAATATATTAAGAATATTAAACTTAAATAACCAACAGCAATAAAAATTGAGACATACATGCGATTTTTACTATTAATTTCAATTCCAAGTAGTTCAATAAAAGGATCGGCAATTGTATATTCGTCTCCGCATAAACGGTGTTCCAACATCGTTAAAATACAACCATTGCAATAAACGAAACAACATAATATTATAATTAAATTTATTGTTACAAAAGTTACACAGAGTTGTGATCCATAAAATAGAAAAATCATTAAAATAAAGGGAGAACTAATATGATATGATCGCATTGTATAGCCCAATGTTTTTTTTGAGATCCCTGAATTTTCGCATAACCTTTCCAAATTGTCTAATATTTTCGTTTTTACCTCTTTGCTCAGCATAAAATATAATTTACCAATAGTTTAAATATAAAAAAAATAAACTAATAAATAATATATAGTTAATACTAACAATATGAAAAAACATAAAAAAGATAAAAGAGAAAAAAAAGAGAAAAGACATAAAAGAGAGAAAAGACAAATAAGTATGCTCGCCGAATGTATGCCTGCTGAATGTATGCCTGCTGAATGTGAAAAAAAGCCATTTTTTTGCGATGTAAAAAAACAAGCTATTTATAAGAATATAAAACAAAACTTCATATTTTATATCGTACTAACATTATGTCTATTCACTTTCACTAAATGTAATCACAATAAAAGCAAATCATATTTAACATTATTTTCATTAGGCGTTGTATCCTTTGCCGGCTATTTTGTGCATTTAGTATCGCACTATATGGAATTTAAACTGTCAACAATGTATAATTCGTATGATAATATTTTCACCCAAAATAAATACATCAATTGGATTGCGTTAAACGTGATTGATTTTTACGAATTCCACTTTAAAACCCATCACGATACTACTGTTAACAAAACTTTTAAAAATATTTTCTATGAATTCATGAATAATTTTATTTCGCAAGGCGGTGTATTAATAATCTTAAAATATTGTTTGGATTTACTGGATAATCGGGTCATTCTGCTCTGGGCTTTATTATATGCCACGGTGCATAATATTAATTACAATATTCTCTCGCCGAGCACTCACCAAGAGCACCACATAAACGACAAAACCAACTACGGAATGGATATATGGGATATTATTATCGGCAGTAAATTTAATTGGGATAATATCGAAACGCATAATCATGCCGCTATAAATTTGATTGTTATTACAGCGGGTATTTATTATGCGTCAAACAAATTCAAATTGTAATTATTATTGTAAGTAGATTTAAAGCTACTTTATATAACATAATAATTATAAATCATGCCAAAAATATTTATGCTGCTGTTATTATTTGTAAGCCATATTGCAAATGCGGATTTAATTGAATTAAAAAAGGACAATTTTGTAAGTTTACGCGAACCGATTAATCAGGATTCTTCTTCGCGCTTATTAGCCAAATTAAACGCCATTGAAAGCAAACATGAAATACTCTATTTATATATTAATTCGCCGGGTGGCAGTGTTATTGCTGGTTTGGAAATTGTTAATTATATAAAAAGTTTACAGCAACGTGGCAAGCAGATCAAATGTATTGCGCATAACGCCATGTCCATGGCTTTTCTCATCTTTCAGTTTTGTTCTCAGCGCCTTATTTTACACTCTTCAACTTTAATGCAACATCAAATGTCGTTAGAGGCAACGGGAAAACTATATGATATGAATTCACGAATGGGCTACTTAAATTCCTTAGAGGCATCTTTAAATCAAGCGCAGGCGACCCGCTTAGACATGAAATTAGAAGATTTTATCAAAAACATTCAAAACGATTGGTGGCTATATGCCGAGGACATTATTAAACATAAGGCAGCTGATAAGATCGTTTCATTTTTTTGCGCCTTTGATAATTACGATGAAACGATTGTATCAACAACGCTTTTCGGCGATGTTTCTATGAAATACTCAGCGTGTCCGTTAATTAATTATCCTCTGCAAATTATTTTCCCTACTATTAATTTCAATGAGGAGAGAAAAAAGGAATTTATGAATATGTATAAGTTATAATGTATAATATATAAGTTATAAGGTATAAGGTATAAAGTATAAAGTATATATAAAATAAAAATGCGTGCTATTAATATTACGGGAAAACATAATATTGATAAAATTAATGAAATTGATAATAAATCGTACAAAGCAGTTAGGAAGAACATGTTGCAAATTGACCCGGCTATTTTAATAAATCATGAGAAGCAATTGGATATTCTAAGAGAGATTTATGTATTAGATGTTGGTGGTGAAATTGAATCTCTCTTTAAAAGTGAACTCGTTCATAAAATACAAGGCTATAAAGGACAAGACATTAAGAAAGAGATCCATAATGCGGCGACCCTTATTAATTTAGACAATGTCCTGGAAAAATTAATTGCTAGTAATTTAGAATGTGTTTATTGTAGTAAACCGGTATTTATATTGTATAAAAATGTCCGCGAGCCTTGTCAATGGACCTTGGATCGGATTGATAACGATTTGGGACATACCAAGGAAAATACTTGTATCTCTTGTTTAAAATGCAATTTACAGCGGCGTTTAATTGATGCTGACAAATTTACGTTCACTAAGAAACTTAAAATTAATAAGGTATAAGTATAATAAGATATAATGGAAGAACTAGTTTGGAGAAAAAATGAAGAGAGATGCGAACGATCTTATAGACCTATACCGAAGGAATGCATACCTCAACCGAAGAAACAACAAGCGCCAGTAGGCGAGCAAAGACCGTCGGAGCAATATGAGCAATACGAGAAAAGGCTGGCGTCGTCTGAGCAATATGATCAACAAAGGTTGGCGCCGTCTGAGCACAGGACGCTAGCGCAAGAACCCATACCCGATAACGGATTTCGACAAATCAGTAATAAACGCGAAGAAGCTAATTCAAAAATAAACGATCGCTATTTAATCGGACAAGCGACCCAAAATCCATTTATGGCTTCAAATAATTATATTAATGATATAGAAGTGCAGATGAATTTTTTAACACCGCAGCGAAGCAACAACCTTTGAGAAAGGTTGCCTAAAGGTTATTTGTACAAAAAATTGATTTACTAAAAAAATAAAAGGATACATTATTATTAAACAAACATAAAATGAACAAAGGCATTTATTCACGAATGGTTGATGAATTAACCGCGGAACAACAATTGTTACATACACAACAAGTATTGGAGGATTTAAATATCGGAGAAGTCCAAGCTAATATTGACGAAAAAAACGAAGATGAAGTTGTCGTCGAAGATAAAGTTGTAGTCGAAGATAAAGTTTTCGTCGACGAAATAAAAAATGAGGCAAATATAAGCAGTGAAGAAAATTTAAGCAGCTACACAATAAGCGTAAACAAGCGGCGAGAACGCATGAACAAACGTGCAAGCGCAAACGAAGTAGAAGTAGACGCAAGCGCAAACGCAAGCGAAGCAGTAGTAGATGCAAGTGCAAGCGAAGCAGAAGCAAACGCAAGCGAAGCAGAAGCAAGCGAAGCAGACGCAAGCGCAAACGAAGTAGAAGCAAACGCAAACGAAGTAGAAGCAAGCGCAAACGAAGTAGTAGTAGAAGCAGCAGAAAAGCCAAAGAAGCGAAGTTATCGCGATTATATTTTCGACCATCATGACACCGACTATGCTAACACCTTAAAGCGTTGTTTCACATCCAATGACGAAATCACTCGGCAGTATTTTAACGAAGTTACCGACAACTTGATGGATGATAAGCAAATCAGCCGCCACGGTCTCCTCGATGCAATTGACGATTATAAGTGGTCGGGGTATAACGTTTTCTATCCGCTGCATCGCGTGTTTACCGATAACGCATTCAACTACCGGCCTTGGCAACCTGGATGTGTCATCTCTTAAAATACAAAGCAAAGCGGTGAGCAAAGCGGCAAGCAAAGCAAAGCGGCGAGCAAAGCAAAGCGGGGAGCAAAGCGGGGTGCAAAGCGTCAATAATAAACATTTTTTATTCTAATCCTAAAAACTTACGCCCAATCTTACTAGTTATAAACATACCACAGCCGGCACCAATCTGCGCATAAAATATAGGCGTTCTTTTTGTGCAACACAATAAATAAGCGGACAACCAAATAAAAAGTATAAAACTAAGCCAGAACAACTTTGTATAATTATCCATTCTATACAATATAAAAATAATAAAAGTTTTTTATTTAATTAATTTAATTAATTACTTAAATAATAGCGCAATTTAATTAATAATGAGTTTTAATTATCTAACCATAGGACATGATTGTTCCCCTGCGGCAGCATTAAAGAATTTGAGTTTGCGTGAGTTTGCGTTGCCATTTGACTGGGTTGTTTCTAATGTACATATTTTAGAAAATTGTTTTAAATCCAATTTTGATAATTTTCATAAAAAATTAAATTTTAACTATAATAAAACAAGATTAATCGATTATTATGGATTTCAATTTCCGCATGATTATCCATTAAATAATATGAGCGTTCTTGAAAACACTATTGGTGAAGGTGTAATTGGCGAAGAAAAGGGTAAGTTCATAAGTGATAAATGGTCTGATTATTATGGAATTGTATTGGATAAATATAATAGACGAATTGAACGATTTAAAAATATTATGAATGACACAAAACCAATTATCGTTTTATGTAGATATAATACAAACGATGTTTTAAAACTTCAACAAATATTTATGAAATATTATAAAAAAGAAAATATTTATTTTATTAATTCATCTAATGAAATATTTGAAAATGATAAAATCAAAAATATTTATACCGAAAAAAATAATGTATGGAATGAGGCAAGTATATGGAAACAAGGCATGGATGATATTATATCAAAAATATAATTATTGACATATATATTTATTGACATATATATTTATTGACATATATATTTATTGACATATATAATTCGCAAATAAAGGCTTAAATATTTTCCGTCAATTAAAACTACTAATAATAAAATGGCGCAAGTCTATTCCTCACAAAATACTTTATTATTAACGAATTTAATTGAATATTATAAAGGCAACGACAACATTGAACGCATGTTGAAAATTATTAACGGTGACATTAACATCTCGCTGCGTATTGTCGACTGGTTTACGACAAATTATGCGAAAAAGTATTATACGGTGTATGATTTAACCGGTGGCAATCGTTTCAAAGTTTATAACGACTACAAGCTCAAGTTACGCTCTTACAGCAAAAAACGTTTTGACCCGTTCTGCCGCTGGGACAGGATCAGCATACCGTATAAAAATGAAACGCATCTTCAGACCACTATCGGACAATTGAACTTTTTCAAGTGGGCGTTTGAGAACAACGTGATTGATTATATTGAGAGCAATTATGCTGACATTGAAAAGGATATGAATAATAGAAATAGCACATCCAAGCGGAAGCTAGTGGCTGTTTCGAACCAGAAGACGCGGAAAAAGCGGGAAGAATTATCAATTTCCGCATCTAAAACAATCAAAAAAGAGGAGGTGGATATTATTATTAAGTTTGACTAGGCAACCTTTGAGAAAGGTTGGGACAAACCTTGTATAAAATCGCTTCACCCGTAGGTGAAGCAATAATTATAGTTTATTTTGCTTTACTTGCAGGTAAATCAAAATATAAAGCATTATAATAATCGCTTATCCTGTCGGAGACCCAATAATAATCGCTTTGGCTTTTACACCTTCGCACATTTAAAACGCCGATTATTATATAATATTATATATAATGCCTGGAAAAAAAAGGTCTGGATTAGCAAATGATAGAAGAGCGTATTCTTATACATATTATACAAATACAACACAGGGTTGTCCGTCTATTACAATATCTGATATTGCGACATTGGATGATACATCATCATGGTTATTAAAAGATAATTCAACTATTTTGTTATGTCAAACATTAACCATACCTTTAAGTTATACTTTTATAATTCCATTTGGGCTAACAATCACCATCAATGGCACAATTACCAACAATGGCACATTTACCAACAATGGCACATTTACTATTAATAACACAGGTATTTTAAATAACACAGGAATCATTAACAATATTTATTATCCTGTATCATATGTTGGTATAATTAACAATGCTGGAACAATTAACAACGATCATATTTTTAATAACAGTTATACTT
>Ga0114966_10002851_pt1 | contig 15367 bp, 14 predicted proteins | sample M_130207_XF_Meta_FD_87029 | JGI IMG/M metagenome (GOLD analysis project Ga0114966, IMG submission 87029) | Freshwater microbial communities from Lake Montjoie, Canada to study carbon cycling - M_130207_XF_MetaG | ecosystem: Environmental > Aquatic > Freshwater > Lake | place: Lake Montjoie... | reverse complement strand
TTCCGGGGCATCGATAATCACTACTTCGTCAAGTGATTTTGGCCTCCTTTAGGAGCGCCAAACGTGCAACACCAAGCGTGAATTCATGAGAGTTCCGTGGCCCACGCTTGGAAACGGCACGCGCAATTGCGTTCCGAAGGTCAGGAATTCCAGCGCCAGTGTGAGCGCTCGTAGCAATGGTGGCGTGAGAATTTTTCGTAGTCGACACATTCACTATGTCACATTTCGTTCGAACATAGATTATTGTCGCTTGTGTGGTTGTGGTTGAGTGGGTCTCAACCATCGTGCCCGGATCGTTGTCGTCAGCAGCGCTACATCGGATGATCACATCTGCGCGGTTGATTGCCTCGTGCGCACGCGCCTGCATAAGGACATCCACTTCATGCACGGCATCTTCAATTCCGGGCGCATCAACCATGATCACCTCGGTTCCGCCCGGCAGCGTGCATGCATGCTCGATGGCGTCACGCGTCGTTCCGCTTTGCGCGCTCTCTACCGTGCGTGTTTGTCCTAAGAGTGCATTGAACAGCGAACTCTTTCCAGTGTTTGGTTTGCCAGTCAGTACAACACGTGCAGCCCGCTGTGCCGACTCGGCCCCGGCCGCAACTGCGCAGCGTGCGCGGATCCCATCGCGCACCGAACATACGCGGCGCAGGAGTTCCGGTCGGGCAATGGCGACCACATCGTCTTGGTCAGTAAAGTCAATGCCAGCTTCAACGAGCGCTAAAAGCGTGGCAATCTCGTCCGCGTCGCGTGCCGTTGATTGCTCCACTGCGCCTGTTTGCAACATTGACGCGGCAGCCAAATCAGCGTCGGTTTCAGCCATGATGCTCGCGGCTACGCGCTCCGCGGAGGCAATTCCAATGCGCCCAGACATAACAGCACGCACACTGAATTCACCTGGGTATGCGCGCCGTGCGGCGCCACCGGATCGGGTAATGATCACTTCAATGATCCGTTCAAGTACATACGGATTGCCCACGGTATGAATCTCTGCGCAGTCTTCACCAGTGGCGCTGGCTGGGCCGGGCATCACAATCGCCAATGCACGTATCGATGGAGCAAGCAAACTCACCACATGTACCCCGCGTCGGCGCGCACGCACATCATTCACCCCGTGACATGACGAGTCCATCGCGTCAGCCAACACCCGGCAAGCATCAGTACCACTGGCACGAACAATCCCGCGCGTCGCGCTTCCCGGTGGGTTTGCGACTGCGAGGATGACGCTCTGGTTGTCCATGCCGATATCAGATCACTTGTCGCGGAACTTCTTGCTTGGTGCCTTGGTGACACTCGCCTGCGAACGCTTCTGTGCCTTCTGTTGCACATCTTGCGCGCGTTTCATGGCGCTGCTGTAGGCCTTCTGCAGCCAACCGTTCTTCGTGGTACTTGGCTTACTAAAGTCCATCTTTGCCACCTCAGCTTTCACGCGCTTGCTCTCATAGATACCAATCAGCGTGCTGGTGGCGATGTACAAAGTGAGTCCACTTGGCGCGGTGTAGAGCATGACCGGGAAGAGGATGACCATCATCCACTTCATCATCTTCTGCTGCTGCTCCTGCTCGGGCGTCTGTGTCGCCGTAGGTGGCGGGCTCATGTACTTCTGTTGAATGAAGAAGACAACACCCATCAAGATCGGAATCAGGTTGATGGAAGTGACCGTGGCGATGTACAGGTTCACCTCGAATGGCAGTGAGATGAAATGGTCTTGCGCACTGAGGTCACTCAGGAACGGCCAGCCGCCCATCTTCTGGAACACGCCAAAGAACGCTGGCTGTTGCCGTAGTTCAAACGCGAAGTACAAGACTGCGTACAGCGCGATCCAGATCGGCATCTGCAGGAAGGTTGGAACCATGCCACCAGCGCAGCCGAGTGGATTTACACCCTTCTCGCGATAGAGGCGGATGGTTTCTTCTTGGAGTCTCTTCGGGTCTTCTTTGTAGCGCTTCTGGAGCAGGTCGATTTCCGGCTTGATCGACGCCATCTGCTTGGTGACGCGCTGCATAGAAATCTGCGAACGCCGCGTGAGTGGATGAAGCAAACCGCGCACTACAACAACCAGTGCGATGATGGCGAGTCCCCAATCAAAGACCACGTAGTTGTGAAGGAACGCCAAGAACCACACCAAGAAGTCAGCGAGCCAAGAGAATGTGCAGAAGCTGCAGCAACCGCTCATGAGATACAGGATCAATCCCTGCATATTGAGCGCCGCGTAGGGCTGCATGCCAGTCAAGAGTGATCGTTCGAGTGGACCAGCAAAGACCCCGATATCGAAACTTGCACTCGCACCAGGCGCCACCGTCACTGCATCACTGGAGCAGGTGGTGAAGATGACTTTCTCTGGCGTGCCATTGTGGATGCCATCACCAACCTGTGCGGCGATAGAGGCGATTGCTGGCGCAATGGTCTTCGACGTTGAGCCCGCCGCCGAGTATGGCGCGTGAACCGCAAGCGCGAAATAGCGATTGGTTGCTCCAAACCATGAGAGTCCGTACCGCTCTTGTGTTTGGTGGTCATTTGGCCAAACCGAAACGTTACCGCCTTCGACTTGTGTTACTAACTTCGATTGATCAATGGTGGCGTCATGCACAATGACTGTCTGTTGGCCCGGATCCCGTTCCTTGGACATCAGGTAACCAGACTGGAAGCGCCGCGGGTCAACAGAATCATTCTGATCACGCGTGAGATTTGTTGGTCCAAACTGAATCCAACGAATCGAGTGTGGTGTTGCTGAAAGGTTCTCGACGCGCTGTTCGCAGCGAAGGTCATACGAACCAGTCTCAACCACCCAGTGCCGGGTGGCGCGCAATTGCAGTGCACCAGTGCCATCAGAGATTTCGGTAACAAACGTGCCAGGTGTGGTCTCTCGCCAAACATTGCCGTCGATGCGGATCTGTCGACCATCGACATCAAGAACACGTGCGGAAAGCAGTGGAACAGTGAAGCCCTGCAGTTTGCCAGGTGCGCTCAGGACATATTGGCCTTCGGCAGGTGCGTGACCAGTGCGTGCACTCGCGGCATCACTCGCGGTTCGCCAGAGGTCACTGAAGATGATTTCAGAAATTCCTGCACCGCGCGCGGTGAGGTCAAGTTGAAACTGCGCGACCTTCGGGTCGAGCGATCCGATCGGCGTGGCTTTCTCGGTGGGCGCTCCATGATCGAAAACGAAACATGCAAGTTCATCGTTGGCGGGTTTCGGTGCTTGCGGTGCAGGGCTCGCAGCCGATGCTGCAGTCACTGGTGTGGATCCAACACTCTGTGTTGCTGTTGGTGCTGTTGTGGATGTGGCTACTGGCGCCTTCACATCGGCAACTGGCGCGGCAACCGGTCCACTACCTCCGTTGCGCCCAGTGATGATGATTCCTGCGATTCCAGCAACCACGGAAACCAGCGCCGCAGTAAGTAGAAATCGTCGAATGTTGAAGACGGATGGCTTCCGGGAGGCCGGAGAATGAGTGTTCATAGTGTTCAGTTCGGTAACACGCTCGGCGCGTTGCTCGGGATGCGATGCCGGCCATGCAGCCGGGCCTCAGCGCCCTTCAAGAAGTCGGTCACCAAGCCAATCATGGAGCTCAGGGATCGCATGGATCTTGGCAACGGTGATGTCAATGTCGTAAGAAAGTCGGTGAAATTCGATGCGGTGCTTGTCCTCGCCGGCATCGGTATCGAGGATGGCATATGAGGCGCGCGGATCGCCATCGCGGGGCTGTCCGACAGATCCCGGATTGATGATGGCCTTCTGCACGGGATCAACATTGAAAGTGCTTTCCGGCAGTTCTTCAGGCTTCCAGAATTCCTGATCCTCAGTGAACACACCAGGATGATGTGTGTGGCCAACGAAGCACATGCGGTCGAAACGACCAAAGATGCTTTCCAACTTATGCGGATTGTTGATCGCATCGTCAGGGAAGAGGTATTCGTTGATGGGGCGCCGTGGCGATCCGTGAACGCAGAGATAGTTATTGTCGTTGACGCGCACCTTGAGGTGGCCCAAGAAGTTCCAGCGTCGTTCGCCGGCGATGGTGTCTTCCTTGGCAGCCGCCTCGAACTGTCGACGAGTCCAATAGGCGGCCTGCTCGGCAGCGGAATTGAAATTCGTTGGTTCGTAGAGAACGCCGAAGTCGTGATTTCCAAGGAGCGACCATTCGCAGCGTTCAGCAACAAGGTCAGCGCAGGCCACTGGATCTGGTCCGTAGCCAATCAAGTCACCAAGGCAAATGATGCGCTGAACTTTGCGCTGATCAATGTCGGCCAAGACCGCTTCGAGGGCGGACAGGTTCGAGTGGATATCGCTAATGATGGCAGTTCGCAAAGGTGGTCCTGAAGCGGTCGGATACTAGCAAAAAGGCAGATTTACGCTCGAATGGCAAGGGATGGGGGGTCAGGGCGGTGCCGTGCCGGTACTTGGACACCGCGCCGGCCGCGCCGCGCCGGAGATCCCTACGATGTGCACCCTTCACCTGTACCCACCTACGCGAGGAATTGACCCATGGCAGACGCAAAGCATTATGACCTCATCGTGATTGGCGGCGGACCCGGCGGTTATGTCGGAGCAATTCGCGCGGCGCAACTTGGCAAGAAAGTTGCCTGCATTGAGCGCGCCAAGCTCGGCGGCGTATGCCTGAACTGGGGCTGCATTCCGACCAAGGCTTTGCTGCACGCAGCCAGTGTTTACACCGAGGCCTTCAAGCACGGCGCGGACATGGGCTTCGAGGTGGATCCAAAGAACGTCAAACTGGATTGGTCCAAGGTCATTGGTCGTTCGCGCAATGTCGCTGGCACATTGAACGGCGGTATTGGATTTCTCTTTAAGAAGAACAAGATCGAGCACATCCAAGGACACGCCAAGATCATCGCAGGCAAGACCGCAAGTGGTCCGTGCAAGGTTCAGGTTTCCAAGGCAGACGAGGATTACTACCGAGGAACCGGTGCGGTTTCGAAGGACGACGTGGTCATCACTGCAGACAAAATTCTTATCGCCACCGGTGCAGCGCCGCGCGAGTTGCCATTCGCGCCAAATGATGGGAAGACGATCATCTCCAGTTATGAAGCAATGAGTTTGCCCACCCGTCCAGAGTCGATGGTGATTGTCGGAAGCGGCGCGATTGGCATGGAATTTGCGTACTTTTATAACGCCTTCGGCACCAAGGTGACGGTTGTGGAAATGCTTGATCGCATCATGCCGGTTGAGGATGATGAGATCTCCAAGGAAGCGCTGAAGATCTTCAGTAAGCAGGGGATTGATTTCAAACTTGGCTGCATGACCAAGGGCGTGGAGAAGACCGCCAAGGGCGCCAAGGTCACGATCGAAGACCAGGCGACCAAGAAGATTGAGACTATTGATGCGGAGAAGGTGCTTGTAGCGATCGGCGTTGCGGGCCGATTTGAAGGCCTATTTGACCCATCGCTTGGTCTGAAGACTGACAAGGGCAACATCTCAACCGATTACATGGACAAGAAGGACAAGGCCACATATGCAACAAGCGTGCCGGGCATTTACGCGATCGGCGACGTGATTGGTGGTCCGTGGCTCGCGCATGTTTCGAGCGAAGAAGGGATTGTCGCAGTGGAGCGCATGTATGGCCACGCATCGACCGGCGTCCACTACGACGCGATTCCCGGGGCTACGTACTGCAACCCACAAGTTGCGAGCGTTGGCTTGACGGAGCGCGCGGCGAAGGAGAAGGGCATTGAATATCGCGTCGGCAAATACAGCCTAAAGAGCCACGGCAAAGCGATTGCTGATGGCGCCGCCGAGGGAATGGTGAAGTTGATTGTCAGCAAGAAATACGGCGAGATTCTTGGAGGTCACATCATCGGCGAGAACGCCAGTGAGTTGATCCACGAGATCTGTGTTGCGAAGGCGCTCGAAGGAACGGTCGATGACATCATCGCCACGATGCACGCCCACCCAACGATGACCGAGAGCGTGCACGAAGCAGCCCTTGGTGCTGAAGGGCGCATGATTCACGGCTGAAATTGTGTCCGGGGTATCCCCGCACCTATTTATTCGGTTGGCGTCTGTCGCTAGACGAACTCTCCCCTAGGTTTCACTTGTTGCGTGGGCGGCCGACGGGGCGCGGGCGAATGCTCCGGCCGACTGCCGCTTCAACGTGCTCGATCCATTGCTCATCGGCAAAGGGAATTCCACGGACGGAACAATCATTCAGCCGGCGGACCTCGTCATCGTCCGGGCGTTCGAGCACGAACTCGCGCCAATTACGCGCATCGACGCCGACAGGCCGAGTGTCGTGCGTGATGATGTTGGGTCGGGGACCCATTCCGCAATGGTGAGCCGCGCTCGACCATTCGTATTCCCACGGCAGATCGCATATTCCTGCCTCGACAGGATTACGCTCGATGTATCGCAGCGCCATGACGGCATGCCGATCGTCCATCGGAGCAGCGTAGAACGGCCCTTGCCAGTTAGGACCGACATCGCTAAGACCCGTGTTGAACCACCTTGAGAAGTCCGCGGTGACGCGGGCCATCATGAGGCTCAGCGAACTATCGTCCGGCGGAAGTGCGCTGAGATGGAAGTGGTTATCCATCAGCACGTGACCTGCGATCCGGACGCCGAGCCTTTTCGACCAATTGATCAGCAGCGACATGAGCATCGCCTTGCACCTGTTGTCGCGCAGGATGAACCTCCCGTGGGAGGCTCGTTGCGTGACATGGTGCTCAACACCTGGAATGATCTGCCGGCGCCGTCTGGGCATGCGATCATCATCCCGTCCAATTCGACATAAATTGGATTTAGCGAGAAAAGGCAGCAGCCGGAAGGGCTGAATAAATAGGTGCAGGGATACCCCGGACACAATTTAGAGGAGGCTCTTGCCGCTCATCTCGGGTGGCTTTGGCAGCCCCATCATCGCCAGCATCGTTGGCGCGATGTCCGCTAGGCGGCCTCCCTCGCGGAGCCTCTTTCCGCGGAATGCTTCCCCAACGACGAACATTTCCACCGTGAAATTCGTGTGCGCAGTCTGCGGCTCGCCAGTCTTTGGGTCCTTCATCTGCTCAGCGTTGCCGTGATCCGCAGTGATCAACAAGCTGCCGCCGCGCTTGAGTGTCGCAGCCATGATCTGGCCAACACATTCATCAACCACCTCGCACGCCTTGATCACGGCCGCTAGGTTGCCCGTGTGACCAACCATGTCTGGGTTGGCAAAATTCACCACAATGAACGGCTCGCAATCCGGCGCGGCAATCCGTTCGAGCACCGCATCCCGCACCCCGTATGCGCTCATTTCAGGCTTCTGATCGTAGGTTTCCACATCCTTCTGGCTTGGGATCAGCGTGCGACGCTCCCCCGGAAACGGTTCCTCGCGATAGTCATTGAAGAAGAAGGTGACGTGCGGAAATTTTTCTGTCTCCGCACATCGAAACTGCGTGAGACCCAGGGTTGAAATCCATTCACCCATGATGTGTGCCATCTTTGCCGGGCGCTCGAACGCCACCCGCACGGGCAGCCCCTGCTCGTATCCCGTCATGGTTACAAAGTGCAGACCATGCGGGCGCGGATCGCGCACAAATCCGCCCGACTTCACCTTTGCCCATGCTTCATCCGGCAGAACGAACGCCATAGTCAGTTCGCGTGGTCGATCACCGCGGAAGTTAAAGAACACCACCGCGTCGCCGTCGTTCGGGATACCAGCGTCAAGAAGAATTCGCGTGGGCGGAATGAACTCATCGCCTGACATGTTTGCTGATATTGGCTTTGCGTAATAGTCGCGCATGACTTGCGCGGCGCTTGACCCTGACACTGTTCCTGGACGCCCCATGATTGCATTCCACGCACGTTCTACGCGGTCCCAGCGAAAATCGCGGTCCATCGCCCAATAGCGGCCGATTACCGTTGCAATACGACCGCCAGCTTCGGCGAGCAACGCCTCGAGCCGCTCGACGACCGGAAGGCCGCTCTGCTGAGCCGTATCGCGACCATCGGTAAAGACATGCACGAACACGCGATCGGCCGGTACGCCTTGCGCGTTTGCAAGACGCACGAGCGCCTCAAGGTGTGCAAAGTCACTGTGAACTTTGCCGCCGCTTACAAGTCCCATGATGTGCAGCGCCCGCGCTTGCCCGTCATCAGTCATTCCCTTCGCATGCGCGCACGCCGCAACCAAGCCTTCGTTGCGCGCGAACTCTCCACTTCGCACCGCGCGAGTGATGCGCATGAGCTCTTGGTCAACAATGCGACCAGCGCCGATGTTCTGGTGCCCAACCTCACTATTGCCCATCACCGGTTCACCATTCCCGATCGGCAGACCAACGTCCTCGCCAGAAGTCTTGATGAGCGTGTGCGGCCATTCGCGCTCCAATTGATCGCATACGGGCGCCCTTGCAAGCCTGGTGCCGTCCGCGGCGCGCTCCTCAGGATGCGGATTGATTCCCCAGCCATCACGGATGATCAGGACGCAAGGGGAATTGCTTGGCTTCGCGGTGGTCTGATTGGCGCTCATCACTGGTGAGGATACGAGTGAGACGCGTCGTCGCGCCACGCCGTATCCTTCCCGTATGACCACCGGAACGCAGGACGCGAACGGCACGACCCTCAAGCAGCGCTACATGGATGTGCAATCCCGTATCGCGACCGCCGCAAAGTCGGTCGGTCGCCGATCGGAAGACATCATGCTGGTGGTGGTTTCTAAGAGTGGTTCTGTAGAGCAGATTCGCGAGCTCATGCAGTTGGGCCAAGTGGACTTCGCAGAAAATCGTGTGCAGCAATTGTTGCAGCGCACCGCCCAGATTGATGAGTGGCGCGCGCGTCACGCTGAACTCGGCGGCACAGCACCCGCGGTGCGTTGGCACATGATTGGCACAATGCAGCGCAACAAGGTGAAGAAGGCCGTTGAAGCAACGCGCCTGATTCACTCGGTCGACAGTTTGCGCCTTGCAGAAGAAATCCAGATTGCCGCAACGCGCCGCGAAACTCCTATCGAGGTGCTGATCGAAGTGAATGTCAGCGGAGAGTCATCGAAGCAGGGCGTTGCTCCTGGCGCCGCGCGACACCTTGTTGCACAGATCGACACGATGGTGAATGTTCGCCCGCGAGGTCTCATGTGCATGGCGCCACTGACAGGTGGAGCCGATGCCGCACGTGCAACATTTGAACGTTGCCGCGAACTTTATGAGGACATCCGCCAAGTTGGTGCAGGCGGCGAACGCTTTGACGTTCTCTCGATGGGCATGACTTCTGACTTCGAGATCGCAGTCCAGTGCGGATCAAATATGGTTCGAGTGGGCGGCGCAGTCATCGGGCCACCTCAGGTAACTGAGGAATCTGCCGAGCCCTAAGCTGTTTGCGCCCGGGGCGATTTATGCAGTGCCGGCAGCGTCTGGCGCACTGGCTTTCGCCATGCCAGCGGCTCGCGTTGATCCAGCTCCAGCGCCAGTTGCAGCGACCGCATCACTCGCCCTCAACTTCGCTCGCTCAGTTGCCGCAGCAATAGCTTCTGCAGCACGCACCTCGCGGCGCGGTGACAAATCACTCGTCAGTCCAACGAGAGACATCGCTCGCAATTCCCAATAGGTCACGTCCAATTCCCACCAGCGGTGCTGGTTAGTGCAGCACGCTGGATCAGCGTGGTGATTGTTGTGCCATCCCTCGCCAGCTGCCACAAGAGCCACGAGCCAATTGTTCTGGCTGTGTTCCTCTGTGTCGTGGTTGCGATATCCAAACATATGCGTGAGGCTGTTGACGCTCCAAGTGATGTGCCAGACGATCACCGTGCGCAGGAATACGCCCCAGATCAGGACACTCGTCGCAAAGAGCGCGGCTCCGGTGACATCGGTCCACGCGAGCGCTACGCCGAATCCAACTGCAACATAGATCGCACATTGCGCTAGGTAGAACCACAGCGGGCTCCATGCATTCTTTTCGATCCACATATAGAACGGATCACGCAGGATGTCACGGGCATACTTGTCGTAGTTCGTTCGGTGATGCAGGTCTTGATTGCGCACCATGACCCACCAAACGTGGCCCCAAAGAAAGGTCACGAGCGGGCTGTGTGGATCTTCTGCCTCATCACTGTGCGCATGATGCATTCGATGCGTGGCTGTCCAACGTGCTGGGGAATCCTCAAGGCAGCAGAGCGCACCGAGTACCAATGTGTGTTCAAACCAGCGTGGCGTATTAAAGCTACGGTGTGCCAACAGGCGGTGATAGCCCATTGTGATGGTCTGGCCAAACACATGAATACCGGCAACGCACAAGATCACACCCGTCCACGAAAAGAACCCAGGCACAAATACCAAGAGTGCCAGCAAATGAACCGTCACAATTGGGACTGTGTAGCGCGCCAACAGCTCAATAGGATTGGTGGCGGGCGGACGCAGGAGTGGAGTGCGTGCAGTACTCAACATAAGCCTCAAAGTTGCGGGCGCCGTCGCCAGAGCGGTGCCGATGCATCGCTGGGGTACTACTTTAGTCTGTTGATCGGATTTGGTCTCCTCGCATCACCAAATTTTTACGGCTGTTTCCCCGCGATTTATTCCAAAAATCCAACCTTTACCGCCCGAATCGCCCTGTAGTTGCCCGAGAGCACAATTTAGTGACAGTTAGGTTCGATCGGCCAATCGCCCGGCAACAATTGCCGAAACTTCATCCGTGGCACGCGGCAGTGTGTCGTTCACCACGAATGCGTCGAAGGTGTTGCCGTGCGTGGCTCGGGCGATCTCTAACTTGCTTTCCGCAAAGCGTCGCTGGATGGCTGCTTCATCCTCGCGTCCACGGGCACGGAGTCGCTTCAGTAGTTCGGGTTCATCTGGCGGAAGAATGAAGACCGCAAGAGAATCCGGAATGCGCTTACGCACGTTGTCCGCTCCCTGCACATCGATATCAAGCACGACCATACGCCCCTTGGCAAGCTCTGCGCGAACAGGTGCTTCCGGGGTGCCGTACCACGAGCGACCAAAGACCTGCGCATGCTCTAAGAAGCGATCTTCGTCAATCCACTTCTGAAAGGTCGGCTCATCAAGAAAGAAGTAGTCGACACCATCTCGCTCTTGCGGAGATCGCTGCCGCGTGGTGGCGCTGACAGAGAACAAACCACCGAACCGACGAATCAACTCATGGACGATGGTGGTCTTTCCAACACCCGACGGACCGCAGATCAGGAGCAATAGTCCAGGATGATTCTCATGAGCATGCGTGTGCTCGTGTGCCGAAGCATGATCGTTTGCTGCATGTCCACTGGCGCCCATCGGGCGGAGTCTAGATGAGACCCCGCCCAATGGTGAAATCGCCACAGAAGACAATTCATGTGCCGCCGGCCATCACTTTCCGTTCGGCTGCTCCCACACCGCAATTGACCACCACAGATAGACGCTGTTCACTTGCTGGGCAGGTAACACCCACTGCCACGTATCACCGCCAAATTGCGTGTTCATCCACGTAATGAAGCAGGTTTCCTGCATGGAGTGAGACCAGATATCAAGCCACCACCGCCGGCGATCAACGGGTCGCTCATCGCCGGCTGGCGCCGCTTGCACCCGTCCATTTTCTGCCTGCGTCGATTGCGTGCACGGAAAGAGCGCAATGCATGTCACTATCAAGAGCATCGACAAGGACAGAATCGACAACCGACCCGGTGGTTGGGCGCCAAAATACTTACGAAATTCAATGTGCATATTCATGGTTTATTCCTCCTTTCATACTTTTTCAACGATGCGAGCATCAGCAAGGATTCGCCAGCCGGTTTCGCGGAACGAAGGGAATCGACCCATCGTGCCAGCAATCGTGCGGACATCTTCCTCATCGAGGATCCACTCAGCTTCAAAGCCGGTGGACTTTTCGAGGCGTTCCCGCCTCATCTGCTCAAGGCTGAACGCGCGTTCCCGGAGCGACCAGTTTCCAAGTCGGTCCGCGATCTCGATCGCCTTGTTGGTGAATATTGCCATCGCGCGGTGGAAGTGTGGATCGTCCAAATGACGAATCGCCACATTGCATCCGAAGATGCACCACCAGCCATAACTCTCCAGCCAGTCACCAGGAGGTGCAAGTAATGGATCCTCAACACCACCAAGCGCTTCGGTGATGGTTGACACTGCGTCGAGCGGATCAAGCACTCCAAGCGTGCAATGCACTTCAAGTAAGGCACCCCGACAAGTGTTGGCGACGCCACCGTAACTATCGTCGCCGAACTCGCGGGCAAGGACAGAGAACAGTGTGCCAGCGCGCTCGAGATCTGCGGACGCCTCCTTTGCATTACGGAGCGCATCCTCAGTGCACGACGCAATGGCGCGCCGCGAGCAGTGACCCCGGTACATCAGCGAAAATGCCTGCGCTACCCGTTCAACTCGACCTTCCGGCGGACGCATTTCAAAGCGATCCACTAGTTCGCGTGCCGTGGCTCGTGCCTCGATGACATGCCAAAGTGCGTAGTGAGCACCGACAAGGTTGACACGCAGCATCAGTTCCAACTGAGGAGTGAGTGGTGTCAACGAAAGCGCGTCGCGCAGACATTCAAGGCTCTTGGAATAGCGCCCAAGGCCATCGTGACCACCAGAGAGCCGATTGAGCGCACGCGCTCGCTCGGCCGGAGTGTTCGCCGATGCCAACAGTCGCCGTCCACCCGCAATCAAGCCACGCCAATCACCAGCTCGATGCGACTCAATCGCTTGTGTATCCAGTGTTGCAAAGTCTTCGCCAGGCACAATCACTAGTGGCGGCGCTTCCCAAACACACTGGGCTACATCGCCAACATTCCAGTCAAGGGCATCAGCCAGCGCAACAACTAAATCAAGCTTTGGGTTGCCACTGTCAGGAACAACCTTTGAGAGGTCTCGACCAAGGTTGGAAGCCAGCTCTTGCCGGCTCCAGCCACGATAAACGCGCGCCAGGTCTACAAACCGGCTAAGCCGGTCACGACGCGCAACATTCGGATTCATGTCCCCACACGATCTGCGGTTCAGCCAGTGCACCGCGTGCTGTCCACACACGGCGATGAGTATGCGCACAGTTTCCGCGGAAACGAACAGTATGTGCGGAAGTTCGTCACTATTTATAAATTAAAAAAGCAAAGCAATGCAATGTGGGGATACGGTGGATTACTTGTGGGGACAACAAACTCATGAACAAGCGCAACTCATGTATGCGGCGTAGATCGTTGTGATATCCACGTTTGAACCGCATTCAGCAATCCGCTCGTCACCGCATCGGGGGCAACGCTTGAGTTCACCACTGCATAACGATGAGACCAACGCTGTGCCTGAGCGAGGTAACCACTGCGAACGCGCGCATGAAAGTCAACACCTTTCTGCTCCATCCGATCAAGGAGTGGGGAGAGGCGCTTCATTGCGACATCGGTATCAACATCGAACACAACAGTGAGATCTGGCCAGTGGTTTCCCGTGGCAACCTTGCCAACCGCCAAGATCTCTTCTTCATCAATTCCACCTGCGGTGCCTTGGTAGGCAAGCGTGCTCGAGACGAATCGGTCGGCAAGCACCAGTGCGCCCGCTGCGATTGCTGGAGCAATGCGCTGTTCATACAGTTGCGCGCGGCTCGCCATATATAAGAGCATCTCGCTGCGCGTGGTCATCTCTTGATTCGCTGGATCCAGCAAGATGGCGCGAATCTTCTCGCCGATCGCCGTACCGCCAGGCTCGCGCACTTCCACTACATCAAGCCCTGCCGCACGCGCGATGTCTGCAAATCGACGAAATTGCGTGCTCTTGCCGCTGCCGTCCGGGCCATCAAACACAACAAAGCATCCACCGAGGGAATTCATCCATGCGGTGTCAGCAGTGATTGGCGCAGTGTCAGGGGCGCTCATGGGATTGATGGTAGCGATGGTCCGCCGTCATTGTTTCGGTTGCCATCTGTATCGATAGCGGCGGGAACGTTGTCTGGTTCCGCGGCGATGCGCGCGTCCCATGTACGGTGGTATCGGGCGATCGGCGCGCCGCCGTATGCCGTACCACAGCGGTAGCAGACCAATTGCACACGGGCGAGGACGAGTACCGCGCCGTCGAGTACGAGCAGTGCCACGAGCGCCGCGAGCACGATCGGATCGCTTGAGTACCCGAGCACCCCGGCCACGACACCTGCTCCGGCAAGAACCAGCGCAAATGGTGCAAATCTCGGCAGTGTTCGCCGTCGGTAGAGGCGTTGGCATCGGCACGCCACGCACGAGCGGAGTTGGCCAGCATCATCGAGTGCGTGTTCCCAGTCAAGGTAGGTTTCGTGCTGCGCCCCGTCCGGAGCGATTGCGCGCACCAACATTGGTCGCGTCGCCGGATCCACCTGTGCCATGCCCACGGGCTGGCGGTTGCGATCGCGGATCTGAATGTCCATGGCGCGGCTGAGGATATCCCACGGCAAGGGTTACGATGATCTCCTGATGAACGACCGCGCTCACGATCTTCCACTCTGCCCAGAGGGCGACTTCCGATTCTGGGGCGGAGTCGGAATTGCCGCGCTCCTCGCATCGGTCATTGGTTGCCTTGCGGGGCTGCCAGCGCTGCTGCCGATGGAGGCGGTTGCCCCGACGGCAATTCAGCGACTCTCTGCAGCGGGCGCCTCGGTGGTGTGGTTGGTTCTTTGCGCCGGCGCCGGCGCAGCAGCATTCGCAGCAATAGCGCTCGTGCGCGGGCGTCCCCCAGGATCTGCCCTCGATATCACGAGCCGTGCGTTTGCATGTGTTGCAGTGGCCGCGCTTACGAACTTTGTTCCGATCGATCAGCCAATGCTCAAGCTCGCCTTTGACGGTTTGTCATTTGCGGTGGCGTGTGCATTCCTTGCGCGTTCAGCATTCCGAATTGCAACTCTTGATGCATTCGCAGCAATGGCCGTAGGAACAGGAATCGTCGGCGCACTCGCCGCGGTTGCCTTCGTCATTACCTGGGCCGTGCGGCCAGGGTGACAATTGCTCACTCGTAGTGCATTTAGTGCCGGCGCTCTTCGCGCTTGCGCTCGCTGAAGATCAACTTGATCGGCACTTCGCTGAACGGCAAGTGCTCGCGCAATTGGTTCTTGAAGTAGCGCTCATAGGTGCCCTTAAAGAGGTCAGGCTTATTAACCACCATAGCGATGGTCGGCGGCTGCACATCAATTTGAGCCACATAGAAGACCTTGGCGCGGGTTCCAAGCGCGGAACTCGGCCCGCGCGCTTCAAGAATCTCGCGCACAGCATTGTTGATGCGGCCAGTCCCCTCGCGGTGCTTGGTCTGTTGATCGAGGTTCGCGATCATGCCAAGCAGTTCCTTCATTCCGCTTGCATCCTTGGCACTGATGAAGACGATTGGCGCGAATTCAAGACCAGGGAATTCCTGCGTCAGATATTCGGTGTAGTCCTTTGGCGAAAGCTTGCCAGAGACCAGGTCCCACTTATTAACAGCAATGACCGTTGGTTTGTAC
>Ga0114966_10002848_pt1 | contig 15374 bp, 16 predicted proteins | sample M_130207_XF_Meta_FD_87029 | JGI IMG/M metagenome (GOLD analysis project Ga0114966, IMG submission 87029) | Freshwater microbial communities from Lake Montjoie, Canada to study carbon cycling - M_130207_XF_MetaG | ecosystem: Environmental > Aquatic > Freshwater > Lake | place: Lake Montjoie... | reverse complement strand
TTCGTCGAGACATTCATCGACAGTCGCTGGCATAGCTTCTTTAATAAATTTATCGATATCGCCATTACATAACAAATGAATATATGTATTAATCCTAGCATCGTCCCATAACCACCACTTTATAGTTAATAATTTACATATTTGCGCCTCTGTAAATCTATAACGGATCAATTTAGCAGGATTTCCTCCAACTATACTATATGGCTCTACATTTTTAACGACATGACTATTATTAGCTAATACAGCACCGTCGCCAATTGTTATACCAGACATGATCGTTACATTAGTACCAATCCATACATCATTTCCAATAATCACATCACCCTTTGTTGCCGGGTGACCTTTGCCATTGAATGAATTAAATCTACCTGTATGAATATGCCCAAATGGGTAGGTCGTTACCCAATCTGTTCTGTGATTTCCTCCTAAATATATATTGACATTATCTGCTATTGAACAAAAATTGCCTATATATAATTGTGCCCCTTCACTCTTCCAATGGACCTTTGGGGTCCCATATGTATATTTCCCGTAGGCGGACATATATTTATTTAGACCACACTATATTTAAATCGAGAACATACGATCCAACTGTGTATGTTCAAACGTCTATCTTTTCCATACTTCGTAAAAATTATCTTTACACGGGGCATTCCAGGGACAATTTGGTAATGGAATACTTTCAATACATGTAAAGTGTTGAGATACTAGTGTAGAATAGATATACTCATAATGATCTTTATTCTCATAATCATTTTCCATGATTATCATACGTATATTATGTAGAATGTATGGCATATCTTTTAATATATAATAAAATGCGCCTTCGCAATCTACAACTAGCACATTAAATGATATATCGTATTTGTCTTCTAGAGATGAAAATGATATAATAGAACAGTCTCTGTGAGCATGGGTGTTTTTGTTAATATGATCCTTAGATAATGGAAATTTTTCATTAAGCGTATCACTTGAAGACGTCAGAGAACCTATACAAAACAGTGGGTGTAGCGACAGGGCAGAGTTTTCAATATTAAATGTTTTATTATTTATATTTCTATTTGTCACCAATTTAGTATAAAACTCAGGGTTGGGTTCCATTGTAACAAACTGCTTATCATCCTTAAGGATAGAACTTATTATTAGCGCATTTCTACCCATATTACCGCCTATTTCTAATACAGTATCTGTTGGTAGTATATATTTACATGATAAGTTCTGCTCAGTAAGTTCCTCATCAAATGATCCATATTGTAATTTTAGGGTTGACCTTACCGTTAAATAGATGCTCATTATATAATGAGTAATTATTTAATTATAACATCTGGTCTGAAGAATATCGTCATAGAATATGTAAGATCTTTGGCTAATCTAGTACAAGGGATAATTATAGAAACCCCGGGGGATACTATCCCAGAATACTCTATACTCGATAGGTTTATATATTTTGGAGCAGCGTATGCTAATTATAATTTTCGTAATGAATCCAACATTTTTTTAGTTAACTTAGAGCAACTAACAATAGACGGAACACACTCTCAATATAATTTTTTAACACCATTACGTAATATTCATGCTAGATACCCGCGCATCACTGTATGCGATTACAGTAACGCCAATTGTATCATTCTAAAGAAACATGGTATACTAAGTAGGTATCTGCCATATCAAGTGAATAGAGATGAGATACATATGTATGAGAAGACATTAGATTATGTATTGTGTTGTAGCTTCAATTCGCGCACGAATCATATATATTCGTCATTAGTATCCAGTTTTAATAAGCATATGTTTATTGGAAATCCCCCTAAATGGGGTAAAGAGAGAGATGATATATTATTCAGATCAAAGATACTGCTTAACGTACATCATAGAGAACACGATTATAATATATTAGAAGAGATCCGAATTACAAGGTGTATTCTTAATAAAGTTATTGTTATTTCAGAATATTCTGAACATTATGCTACATACCCATTATCTAACTACATTATCTTTGGGAAGTATGATGATCTTGCTACTATAGCGGCACACACCTTAAACAATTATAACGAAATATATACTAATCTCTATAAAGAGTTTGATGTTGATAGTATAGATACACTATTAAATACATATATTGAGAAAGCGCTTATAATGGTATAAACAACACATCCTCCGTTTTATCTGTAAACGTCACACGATTATATCCAAGGTCAAAAATCTTCTCGTATACAGAGTTTACGAGATCCCACTCAGGATGTGCTGTACCCCACCCCACCTCAACATAAAGATATGGTTTCTTATCAAGCCTCTGTAATGTTAGCAAAAACCCTTCTAGCACCTTAAATTCCATACCTTCAACGTCTATTTTAACAAAGTCAATGTTCGATATCTGATTCTGATCACAAAATGTATCAAGGGTTATTACGACAGTGTCTTCCTGTTCCATCTTATTAATAGGTAACACGCCGCCTGGCTGTAGGGGGTCCTTCTGATAGTATGAATTCCATCCAATATTACTATCCGTATTCTTGTATAAGATTAGGGATTCATTGGTTGAACCAACACCTTTATTAATAAAATGGACATTAGGGTACCCTGCCAGTTTCTCTTTGCTATAGTCTATCAACTCTCTGCTTGGCTCAAATAAATATAACGTATTATATTTAGTTGATTCACAAATAGCCAATGAAAACATACCAATATTGGATCCAATATCAAAGATGACAGAATCCTGTGTTATGTATGGTTCAATTATACTAAACCCCTTTCTATACTTACTCATATGTGACTGAAAAAACATGTCGCGCCTATCGGTCATCTTATACTCTTTGCTTCAAATAAAATTACCAATAACAACCTTTCTCGATCTTCATGTAATCTACAGGTTTGAGATGTTCGGGGACAGAAATCCAATGTTCATAATATTTATGACCCATATTTCTGCCCGTCTTGATACCAAACAGTGATTGAAGATTACCACCTATGCAAATGACATCTTTACCATGTTTTGTTTTAATATAATCGGCTAGCAACGATGAATATGCGCCACACGACACGATGGCTATATCGAATATCTTAGTATCTATTTCTGAACATACGGTCTCCGTTGTTTCAAATATAGAATTATGGGGTCCAGTATTAAAGAATGTATAAGGATTTTCAATAGTATCAATACTTAGTATATCTAAAAAACCGGGGGTAATGTGCTTAATATTCCCTGATTCATATTGCTGTTTCATAAGGCTAGACATCGGGTTCACGATTAATACACGCTTACCTGCGAGTTTAGACGTTAAACTATATAACGACATATTATATACACTGTGTGAGTGAACCCGCTCAGAAATATAGCCTAAAAATGCAGTTTTATAAGATTTCCATTCTTCGGGTAGATTATGAAACTGCATAACTAATTCTGTATGCTTAGTTAACATCGTTAGGATAGATGCCATATACCGTTGATATACGCTGGACGCTAAACATGTAGCTGGATCAAAATCGAAATATGATCCTGCTATGGTTTTATCGTAAAATCCACTCGTTGAATATAACCAATTAATGAGAGAATATTGTGACTCCTTAAATAAGGTAATATCCATGTCACTATAATGCGTACACCAGTAGTAAAATAATAAGGTAGTTTCCGTATATCCCAATCGTAGGTATACTATACCATGATCAGTCATCTATATATTTAGATTAATTCTTTATATCAGGGGAAACGAGGGTTATCCATTTAGAGATGGTTAGATCGGGTAAAAACTGCGGCAATAATGTTACTGCCAACGGTAGATGCTGTAGCTTATCATAAACAGTATTCGCATGATTATAATCTACTATATTATCACCCCCTACTATCTCCCTCACTGCGCCACTACGTTTATCTGCAATAACAGGGGTGCCGAGGTAGATGCTTTCCGCAAATATACATCCAAACGTCTCATTAAATGTGGAACTTAGACAACATACAGACTCTTTAATGGCAATACAGAGCTCTCGTTTCGTGGACGGGCCCAAAATAGTAATCTTGTCGCCGAATTCTTCTTTAAGGCTCCTAACATAGTCGTTAAAATGTTGCCAATCATACCCTGGGGAAAGAAGCGTCAGCGAATATTCGGCATCCTGTGATACTATATAGCGAAATATATCAATGACTTTCCAAATACCTTTTTGCCATGCCGACGCATAGATCAGGCGTTTTGGGATTTTAGGAATCGGCGTTGTATCGAATTCATCGCCGTACAGGATATTATAAATCACACTACATCTATCATATTGAGTTATACCAGAGTATTTGTGTATGAACTCCATAAAGAGGTGTCGAGTATGTTCACTATTTGCTATAAATGATATCATTGGATCATTCAGTATCGGTAATAACACGTCATCTCTAAATTCTATATGATGTTGACGATAATACTGGATTTTAGTGTTATCATTACCAAGGAAGATATTCATGTCGGGTATATCATGAATCCACACAAGTTTACGATTCTGTATAATTTTAGCGCATATTTCGCGCTCAATCGGATAGAATCGTTGGATCAGCACGATATCACTGGCAGAACATGCTATCGTATATAATGATTTATATTCGATAGAGTCGATCGCTCTATACTGTTTAAGATGATTGTAGCATCGGATAGGTATAGTCTTCTTGAGATTTGACAATAGACTATATAACTGATACTCAGACGCACCTATTGCCCGATTAAGTATATCAGTATGAGTTAAGGCTGACGTTCTATCTATACATATAAGCGTGTGCGACATCTATTACAGTATAGGTTATATTCATAAATATGACACGCAGTAGCGCCTGTCATAGACTAGCAAGATGTCCCTCCGTATTGTGGTCGGACCCATGTTCGCCGGAAAGACCAGTGAAATTCAGAGCGTCGTGCGCCGCTCCGAATGTCTCGGACCCGTGCTAGTTCTCACAGCGGCAAATGATACGCGCTACGGTGTCGATGCCGTCATCAATCATGACCGGATCGCCGTACCGGCGAGCCCCGTTGCGCTGACCGGACTCTACGAGGTACTAACATGGCCGGGATTTGGGGCGGCGAAAGTTGTCGTCATTGATGAGGCACAGTTCTTCAGCGGCCTGATCGACTTTGTGACGGCGGCGGTGGACCGCTATGGTAAGCACGTGGTCGTCGTGGGGCTCGACGGTGATGCCGAGCGCCGTCCCTTCGGCGAGGTACTCGCGTTAGCTGCGCACGCGGACGTCATTGAGAAGAAGACGGCGCTGTGTCGGCGCTGTGGCGATGGTACGGCTGCGATCTTCACGAAGGCTGTGAGCGGACGTGAGGAGCGGGTCACTGTGGGTGGGGCGAATATCTATGAACCCATGTGCCGCCGGCATTACTTGGAGTGAGGTTTAATAGGACACGGATGCGTGCCACACGGCCTTGTGGGTAAAGTGCCAGACCAGGGCGAACACGGCGGCGTGGACCGCGGCCACGGTGTACACGTCACCGCGGGCAGGCAGACGCAGCAGCACACCGGGGCTTAACACGAAGAAGAGTGCTGCCAAAAACAGAATCATAAACCAGTTCATCGTTATACCCTGGGCCCTGATTTTTTGATAAAGTTGATCGGGGGATGGGTGGGTATGGGTGCGACACGATGCTGCGATTTACTGAGAAGTCCGAGTCAGATGCGATCACCACCTACCAGATTGACCGCGTCTTTGGGGGACAAACCGAGTTCTGTGAGGAGGTGATGATCGCCGACTCCCCCACTTATGGCCGTATGCTCTTTCTTGACGGCGAGCTCCAGAGTGCCGCGGCCGACGAGCATATCTATCACGAGGCCCTGGTCCATCCCACGATGGCCCGCGTCGGTATCGGGTCGCGTGTGCTAGTCATTGGCGGGGGCGAGGGGGCCACTGTTCGCGAGGTGCTCAAGTGGGAGCCGGATCATGTCGACTGGATCGACATTGACCGTGAGCTCGTCACCCTCTGTCGCCAGTATCTCAACTGGGCACCCGGGGTCATCGAGCACCCCTGTGTCCGCTACATTTCCGCCGATATCCAGGCGGCCATCCCAACTCTCGGTCGCTACGACGCCATCATCGTGGATCTGCCCGATCCCGATGACGACAGCGGCTATCTGTATTCCATCCAGTTCTGGCTCGCACTCCGGACTCATCTGACCGAGCGGGGGCGCATGGTGACCCACTGCGGACCCGTGCGGCCCTTCGGCAACATCGGAGAGGGCTTTCAGCGCATCTGGACAACTAACATGGGGTTCCAGAAGTCGGGTTTCTATGCTCAGGCGATCCCCAGCTTCCAGGGGGAGTGGGGCTTCTGGATGTGGGGATTGTCTGAGAATGTGATGCCCTATTCTCCCGTCGTGCGCGTGGCCGATCGGACCCAGATTAAGGCGTGGGCGAATCAGCCGCTCGTGTGGCAGGAGGCGCTTAATCGTGTCTAGTGAGCATGTAGGTGTATAGGCCGCTGAACTGAAAAAGAAGATGGAAGATCGCGAATTTTGTTGCGAGTAGGATAAAGTCGGAATTCAGCGTCGACAGATCGAGTTTGCCGTCGTCGCGGAAATCGGTGATCACGTAGATTACGGAGGCGGGAACTAGGCCGACGATGACTGTCTCTGTGACGAAGGCGGCTGGGTTTTTGGTGGGAAAGGTCGTATCCTGGACAATGGAACTAACATAGCCCAGGAGTACAATGGCGCCGAGTATGGAGCCGAGCACGAGATTGGCAAGAACGACACTGAGTGGATAGCCGGCGATAGTGAATTGGGTAGGAATGCGTGTTGGCAGAGCGTAGCTGCCAAAGATGGCGGAGAGGATGAGGCCGCCGAGTATGCCGGTTGCTGCCGCGATCGTGAAGGTATCGGTCAGCATCTCTATACTGGTGCGAAGAATGTTAGAGGCTAGGGGGTCCAGGGTAAGGCGTGGAAAGAACTATAATAGCCCAATTATATAGAATGCCATGTGGACCATTTTTTCTTAAAAATGTTAAATTTCCTACAAATAGAACCCCCGATATATCAAAACTAAATACTATTCGACCTACTCTTTCTGCTAATGAAACGAATACACTAACTATAATCACTCCGTGTAGCAGACAACAGAATATTCCTATTTTGTATAACAGTATTCCGTTTGACAAAATTGATAAATGGATTATAGTGTATGATACATCACGAGATAGAACATATACTAGGTTATATGACAGCCATCTACATATACTAGAAGTGGAATGCGATGTTGTCGGTTCAGCTGGTCATCCTCAACGAAACTATGGTATGAGTCTGGTCGATAATGGGTTCATTTATTTTTTAGATGACGATAATATACTTCATCCTGAATTTGGATCTATTATTGATCAGCTAAACAGCAAATATTTCTACACCTTTAATCAACAGCGCACAGCAACTACTATTTTATATGGAAATAACATCCAGCCTGACCACATAGATACTGCCATGTTTATTGTTCATAAACAGCATGTTAAACATATTACATGGATCACTGACCTATATCATGCCGATGGTGTATTTATCAGTGACATTGCTCGCCAAAATAACGGAGCGCATATCTACCTGAATAAGGTTGGATGTTACTATAATTTCATTAGTCCGACGTAGAATGTGGTATTGCTATATGTTGGAGGCTATCGGAGGAGGCAAAACCTACATAGGAGCAACAGTGAATCCTGCGCGGCGACTGCGGCAGCACAATGGAGAACTAGCAGGTGGTGCGCGGGCGACGAAGGGGCGGGCCTGGACACGGCGATTTTTGGTCGGTGGCTTTGCCGACGAGCGGGCGGCACTGCGGTTCGAGTGGCGGTGGAAGTGGCTCACCCGACAGGCGCCTGGAGACACCTGGCTCGAGCGGCGGAGTCATGCGCTGTCGCTGCTGCTGAGCGACTTTGAAGAGATAGAGGTGCTGGAACCGGCTCCCATAGTAGAGGGATGTTCACCCGAAGAAGCCCTGTGAAGCGCAGGTCGGATGTGCGATTGACTGCCCGCGCGGGTGCGGCTTTAGCGGTGACGGATGGCGAACTCTTCAACTTCTTTGATCGATTCTGTCTGGTGCTTCTGAATCGGATCAAGTATCCCGCTAAAGCACTGGGGATTTTCGGATATCCCATACCCGGTAGTAAGGGGAATTCGGCAGCAGTTGCAACCTGTGTCGACGAACTCGTGCCACTGCCAGTTGCCATAGAGGCCCGCTTGGGACTAGCAGAGTCCCCTGTGGCTGCGGAGCTGAGCGAGCTGTTAGAGCGTGTTGGTGATCGCAGCGATGGTACCGCATCTATGCGGACCTTCTTGACGGCTGCGGCGGATACCATGGAGCGACTGCTGGCGTGCGGATCTGGAGGCGGACGGGCGCGCCGCTTCTACTCGTTCGTGACGGGTGGGTCTGGAGAACGGATCGTGACCGTGAGGGCCATGAAGCAGTTCATCTTACAGGCTCGTGTGCGTCTGGAGAATATGCCAGGCTGTCCTGAGCTCTTTAGCACGGATGAGGCGACGGTGAAACGGGTGCTGAGAGAGTTGCGAGCCGGTGGTCTGCCGCGCTGTCGCGCTGACTATGAGAAGCTACCGGTCGAGCTAGTAGATGAGGTGCTTGGAGCACCGGTGACGGCGCTGAAATCTGCGGCTCGGAGCCTTGAACCTATAGAAACAAAAGAGAGGCGAAAGACCATGAAGCTGAGCAAGGTTCCCACTGGTGGACTGACCAGTAAGGCCGGTAATTCGACGTTGATCGGTGAGGTCAAGCGGCTGGTGGGCTCGAAGATGATTGATATGTCCTATGGATCACCTCTCCACCAGTATTTTACGCGTCATATCCGCTATCCAGCAACGAAAAAGACGGGGCTATTTGGACGGGGACGCGAGGGCCAGCCTCCTTATGGTGTGGACTTGCCCACGCTTCATGAGTTGATCGCCGAGATCGGTGATGATTTTATCCCCACCTTTTCCAGAACTCTACGTGTCCACTTTGGAAAAGACACTTTTGCCAATCCTGAGAAGTTGAGTATGGCCGGTGTAAATGGAATAGACTTATCCAACCAGGATCTAGATAGGACGGAACTCTTGTTTCTGGTCCAGGTACTGGAGTCCAATACGACAGAGTTTTGGTTGGAGAAGGGGCTCAAGACTCCTCAGCCGGCATTTCGGCGATTTGTCATTCGTGGGAATCCGGTGGCGGATCTGCCGGCGGATGAATTGGAGGGACTGAGGATGACGTTGGCCGCGTTCCAGGGTCTCGATATGGACGCCATTCGGTTTGTGTAACTGTTTGTATAACTTATATTAGGAGGTTTACTCCTTATACAAGTTAATTGTGATTTTACGTTTAGTTGGAGTAGGCCAGGCCGCCCATGCCACTCATGATGCGCAGCACGTTGTAGTTGGTCGCATACACGTTCACGTTCACGGAGGTATTAGAACCAGAAAAGGAACTGGGAGTCAGAGTCAGGTTCAGCACGGCATTGTCAATGCGAGAGAAGTTGCAGGAGCCACTGGGCTGGATCTGCTCAGGCTTCAGAGCGAAGGAATAGACGCAGATATTGTCAGTTGCCCTGGAGTTAGTGTGGTGCTGGTAGGGCTGGACCACAGAGAAATAGTAGCCCTCGCGCTCCACGAAGCGGTCCTGGCCGTTCAGCTGAATCTTGGCCACGGCAGTGGGGTTATAGCCGTTGTTATCATTATAATTGCTAGGGCTGTTATTCTGGTAGTTGCAGTCATAAAAGACGGGGTTCTGGACCGTCCACACCACCTCCTTACAGGGGTGGTTGAACTGGAGCTTGATCTTGTTAGAGGTGGAGGTCACGGACTCAGTGCCAGTGAACTGAAGCTGCTCAATCAGATACTCGTGGGCCACCTGGGCGAAACGACGACGCTCCTCGGTATCCAGATAGATGTAGTCCACGAACAGAGAGCAGGCCACCATGCCCAGCTTGGACACGTTGTTGAAGGAGGTAGACTTCTGAGTAGCGGTGCCACCAGTGATGTTCAGCAGATACTGGAGAGGTACAAAATCCACATTGATCTTCACCTCGTGATACTGGAGGGCAATCAGAGGCAGGGCCAGGCCAGCATGACGATTGAACCAGAACTCCAGAGGGATATACAGAGTCTTCTCAGACTGACATCCATTCTGATTCTCAACATCGCAAGGAGCACAGGTTCCACGATAGTCAGCAGTAGAACCAGAAACCATGTAGCTGTATCCAGGCTGGACACCGGTAGGCAGAGTCAACTGGTTCCAGATATACAGCCACTGGCCGTAGTGCTTGTCAATCTGCTGGCCACCGATCTCCACAGTCACATTGTCGATCAGGAAATCGCCGACAGAGGCCACCCAACTAAAGTTACATGCGGGGTCGATCACAGTGCTGTCAATGGCTGGCAGGGTCACCTGGACGTAGACCTTGGTGATCAGATCGCCGTTACGGGAGATAGTGGACTGTACACGCTTGCCAAAGTTGCCCACGCCGTTGAAGGTCTGCTCGATGGCCTCCATCGCAAAGTTGGAGTGACGACGATACAGCTGCTTGAAAAAGGTCACCTGAGGGTTAGCCGTCAGATACACATCCTGTGCGCCATAAGCCACGAGCTGCATAAGACCACCGGACGTCATTTATACCTTTGCCGGAGAATTTAATTCCGGGACATGTCTATATTCAGAATTTTTACCATCTGAATATAGATATCGTACGTCATACTCCCACTATAGGATCAATACATAAATACAAAAATAAGAGATATGGTCCACCTAAGTCGCGCTTAGTTGGAGTAGGCCAGGCCGCCCATGCCGCTCATCACACGCAGCACGTTGTAGTTGGTCGCATACACGTTCACGTTGGCGGAAGACTGTGCGGGGAAAGTAGGATCAGAAGTGAAATCGGATGCGCGACTGAGCGTGGGGAAGGGATCCACGTTGGTCCTGAAGGTGGCGGGGGTCAGGGTCAGGTTCAGCACGGCATTGTCGATACGGGAGAAGTTGCAAGAGCCGCTTGGCTGGAGCTCCTCGGGCTTCAGGGCGAAGGAGTACACGTTGATACCAGTGGAGGGGGTGTTGGTGTGGTGCTGGTAGGGCTGCACGAAGTTGAAGTAGCTGCCCTCACGCTCGGTGAAACGGTCCTGGCCGTTCAGCTGGATCTTGGCCACGGCGGTGGGGTTGCCCAGATTGGCATCGGTGTAACGCCAAGGGGAGTTCAGGGAGGAGTTGCAGTCCAGGTAGCTGGGGTTCTGTACCACCCACACGATCTCCTTACAAGGGTGGTTGAAGGACAGCTGGATCTTGTTGGAGGTGGCGGTCACAGACTCAGTGCCAGTGAACTGGAGCTGCTCGATCAGGTACTCGTGGGCCACCTGGGCGAAGCGGCGGCGCTCCTCAGTGTCCAGGTAGATGTAGTCCACATACAGAGAGCAAGACACCATGCCCAGGTTGGCCAGGTTAGACAGCACCTGGTTGGCAGTGATGCCACCAGAGGCGTTGGCAACGCTGATGTTCTCCAGGTACTGGAGAGGAGTGAACTCCACGTTGATCTTCACCTCGTGATACTGGAGGGCGATCAGAGGCAGAGCCAGACCTGCGTGGCGGCAGAACCAGAACTCCAGAGGGATATACAGAGTCTGCTCAGGGATGCAGCCATTCAGGCCAGGAGTCTGTGGCTCGCTATCGGACTGGCTCAGGCTGCTGGTGGACAGGTTAGGAGAGAAGGCAGTGGTGTTGGCGAACACGCAGTCAGTGCCGTTGGCAGAGATCATGGGGTTCACGCAGGCCAGAGCACGCACATCCTCAGGGCTCACCTCAGTCTGGCAGCTAGAGCAAGCACCAGAAGGAGACAGTGCCACACCGCCATAGGCGTTCACCATGTTCAGGTAGGCCAGCTCCTTGCCCACAGGCAGAGTCAGCTCATTCCAGATGTGGAGCCACTCACCATAGTGCTTGTCGATCTGCTGGCCACCGATCTCCACATACACATTGTCGATCAGGTACTGGCCCAGGTAGGGCACCCAGGAGATGCTGTTCTCACCACCAGTTGCAGTGCCGAAAATGGAACCATCAATGGCGGGCAGGGTCACCTGGACGTACACCTTGGTGATCAGATCGCCGTTACGGGAGATGGTGGACTGTACACGCTTGCCGAAGTTACCCACACCGTTGAAGGTCTGCTCGATGGCCTCCATCGCAAAGTTGGAGTGACGACGATACAGCTGCTTGAAAAAGGTCACCTGAGGGTTAGCCGTCAGATATACGTCCTGAGCACCATAAGCCACAAGCTGCATAAGACCACCGGACGTCATTTATACTTTAAGGATCTAAAATTATTTCGGGAGAATTGTCCGGGAGAATGAGGTGTTAACTCCGATATCAGTGATATCCGAGTTAATATTTCTGTCCGTCATAGCAGTTTAGTGATGTATGTGTATGAGGCCGCAAGCCTCAGTTGGAATAAGCCAATCCGCCCATGCCCGCCATGATACGCAACACATTGTAATTCGTCGCATAAATGCGCACCTGTGCCGTATTTCCATCATACACCGTGTTAGTCGACACAGTCATGTTGAGGGTAGCAATGTCTATCCGGGAGAAGTTACAGGTGCCACTGGGCTGGTGCTCCTCCGGATTCAATGCGAAGGAATACACGTTAATGCCCACTGCCGGTATGTTCGTGTGATGCTGATAGGGCTGGACCAGGTTAAAATAGCGTCCCTCACGCTCAGAAAAGCGATCCTGACCGTTCAGCTGAATATTGGCGACCGCTACGGGATTCCAGCCAGCCAGGCCTTCAACCGTCGTAATAGCGTATCCTGACTCGAGAGCCGCACGATCCCAATAATCCGAATAATTAAACGGCTGCTGGCCCTTCCAGGGATTGATCACTGCCGGATCCGTCGACACAAAAGATTGGCGCTGGACGACCCACACGATTTCCTTACAGGGGTGATTGAAGGCCATCTTAATCTTATTCGCCGCGCTCGTGATGGACTCGCCGCCTGTAAACTGGAGCTGCTCGATCAGATATTCGTGGGCCACCTGACTGAAGCGCTTGCGCTCCTCCGTGTCCAGATAGATATAGTCCACGTAGATTGAGGCGGACACGAGACCGATAGCATTAATGGCGTCCATAATTGTGGGATTATTCGTCCACATCAGATTCTGAAGCTGATTGAACTCCAGTGAGATGCGGACCTCGTGATACTGAAGCGCAATGAGCGGCAGAGCGAGGCCGGCATGGCGATTAAACCAGAACTGGAGCGGGATATACAGGGTATATTCGGGACAGCAGCTGCGCGACTCGGCGCTCGAATGAGGATCACCGCCCTCACACATATTTGTACAGCCGCCTTTCGGACCAATTTTAGTAATCAAATTCGTCATTTCCGGCACATTCCCCACCATCTCAGCGTAACCCGCCTGCTTACCCGCCGGCTGGGTGAGCTCATTCCAGATCTGGAGCCAGTCTCCATAGTGCTTGTCGATCTGCTGACCACCGATCTCAATATAGACATTGTTAATGAGATTATGGCCGACCCAATTCAGCCAGCGAAACTGATCGCCAGAGGCATCCATGGCACTAACACTGGGGTCGTTGAGATCCACCGATGGCAGTGTGGCCTGAAGATACATGCGAAAGATCAGATCCCCATTGCGACTGATCACACATTGTGCTTTCTTGCCGAAATTGGGCGCGCCGGTAAATACCTGCTCCACCGACTCCATCGCAAAGTTGGAATGGCGACGATACAGCTGCTTGAAAAAGGTCACCTGGGGATTCGCCGTTAGATAGACATCCTGTGCGCCATAGGCCACGAGCTGCATTAACCCTCCCTGAACCATTCTCTAAACTGGGGCGGCTACTTTGATAACCCGGAGAGGGCCGCGACTCGCGACACGCGAGTCGCGGACCTAGCCTTCAGTGCGGCACACTTCAGTTATAGATACGCTTCGCGTATCTAAAGCGTCGGGTTGAGAGATCATCAGCTTAATGTCTATACGAGACGTTCTCGTTAGCAATGTAATATCAGAGACAAAAGTAAAACAGGCGACCACGCTTGAAGCCTTCCATCAACAAAAAATGCGGGAATTCGGTGATGATAAGATAGCACTGGTGGAACTCGAGACCAAGTTGGTCACATTGAAGTCCGAATTTGCGACCATGTCGGAAACGTACACCGATGAATGGCGCCAACTCAGTGACGCGATAGAGGAGACGAGTCGGCGAATCGCCGATATCCGCTCGGATAAGCGTCGCATCGACTATTTTCTCGATGTAGGCGATACTCTCTTCCAGTATTTCGATGCGCAGGAACTGCTGTCCAAGGGCGAGACGACGGCTGCCCCACAGCGAATTCAGTCAAATTCGGTGCTGAGCTATTTCGAGGCGCCGTCGCCCATCACACCATCTCCATCCAAGGTCAAGGCCAGTGAGATGGATACGACGACGGGTCTCAATCGTGACAAGATGCTCGAGAAATATCTGGCGATCGTGGATCCAACGGCCATCAAGGGCGGCGTCATGCCTGGATCCGGCATTGAGCCGGGCTGGGGCTATTGCGCGGCCTGCGATGTGGAGATGACCTTCTATCAAAATGAGGCGCTCCTGGGTTGCCCCAGTTGCGGTCGCGAGGAGTTCATCTTGATCGATTCTGAGAAGCCGAGTTATAAGGATCCGCCCCGCGAAGTCACGTATTTTGCGTATAAGAAGATCAATCACTTCAATGAGTGGCTGGCCCAGTTCCAGGCCAAGGAGAATACGGATATTCCCCAGGATGTCATTGAGTCGGTCATGCGGGAGTTGCGCAAGGAGCGGATCTCAGATCCCAAGAAGCTGAAGAAGGACAAGATCCGCGAAGTGCTTCAGAAGCTCAAGTTCTCCAAGATGTATGATCACGTCCAGCAGATCAAGAATAAGATTCAGCAACAAATGACTATGTTGACGCTGTCGAAGGAGATGGAGGAGAAGCTCCAGCACATGTTCAAGGAGATCCAGCCGGCGTTCATCAAATACTGTCCGGCCAATCGGTCTAACTTTTTGTCCTATCCGTATGTGCTCTACAAGCTCTGTCAACTGCTCGAGATGGACGAGTTTCTTCCGTGCTTTCAGCTCTTGAAGTCGCGGGAGAAGCTGTATCAACAGGATCAGGTGTGGCAGAAGATCTGTCAGGAGATGCGGTGGGAGTTTATCCGTTCGATCTAACGCCGGCAACACTTACGCGTCATGCGACGTTTGATGTATCGGGGCATCTTATGACTGAAGCACCAGTAGCCACGGCGCGGATTAATACAACAGGTCTCACGACGCCCCTTAACAAAGCGGCAGCGGCGGGTCTTCATTCTGTTTATGGAGATCATTTCAGTCTAAAGCCGAGCTTCCTAATATGATTGGGTGCGGTCT
>Ga0114966_10002846_pt1 | contig 15376 bp, 11 predicted proteins | sample M_130207_XF_Meta_FD_87029 | JGI IMG/M metagenome (GOLD analysis project Ga0114966, IMG submission 87029) | Freshwater microbial communities from Lake Montjoie, Canada to study carbon cycling - M_130207_XF_MetaG | ecosystem: Environmental > Aquatic > Freshwater > Lake | place: Lake Montjoie... | reverse complement strand
CCATTTGTGATGCAACGTCTGCGGTTTTTGCAATGGACATGCCTTGGGAAAAACTCGATGTCGTTACTTATTCTTGGCAAAAAGTTTTGGGTGGTGAAGGTGCGCATGGCATGTTGATTTTGAGTCCGCGTGCCGTACAAAGAATCGAAAATTACAACCCATCTTGGCCCATGCCCAAAATATTTCGAATGAAATTGGGCAACACCATCAATGAAGGTATTTTTAGAGGCGAGACCATCAATACACCTTCGATGTTATGTGTTTCCGATTATTTAGATGCACTGCAATGGGCCGACGGCATCGGTGGTCTTTCTGCATTGCTTGCACGCTGCCAATCCAACTTTGATGTAATCGATCGTTTTGTGAGTGCCAACGATTGGATTTCATTTTTAGCGATTGATCCTGCAACTCGTTCGACCACCAGTGTGTGTCTTCTTTTAAAACTAGACGACGTGCAAGTTAAAAAAATGGTGCAACTGTTGGAAGATGAATCGGTTGCCTATGATATTGCTTCTTACAAAGACGCGCCCTCTGGATTGCGTATTTGGTGTGGCGCGACTGTTGAGACTTCTGATTTGCAAGCACTCATTCCTTGGCTTACTTGGGCTTATTCAAAAGTTAAAACTTAAATTAAATTTACAAGGTTGAGATATCACATCTCATAAATACTTTTGTAAATCATGTAAGCGACTAACAAATAAAGAAATGACGCAAAAACCTTTTTTAGTTTTTTAACGGGCAAGCGATGCGCAAATTTAGCTCCCAAAGGTGCTGTAAAAATACTGCACGATGCAATCACCAACATGCCTGGTATCCAGATATATCCCAAAGAACCTGCTGGTAACTTTTCTAAGTACCAACCGCTCACAATGTATCCTGCCACGTTGGCCACTGCAATTGGAAACCCCAATGCAGCGCTGGTTGCAACGGCGGCGTGAATGCTGACATTACACCACGCCATAAATGGCACGCTCACAAATGCGCCTCCTGCACCCACCAAGCCCGACAAAAATCCAATGATGCCGCCAACGCCAAATAAACCAGCGAAGCCAGGTATTTCACGCGTGGGTTTGGGTTTTTTATCCAAAAACATTTGCGTGGCCGAGAAAGAAACAAATACGCTAAACAAAATAGCCAAGGTAGAGCCTTTGAGAATTGCAAAAATCCAAAGACTTGCTAGACCACTTCCAAAAATAATGCCAGGCGCAAAACCTTTGACTAAATCCCAACGGATGGCACCTTTTTGGTGATGCGCACGAATACTTGAAATCGATGTGAACATAATCGTCGACATCGATGTGACGATGGCCATTTTGAATGCCAAATCGTGGCCGACGCCTTGTTGAGTGAGTTGATAGGTGACAAAGGGGACCATGATTAGTCCCCCGCCAATGCCCAACAGTCCCGCCATAAAACCAGTGACGCATCCCACAAGGCCTAAGTAAATTGCAATTTCGAGGGTCATGGTTATTATTTAAAAGTATTCATTATGCTTGAGTCTAAGTCTGTCAGCTTAGACACCAGGTCATGCACGATACTCCAGTATTTAATTCATTAGTAGTCGTTCTTCATTAAGGTTAACATGAATATCTAAGCTTTGTCTCAGAGTTGACAATGCAATTTTCTTGTCACAATTTTTTTAATTTTTTAAAAGGTGAGCTTATGTGGACTAACAAACTGTCTCTCTTTATATTCGGCGTATTTTTATTACCCCTTGGGGTTCATTCGCAAGCTTGGAGTCCTACCAAAAGCGTGGAGCTCATCGTACCTGCAGGAACGGGCGGAGGCGCTGATCAAATGGCACGCTTTTTACAAGGTGTGATTACCAAACACAAATTGATGCCACAACCTTTGGTGGTCATCAACAAAGGCGGTGGCGCAGGTGCTGAAGGATTTTTAGATCTGAAGGGCTCGCGCCCAGATGGTCACAAAATCATCATCACCTTATCAAGTTTGTTCACCACACCCTTGGCCACTGGCGTGCCTTTCAATTGGAAAGATTTAACACCTGTATCGATGTTGGCCTTGGACGAGTTTGTGTTGTGGGTGAACGCAGAAGCACCCTACAAAAACGTTGCCGACATCACCAAAGCTCTGAAGCAAGCCGATGACGGCAAATTCAAAATGGGTGGCACAGGTTCCAAGCAAGAAGATCAAATCATCACGGTGGCTATTGATAAATTCACAGGCAAAAAAATGACTTACATTCCTTTTAAGGGTGGTGGTGATGTGGCTGTTCAATTGGTAGGCAAGCACATCGATTTAACCGTGAACAACCCCAATGAAGCTGTCTCGCATTGGAAGGGCAACACTTTGCGTCCCCTGTGCGTGTTCGATTCAGCGGTCATGCCTTACCCTAAAAAAATCACAACCACACAATCCTGGAAAGATATTCCGACTTGTAAATCGCAAGGCTTGGATGTGGAATATTTGATGCTTCGTGGCATTTTTATGGCGCCTAAAGCGACACAAGCTCAAGTGGACTACTTTATCGATGTATTTAAAAAGGTAAGAGCACTACCTGAGTGGCAAGATTTTATGGAAACAGGCGCGTTCAAGGATACGTTCTTGGTGGGGCAAGCTTTTCAAGACTGGTTGCTCAAAGCAGAAGTCGAGCATTTTCGTTTGATGCGCGAGGCCAATTTTTTAGCTAAATAATTCAAGGTAATTCAAGATGAATGAAAGAATAATAGAGCAGCGATGGATAGAAATTTTAATTGCGCTTTGTTTTACAGCCGTTGGCGTTTTGGTGGTGGTTGATAGTTTAAGAATTGGTTATCGGTGGGCCAGTGATGGACCTGAACCCGGTTACTTTATTTTTTATATCGGCTGCCTGCTTATATTGGGTAGTTTGTTTGTGATTGCTCAAACAGTCAAAACATGGAAGCAAGAAAACGGTGAAACGTCGTTTGCTGCAGTGAGCGAATTCAAATTGATGTTGCTCATGTTGATCCCCACTTGCGTCTATGTGGTGGGTGTTATTTTCTTAGGTATTTATTTGGCATCCGCTATTTTTGTTGCAGCATTCATGATGTGGCAGGGCAAATATTCTTTACTGCAATCATCTTTTATTGGTATTACTCTTTCGGTCATTTTATTTTTGCTTTTTGAAATTTGGTTTTTGATTTCATTACCCAAAGGTCCGATTGAAGCGATGCTGGGGTATTGATCATGGAAGAAATCAATAATCTATTTCATGGCTTTGCGGTTGCACTGACATTTCAAAACATTTTGTTTATGTTTGTGGGTATTTTGCTGGGCGTACTCATTGGCGTGTTGCCAGGTTTGGGTGGTGCTAATGGCGTGGCTATTTTGTTGCCGCTCACCTTTAGCATGTCGCCTGTGTCCGCCATCATCATGTTGTCGTGTATTTATTGGGGCGCATTGTTTGGTGGCGCCATCACGTCTATTTTATTTAATATACCGGGTGAACCTTGGTCGGTAGCGACCACCTTTGATGGTTATCCCATGGCGCAAAAAGGGCGCGCCGCGCACGCGCTCACAGCTGCATTCACATCTTCATTTGTGGGCGCTTTGTTTGCGATTATGGTAGTGACGTTTTTAGCGCCCTTGGTTGCTAAATTTGCATTGGAGTTTGGACCTCCTGAATATTTTGCAGTTCAACTCCTCACGTTTTGTAGTTTCATCGGCATGGGCAAAGAGCCGCCCGTTAAAACCATGTTGGCCATGATGCTGGGTTTTGCATTAGCAGCAGTGGGACTCGATAGCGTCACGGGTACATTGCGAATGACTTATGGCACCGAGAGTTTGTTGCAAGGTTTTGATTTTTTAATTGCCGTCATTGGTTTGTTTGGTATTGGTGAAATTTTGATCACCATGGAAGAAGGCCTTGCATTCAAAGGTCAACGCGGTCGCATCAGCTTGCGCGATGTGCTCGAAACATGGAAAGAGCTTCCCAAATATTGGGCCACCTCACTGCGTGCATGTTTGATTGGGTGTTGGATGGGCATCACGCCAGGCGGCGCCACACCTGCATCTTTTATGAGTTATGGCATGGCCAAGCGCATGAGCAATGAACCCGAAGAATTTGGCAAAGGAAAAATTGAAGGTGTAATAGCCCCTGAAACTGCTGCGCACGCTGCGGGTACCAGCGCGTTGCTCCCGATGTTGACATTGGGTATTCCAGGCTCTCCAACAGCGGCTGTGTTGTTGGGTGGTTTATTGATTTGGGGGTTGCAGCCGGGCCCCTTGTTATTTGTTGAACAAAAAGATTTTGTGTGGGGCTTGATTGCATCCATGTATTTGGGCAATGTGGTGGGATTCATCGTGGTTCTCACCACCGTGCCTTGGTGGGCGGCCATTTTGCGCATTCCTTTTTCAATCATTGCACCTGTGATTGTGGTGATTTGTGCTGTGGGCGCTTATACCGTGCACAACCGATTGCTTGATGTGGTGATGATGGTGGTGTTTGGGCTCATGGGCTATGCATTCAAAAAACTACAATACCCATTGGCACCTTTGGTTTTGGCCTTGGTGCTCGGCGATATGGCCGAATCCAGTTTTAGACAGTCAATGTTGATGTCTAACGGAAGTTTGTCTATCTTTACAGATACCTTACTCTCGGGTTGTATTACCATCTTGGCTTTAACCCTATTGTTCCTCCCGTTGCTCAATAGACTCAGGCACGCGCTGATGAGTGGCACTTCTGAAAGTAACAAAACATGACAGAACCAACTACCGATTCAACCATCGATGGTTTTCATTTGGTCATTGAAGCACTCAAACTCAATGACATTCACACCATTTTTGGATTGCCTGGTATTCCGATCACCGATTTAACTCGCATGGCGCAAGCCGAAGGTATGCGCGTGATTTCATTTCGTCACGAACAGCACGCAGGTAATGCTGCTGCTGCTGCAGGCTTTCTCACACAAAAACCAGGCATTTGTCTCACTGTTTCTGCACCAGGTTTTTTAAATGGACTTACAGCACTTGCCAATGCAACTGTCAATTGTTTCCCCATGATTCTCATCAGTGGATCGAGCGAGCGAGAAATCGTTGACCTTCAACAAGGCGATTACGAAGAGATGGATCAATTGGCGATTGCCAAGCCTTTGTGCAAAGCCGCTTATCGCGTGTTGCATGCGCAAGATATCGGTGTGGGCATTGCGCGTGCGATTCGTTCTGCCGTATCAGGTCGACCTGGTGGAGTGTATTTAGATTTACCTGCCAAGTTGTTTGCACAAACCATGGATGCGATCGCAGGACGTCAATCGTTGATTAAAGTGGTTGACCCTGCGCCACGTCAAATTCCTGCGGCTGATGCGGTTCAACGTGCATTGGATTTACTCAAAACTGCAAAGCGACCATTGATTTTATTAGGCAAAGGCGCTGCTTATGCACAAGCCGATGCTGACATTCGTGCCTTGGTTGAAAAATCAGGTATTCCGTATTTGCCTATGTCGATGGCCAAAGGTTTGTTGCCCGATACACACGATCAATCGGCTTCAGCTGCACGCTCCTATGTGTTGGCAGAAGCTGATGTGGTGATGTTGGTCGGTGCGCGACTTAATTGGTTGCTCTCACACGGTAAAGGTAAAACATGGGGCGCGCCTAACGCTAAAAAGTTTATTCAAATCGATATTGCCCCCACAGAGATCGATAGCAATGTGGCCATCGCGGCACCTGTGATTGGCGACATTGGTTCTTGCGTGAGTGCATTACTCAAAGGCATGGGTGCCAATTGGACAAAGCCACCCCCTGACTGGATTGGCGCGATCACCGAGCGCAAAGAAAAAAATCTCAGCAAGATGGCGCAAACATTGTCGCTCACACCCACGCCGATGAATTTTCACAGCGCGTTGGCAGTGATTCGTGATGTGGTCAAGTCCAGACCCGATGCGATTGTTGTCAATGAAGGCGCCAACACGCTCGACTTTGCTCGCAGTATTGTGGATATGTATGAACCGCGCAAACGGTTAGACGTGGGTACATGGGGCATCATGGGGATCGGTATGGGCTTTGCAGTGGCCGCAGCGGTCACCACTGGCAAACCTGTGATTGCAATTGAAGGCGATAGTGCATTCGGTTTTAGTGGCATGGAAGTCGAAACCATTTGTCGTTACAACTTACCTGTGTGCGTGATTGTGTTTAATAACAATGGCGTGTATCGCGGTACCGATGTCAATCAATCGGGCGGAACAGATGTTGCGCCTACTGTGTTTGTAAAAAATGCGCGCTACGACAAAATCATCGAAGCGTTTGGTGGTGTGGGCGTGCATGCAACCACATCGGAGCAACTCAGTGTTGCGCTGAAATCTGCTGTTGCTTCTGGCAAGCCCACATTGATCAATGCGGTGATTGACGAAACGGCGGGCACCGAAAGTGGCCGTATCACCATGCTCAACCCACAAACTAAAAAAAATTAATTCAAGTTTAAAAAAAGGAGTTTTCGCATGAGTAAAGCGCTGGATGGAGTTCGAATTTTGGACTTCACACATGTTCAATCGGGTCCTACTTGCACGCAGTTGCTTGCATGGTTTGGCGCAGATGTGATTAAGGTCGAGAGAGCAGGAGAGGGCGACGCCACGCGTGGTCAACTCAGAGATATTCCTGATGTGGATAGTTTGTACTTCACAATGCTCAATCACAACAAGCGTTCTATTACCTTGGACACCAAAAATCCAAAAGGCAAAGAAATTCTCAACACGCTCATCAAAACATGCGATGTGTTGGTTGAAAATTTTGCGCCTGGTGCGTTAGACCGTATGGGCTTTACTTGGGAGCGTATTCAAGAACTCAATCCGCGCATGATCGTAGCGTCTGTCAAAGGTTTTGGACCAGGCCCCTACGAAGATTGCAAGGTGTATGAAAACGTTGCGCAGTGTGCGGGTGGTGCAGCGTCCACCACTGGATTTGACGATGGCCCACCCTTGGTGACAGGCGCACAAATTGGCGACAGCGGAACTGGTTTGCATTTGGCATTGGGCATCGTTGCTGCTTTGTATCAACGCAATACAACAGGTCGTGGTCAAAAAGTATTGGCTGCCATGCAAGACTCTGTGATTAATTTGTGTCGCGTTAAGTTGCGCGATCAACAACGTTTGGATCGCACGCAAGTGCTCAAAGAGTATCCGCAATATCCTGATTCCAAATTTGGTGAAGCCGTACCCCGCGCAGGCAATGCATCAGGTGGCGGACAACCGGGGTGGATTTTGAAATGCAAAGGATGGGAAACCGACCCCAACGCATATATTTACTTCATCACGCAAGCACCCGTATGGGGTGCGATTTGTAAAGTCATTGGTCAAGAAGATTGGATCACGCATCCCGACTATGCAACACCACCCGCGCGTTTACCACGACTCAAATCAATTTTTGATCGCATCGAGCAGTGGACCATGACCAAAACTAAATTTGAGGCCATGGACATTCTCAACAAGTATGACATTCCATGCGGACCTATTTTGTCGATGAAAGAAATTGCAGAAGAACCATCATTGCGCGAAACTGGAACCGTGGTGGAAGTAGATCATCCCAAGCGAGGCAAATACCTCACAGTGGGTAACCCGATCAAAATGTCGGACAGTCCAACCGATGTGGTGCGTTCACCTTTGCTTGGCGAACACACCGACGAAGTGTTGAAGCAACTCGGTTACAAAGAAGAGCAGATCAAGGAACTTCGTGCAGAAAAAGTGATTTAAGCAATACGCGAGTGGCTATTTTTTTGAACATGCAAAGGATTAAAAATGAATAACGACAAGACAACGGTTCGAAAAATTCTTGATGCAGTTAAAGCATCTGGGAGAGATTCTTTAACAGCCCCCGAGGGCAAACTCGTTTGCGACGCGTATGGCATCACAGTGCCACAAGAAAGCGTGGTCAACAGTTCTGCAGATGCTCAAAAAATAGCCACTCAAATGGGTTATCCCGTTGTGATGAAAATTGTCTCGCCTGATATCTTGCACAAAACAGAAGCAGGTGGCGTCATTGTTGGTGTGAAGTCTGCGCAAGAAGCCGCAGACGCCTACAACAATATCATTGCCAATGCTAAAGCATACAAAAGCGAAGCCAGCATCATCGGGGTGCAAGTGCAACAGATGATCAAAGGTGGACAAGAGGTCATCATTGGCGCTGTCACCGACCAGAGTTTTGGAAAATTAGTTGCCTTTGGTTTAGGCGGCGTGTTAGTTGAAGTTTTAAAAGACATCACTTTTCGATTGGCACCTGCCACCAAAGAAGATGCACTATCAATGCTTGATGGCATCAAGGCCGCCGATATGCTCAAAGGCGTGCGCGGCAGTGATCCTGTGAGTCGCGAAGCCTTGGCACACTTGATTGTTCAGGTAAGCAACTTGGTCACTGACTTTCCAGAAATTGCAGAGCTCGATTTAAACCCAGTGTTTGCCAGCAAAGATTCTGCGATTGCCGCTGACGTGCGCATCGTTGTTGACTTTGCTGCTAAGAAGCCGCGTTATCGTCCGCCTGAAGATCAAGTACTTGCTTCTATGAATCGCATCATGCAACCCAAATCGGTTGCAGTCATTGGTGCTTCCAATGAAGCCGGCAAGATCGGTAACTCGGTGATGAAAAATTTAATCAATGGTGGTTACAAAGGAAAGATATATCCGATTCATCCCAGTGCCGATGAAATCATGGGACACAAAGCATTCAAGAGCGTAAAAGACGTTCCTGCAGACATTGATACAGCTGTCTTTGCAATTCCTGCAAAATTTGTTGCAGGTGCGCTTGTCGAATGCGGTGAGAAAAAAATTGCAGGTGCAGTTTTGATTCCATCGGGCTTTGCTGAGACAGGCAATATGGAGATGCAAGAAGAATTGGTCACCATTGGACAAAAGTACAATATCCGATTGATGGGCCCCAACATCTATGGCTTTTATTACACACCCGCCAATTTGTGCGCCACATTTTGTACAGCCTACGATGTCAAAGGTTCAGTTGCTCTCTCTTCGCAATCGGGTGGCATCGGTATGGCCATCATTGGTTTTAGTCGCTCAGCCAAAATGGGTGTGTCTGCCATTGTGGGCTTGGGTAACAAGTCGGATATCGATGAAGATGATTTATTGATTTTTTTTGAACAAGACCCTAACACTAAAGTGATTGCACAGCATTGCGAAGATCTCAAAGACGGTCGCGCATTTGCAGAAGTGGCCAGACGCGTGTCTAAGAAAAAACCAGTGATCGTTTTAAAAGCGGGTCGTACATCAGCCGGAGCCAAAGCGGCAAGTTCACACACGGGTGCATTGGCTGGTAATGACAAAATTTATGAAGATGTGTTTCAACAAATTGGCGTGATTCGCGCGCGCAGTTTGCGTGACATGCTCGACTTTGCGCGTGGTGTTCCTATTTTGCCAACGCCCAAGGGTGAAAACGTCGTCATCATTACTGGTGCTGGCGGTTCTGGTGTTTTGTTGTCTGATGCATGCGTCGACAACAAACTCACATTGATGCCCATGCCCGATGATTTGGACGCAGCATTTAGAAAATTCATTCCGCCGTTTGGTGCAGCAGGTAATCCTGTGGATATCACAGGAGGTGAGCCACCTCTCACATACAAAAACACAGTCCTCTTGGGTCTGAGCGATCCGCGCATTCATGCGTTGATATTGGGCTATTGGCACACTATCGTCACACCACCGATGGTGTTTGCAAAAATCATGGTTGAAGCTCGCGATGAAATGCGCGCCAAAGGCATTGATAAACCCATAGTGGCTTCTTTAGCAGGTGACGTCGAGGTGGAAGAGGCCGCACAATATTTGTACGAGCATGGCATTCCTGCTTATGCGTATTCAACTGAAATACCTGTAGCTGTTTTGGGCGCTAAATACCAATGGGCACGTGGAGCAGGATTGATTTAATCCATGAGTGAAAAAATACAGAGGATCACAACACCGATCGTTGATCGCAAGCGTCATCGCAAAGCGCCCAAAGGTCGGCGTGTTGATTCCGATGTGTGGATTCATCTTCAACATTTGTTGGGTGAGGAGCCCAAAAGCGCCGATCAATTGATTGAGTATTTGCATGTGATTCAAGATCATATGGGGTACTTACCCGTTGAATACCTCACGGCTCTTGCCAAAGAAATGGGTTTGCCGCAAACCCATGTGTACGAAGTGGCAACCTTTTATCACCACTTCGATGTTGTCAAAGAATCGGATACTGCACCTCCTGCGCTCACAGTGCGGGTGTGTGATGGTTTGTCGTGTGAGATGGCAGGTTCAATTGAATTATTAAAAAAAATACCCAAACTGTTAGGCCCTCATATTCGCGTCATTCCCGCGCCGTGTGTTGGGCGTTGTGATCACGCACCTGTTGCAGTAGTGGGGCAAGTGCCCGTTCATCAAGCCACAGAAAAAACAATTCAAGCAACCGTTGATGCAGGGCGGTTTGTTGACGAACACACGCAATTTTTGTCTTTAGACGATTACAAAAAAAATGGTGGCTATGCGTTACTCAACGCATGCATCAACAACCAACACACACGCAACGACATCATCACGTGTTTAGAACAATCAGGCCTCAGAGGCTTGGGCGGCGCTGGTTTTCCATTGGGCAGAAAATGGCGCATTGTGAGTCTCGAACCCGCGCCTCGTTTGATGGCCGTTAACATTGACGAAGGCGAACCTGGCACTTTTAAAGATCGTGTTTTGTTAGAGCGCGATCCGCATCGATTTTTAGAGGGCATGCTCATTGCTGCATGGGCCATTGGTATTTCAAAAATTTATATTTACTTGCGCGACGAATACCACGGTTGTCGCGTCATGCTCGACAAACAAATCAAATTACTCAAACGCAACCCACTCATGGCAGATATGCCAGAAATTATTTTGCGACGTGGTGCAGGGGCATACATTTGTGGTGAAGAATCCGCCATGATTGAATCGATCGAAGGTAAGCGCGGTATGCCTCGCTTAAGACCGCCCTTTGTTGCACAAGTGGGTTTGTTTGGCAGACCCACCTTAGAACATAATTTTGAATCTTTATTTTGGATCAGAGAGATCATCGAAAAAGGCGCCGATTGGTTTTCATCGCACGGAAAAAATAATCGTAAAGGATTGCGCACGTTTTCTGTATCGGGTCGCGTCAATCAACCCGGCATCAAACTCGCGCCCGCAGGTATCACGATTCAAGAATTAATTGATGAACACTGTGGTGGCATGTTAGAAGGACATCGCTTTTATGCTTATTTACCTGGCGGCGCATCGGGCGGTATTTTGCCAGCCACTCTTAACAACATCCCATTAGATTTCGATACGCTTCAAGCTTATGGTTGCTTCATTGGGTCGGCTGCTGTGGTTGTTTTGTCTGATCAAGACAGCGTAAGCAACGCTGCACGCAACCTCATGAATTTCTTTAAAAACGAATCATGCGGTCAATGCACACCGTGTCGCGTGGGAACGGCTAAAGCGCATGCATTGATTTCAAAACCTTCATGGGATTTACCACTGCTGTCTGAGCTCTTGCAAGTGATGCGTGATGCGTCCATTTGCGGATTGGGTCAAGCTGCGCCCAACGCCGTCGATTGCGTAGTAAAATATTTTCCACAAGAATTAAAAAAGAGTGGCGCATGAATACATCCATCGATCATTCATCCATAGAAAAAACAATCACCATTCAATTCAATGGTCGTGCTGTTGCGTGCCAACCTGATCAAACCTTGCTCGACATTGCAAAATCGCAAGGCGTTGATGTCCCCCATCTTTGTTATAAAGATGGAATGGAGGCCGTTGGCAATTGTCGTGCGTGCATGGTTGAAATTGATGGTGAAAGAACCTTGGCGCCATCGTGCTGTCGCCATCCTTCACAAAACATGGTCGTGAAATCCAATAGTGAGCGCGCGGTCGCTGCACAAAAAATGGTGCTCGAGTTGTTGCTGAGTGATATGCCGCAAACGGCATACACACGTCACAACGAAGTCGATCAATGGGCGCAAAAAATGTCGATCTCCAAGCCTCGCTTTGAAGCGCGCGCATCCACACCGCAGGATCACTCACACGCAGCCATCTCTGTTAACTTAGACGCTTGCATTCAATGCACGCGTTGCGTGCGAGCTTGTCGTGATGAGCAAGTCAATGATGTGATTGGTTTTGCATTTCGAGGCGATCAATCCAAAATTGTGTTTGACATGGACGACCCCATGGGTGCATCCACTTGTGTGGGTTGTGGTGAATGCGTGCAAGCGTGTCCAACAGGCGCACTCATGCCTGCCAATAGCGTGGGATTAACCGTTCCTGATCAACAAGTGCCCTCCGTGTGTCCTTATTGCGGTGTAGGTTGTCAAATCACTTACAACATCAAAGACAACAAAATATTATTTGTCGAAGGGCGCGATGGTCCTGCCAATCATGGTCGTTTGTGCGTTAAGGGACGATATGGTTTTGACTATGCGCATCATCCGCATCGACTCACAACTCCCCTGATTCGCAATAATGGCGTTGCCAAAGATCCGCACATGGTGATCGATCCTGCTCATGTGCTCGATTATTTTCGAGAAGCCACTTGGGATGAAGCCTTGGCACTTGCGGGCGGCAAACTCAAACAGATTCGCGATCAACACGGGAAAAAATCGCTCGCTGGTTTTGGCTCAGCCAAAGGCAGTAACGAGGAAGCGTATTTGTTTCAAAAATTAGTGAGAACAGGTTTTGGTAGTAACAACGTTGACCACTGCACGCGGTTGTGTCATGCGTCATCAGTGGTTGCATTGTTAGAAGGGATTGGATCGGGCGCTGTTTCCAATCCTGTGATGGATGTGATGAAGGCCAGTGTCGTTATCTTGATTGGGGCTAATCCAACCGTTAACCATCCCGTTGCTGCGACGTGGATTAAAAACGCGGTTAAAAATGGTACGCAGTTGATTGTGTGCGACCCCAGAAAATCCGATCTTACGCGCATGGCTAAATATCATTTGCAATTCAAGCCCGATACCGACGTGGCTTTGCTCAACGCCATGATGCACGTGATTGTGAATGAAAATTTAATCAATCCCTCTTTCATTGAAAGTCGAACCATTGGCTTTGATGAATTGAAAAAAAATGTTCAAAAATTCAGTCCCGAAGACATGGCACCTTTGTGCGGCATTGATGCGCAAACCATTCGACAAGTCGCACGTTTGTACGCCACATCCAAAGGCTCGATGATTTTGTGGGGCATGGGCGTGTCGCAACACGTACACGGCACCGACAACGCGCGTTGCCTCATTTCATTGGCATTGATGACAGGACAAATTGGAAGACCCGGCACAGGTCTTCATCCACTGCGCGGTCAAAACAATGTGCAAGGCGCGTCCGACGCGGGTTTAATTCCGATGATGTATCCTGATTACCAACGCGTCATCGATCCCATTGCAAGAGCCAAATTTGAAAAAGCATGGCATTTACCTGCAGGCACATTGGACGACAAACCAGGTCTCACGGTTGTTGAAGTGATGCACGCGATTGATGCAGGCGCCATCAAAGGCATGTACATCATGGGTGAGAACCCTGCGATGTCGGACCCTGATGCTAATCATGCACGTGCATCGTTGGCCGCACTCGAGCATTTGGTGGTTCAAGATATTTTTCTAACTGAAACCGCTTATCTCGCCGATGTGATTTTGCCAGCCACAGCATTTCCAGAAAAAAATGGCACGTTCACCAATACCGATCGATTGGTGCAAATGGGTCGTCAAGCTTTGCAACCACCAGGACAGGCAAAGCCTGATTTGTGGATCATTCAACAAATGGGACAACAACTCGGACTCGATTGGACTTATACGCATGTGAGTCAAGTGTTTGATGAAATGCGATTGACCATGCCCAGCATTGCAGGTATCACATGGGATCGATTGGATCGCGAGCATGCTGTCACCTATCCATGTCAACACGAAGGGGACCCCGGGCAGTCTGTGGTTTTTGATGAAAAATTTCCGCGCGAGACGGGCAAAGGTTTATTTGTACCTGCAGATATCATTCCTGCCAATGAACAACCCAATAAAGAGTACCCCATGGTGCTCATCACAGGTCGACAACTTGAACATTGGCATACGGGTAGCATGACGCGACGCGCAAGCGTGTTGGATGCGATTGAACCCGATCCAGTAGCGATGTTTAATCCGCAAGATTTAATCGATCGACGATTACAAGCGGGGCAAGTGGTGACGATTGAATCGCGACGTGGAACCGTTGCCTTGTATGCACGCGCCGATGAAAACACACCTATCGGTTCTGTGTTTGTGCCCTTTTGTTATTTTGAAGCGGCTATTAACAAACTCACCAACGCGGCATTGGATCCGTTTGCAAAAATTCCAGAATTTAAATATTGCGCCGTGCGAGTAACCGGTGGAGGGAATTCGCCACAAATTGGTAGCTATGGCGGTGGTCAACTAATGGCTGCCAAAGAGACTGCGTAAATAAAAGGTGTCTGCAAGGACTTAAGGGCCGTCACCCTGAACAGTAGGTTCAGGTGGGCGAGGTCAATCGGGTGTTGGGATCATCTAACGCGAGACGGTCACGCTCACTCGATGATGTTCCAAGCCCTGGCTCAGAGAGCATTGGTTCAAGGAATATAAAGCCCAAAAGACTTGCAGACAGCGCTATTGTAGAAGACTCAACCCAGTGAGTCTGTTGTATTTGTGGATTAAAAAAATTAAAGCAATTGGCCGTCATCAGCCAATGCGGTATCCATGCGATGTAATAAATTGCTAAGCGTTGAATCGGTAACTTTGCTGCTACCACCGCCCGCGGGTTGTTTACCAATATCAAAAGCAAGATTGAGAGCAGCCAATACGGCGATTCGGTCTCTGGCTTTTATTTTTCCAGAGTCTCTGATTTTGCACATCGCCTCATCCACTTTGCGAACGGCTTCTTCTAAACGCATTTCGCCACCCTCTGGGCAACTCAAGATGTAACTTTGTCCCATGATTTGAACTTCAACTTGCTTCATGGCGCATCCTTGGTGGTGGCGTCAGCAGGAATTCGATCGAGCAATGCGTCAATGCGTGCACGTGCAGCGCTCAAGCGTGATTTGAGTGAATCTCTCTCTTGTGTCACCTGATTGAGTTGTTTAGTGAGCAGATCGTTAGTGCGTTTGAGTTCGTCGTATCGCAACAGCAATCGTTCAACGCGCTCAACAATCGGGTCTATGAGGGGAGATTGGGGCATTGAGCTATTTTAAGGGGAGAGTTCAATTCAGGTCTACAATTGTCTTTGTTGGTGCTCGAGGTGTGGTTCACACGCCTCAGTTTAACGGGAAGCAGGAGCTTTTTCAGGTCTGTGCATGCAAGTGCCTGGTCCCTGACATCAGTTAGCCTGCGCTGCCCCCGCAACGGTCAAACGAACAAACGGCTCACCCCGTTTCGCCGTGTCCACAATAGCCACTGGATGCCTTGAACAAGCATCTGGGAAGGCGGATACGGTTG
>Ga0114966_10002845_pt1 | contig 15377 bp, 17 predicted proteins | sample M_130207_XF_Meta_FD_87029 | JGI IMG/M metagenome (GOLD analysis project Ga0114966, IMG submission 87029) | Freshwater microbial communities from Lake Montjoie, Canada to study carbon cycling - M_130207_XF_MetaG | ecosystem: Environmental > Aquatic > Freshwater > Lake | place: Lake Montjoie... | reverse complement strand
CAGCAGCCCCAGCAGCCCCAGCAGGACAACTTCCTCCAGGTCTTCTGGCAGGAGGAGGACTTTCTGACGGATTCATTCCAAGCTCAACCCCTGAGGCACCAGATGCAAAGTTGTTCTTCAAAGACAATAAAATATCTGAAAATGCCTTACATGGTCCATTTGATGTAAATGGTAAAAAACTATACTACCCAGTAAAGTTCAATAAGAATTCGCAGAAATTTGAATACTTGCAGCTTGCACGTGCCGTAGAGGCGCCAGCTCAGTAACTCGTTCATGGATCGTAATGATAAAGGCACCGAAAGGTGCCTTTATCATTTAATAGCTAGTTAACGATTATCATCTCCTGCGTGGAGCGACTCTTCCTCGTGTCCCACGATTCTCGAATTCTTGAGCTCTGTTTAGTCTGCCCTGATCTCTTATACCTCTCAGGTCGGTTTGAACTCCAGATCTCGCATTTGCCTGCTCCATTATTCCTTCAAATCTCTGGAACTGAGGAACCATTCTCTGGACTTCATTGAGTCCTTCAGCCCATCCCATTACGACGTCCATAGGAAGATTTCCGCCCTTGCTTTGGATCAGTTTTACATATCCCTGCTCCATGAGTGTGCTGAAATAGGAGACTGCATCGGTTGCCACATTGGCAAATGATGCTGGATTGCCATTTACAATGCTTTGACCTTCACGCTCGATTTCCCTTACTATCTTCATCTGAGCCTGCTTCAATGCGGTTCTCGAGACTTCCTTTGTAAGGAACAGCCATGAAGGGTCATCGGTTCCCTCTTCCCATGCCATGAGTGATTCATACGCCTTGTTGGCATCCTGACTCTTCTGGGATTCAGCCTGGCCCTGCGTCCTTGCCAACTCTGATGTTACTTGCTCGTTCCATTTTGCGTATTCATTTAGAGCCTTGTCTCTGAGGTTTATGACCTTTGGAGCCTCCATGCGAGAAAGTACATTGGCGAGGTGCTCTCTTATTCTATCAGACGATGTTCCAGTAGCCCTTCTTACCGCTCCTCCCAGATCATTCTCAAGCCTTGTGCTCGGTTGCGGCTGATATGCGTAGAATAGATTGATAAGCCATGGCTGCTGCTGGAATGCTTCTAAGCGCTGCCTCGTAATAAAATTATCATAAGCTACTTCTAGTGCTTTTGGTGCTGCTCCTGCCGCTGCACCTACTGGTGCTGTCGCTGCTGGCGTTGCTGTCGCTGCTGTCGCTGCTGGCGTTGCTGGCGTTGCTGGCGTTGCTGGCGTTGTTGTCGCTGCTGGCGTTGTTGTCGCTGCTGGCTCTTGTCGCTCCAGCAGCGGTGGTATCCCTGCTTGACCCATGCGTATAAGCATGTTTTTGTTATGAATTCGTGCTAGTTTTATGTTCATAAGGTTATTTTCGACGCTACTTGCGAAATATCCTCTAGGAGATGCCTTAAAAGTCTGGTAAAATAATTGTATGTTTAATTTATGGGGTTTAAAATCATTACTTACAAGAGAGAACGAAGAAGTGTTCTCTCATGAGCAACTTGTTCTTGCAGAGCAAGCCATCGAAATATTTAAGCACATCATATCTGCTGTTGAAATGATAATGGAGACCTCAAGCGATAGGAATAGTATATCTCAGATGCGAATGCTTCGAGGAAGAATATTATACGTAATGGAAGTCATTGAGCATTGTCGGAGAGTTACCTACGATGTTCAATCATCCAGAAAATCTGGTTTTACAGCCAGACCACTTATGCCTTCCTTCCCTAAGGCAAAACCATTGCCCCCAGTAGATATGGCGATTATGTCAGTTGATCCAGAAATAATAAAATTGATTAGCGAAGAATTAGAGAGACTCCGCTCTATGAGAGTATTCACTAAACTTCTTTCTGTCAGCGAAAGCATAGATAGATTTCTTCCTACCCTTGAAAAAGAACTAGAAATAATAGCGAGATCAAAATGAAGAAGATATATACAAATAATTATATAGAAAAAGTGGCATTTCTTCCAAGTCTAACTGGAGTGAAGGACAAACTCATAGAGGGGGTAAAGGGAGTCCAAAAAGCGGTGGAGCCGCTACTTGAAGGAACCGCATGGTCTAGCAGAGGAGCCGTTGGTCACGCCCTTGATTTATCACAATCACATGGATACAGTGATGTTTCTGGATTTGCCCAGCAACTTAAGAGCCAATTCGATTACGAGTTCAAGATGCATGAAAAGAACCCTTCTGCGAATCCTGGTAAGTTGATATCTTTTCTAGTAGAACACGCCTATTGCAATAGTACTCAACAAAGACTGACTACGAACCAAAGTGCCCTTACCACGAATACAACTTACTTTGATCCTTTCATGACGGCATTAAAGACCGTTTCTGAGTATGCTGTCAGCATAGGTTCATTTTCAGGATCTGGCGATATAACGCGCATGATAGAAGCCAAGGATCCTTTTGGCAATCCGCACAAGGACAAGGAAAAAATGAGCAATTCGCTGATCAGCATATTTGGATCATGGTTTCCATCATACTACAATAGATGCGTAGACATCATGTTAACCTATAACTCTAGCAGCAGCAGCAATCCATCACCCTGCCCTTAATATATGCAAAACCAAGAGGAACAAAGACTTTCTGAAGTTATATCCGTAGCAATGGGATCCGTTGCTAATACTGGATCTGCGCTAAAGATAATTGCAGATATGCAGTCCAAGAACGATTCACTTGCATATCAGAACATAGTTCTCGCTATGGCTATTAATAACATAAGGTCTCATATCAACGCCATAGCGGACGAGATTTCCGATGAATATCCTGAAGAAAAAGTAATTCCATCTAAGTTGCGGAACATAGCAAAGTCAAAACAGACAAAGTCAAGCCAGATTCTGGTTGGATCTTTCGTTGAATGCATTCATTCCATCAAGACTTTTGCAGCATCTATTCCGGCCACGCCTGCTAACATGGAGGCATGGTATGGTTTTCTCGAATCACTGAGTAAACTTGGACTTCATAACGAGATCAAGGGTCCGTCATCCAGCAATACCAATGGACCCAATCCAGTCCCAGGTCATAAACGTTCCTGATATCGATGAAATAGATATTGAATCAAGGGCATCAGGAATGTCCATCCATCTTGCAGATTCTTCTCCTCCAGATACAATGTCATTAAATAATCCGATTCCCTGAAGAACCGTAAGGATGGGCTGAGGAACTGCGACGTATTGATCATCGAGCATCTGGTATAGGCTCGAAAGAGAATATGCCAATACTGTAAACTTTGCTATATTTGCAGAAAATATAACTATTGTCTGGCTTGGAGAAGCTGCCATGTCCATGAACTTCCTTTTGGATATCTCCATGCTGTACAGTGTTCTATTTCTGTACGGATTGTCCTTATTGATTGCAGAACGTTCTAGCGAGAACATGGCTTTGTCCATTGCTATATGCGCCTGATGCGAGCAGTACAAGGCTTCTGATGCTGATTCCATTATCGCCCTGAATGCTCCTGGTCTTATTGCTGGCATGCTCATTCTTGCGTCCTCCATTCTGTTTCATGTATAATCGATGGAAGACTTCCAATGGTGATTATACTGAATTGCCCGTATATTCTGGTCAGCGGAGGAGAGACAATCTCTGGATGCGTGAATTCCACGTACCTTCCTGCCAACGCTGTATATATTCCTTCTGGAGGTATTTCTCTCATAATTCCAGGTTCTGCTTCATATCTCCACAGGTCCGACCTGTTGATGGAATCAATAGTGAATATCTTATTTCCTTCTGCGTCTGTTGCCACCACCTGCATATGGAAAAACCTAGGCGTTCCGCCTATAGTTGGAAGTCTAAATTCAATTACGGCTATCCCTTTGGGCTGAACTAAGGATGCTCCTATTATGGACATCATTAGATTGGAATCGACATTTGAGCGTAAAAAAGACAGCGGGATCTTTTTTCCCGACTGTTTCACTATATCCTCGAAGCTAGGTACTGTATTATCTTCAAAAATGGAATATCCAGCCACCTTGGACAACGATCTCAATTCTGAACTTGGATCTGCAAGCAAACCAAGTGAAATACCATCTTCTGAAAATGATATAGCCTTCGCTTCGGACAAGAATTTTATTTTGAACTGATAGTCATTGCCCGCAGTTACTATCCTCAATATTCTAGAGACATACATTTCTCTGGTTCTGGATTGAGCTCTGGCCTGTGCAATATATGACATTGCGCTGTAAAAACCATCAATAGCGGGGAACTTATTGACTCCCTTTGCTTCCTGCACGAATGAGGCAAGAGGATCCCCGTACACGGCAAGATGCTCTCCAATCGCCCTCTGAGACCAGATTAATGCGCAGCCCATTGGGATGCCCTTGCTGGCGCAGTAAATGATAGATCTTGGGTCTGGGTATTGAAGAGTGTCATCTATCGCGCTGGGATTTCCGGTCATGCCAGCAACAATAGCATATCCATCCTCCACAGCACGTATGGCTGGTTTTTGAGACGATGCATCCCTTGGATTGGAGAATCCATTTAGGTCTGCATTGAAGAAGAACGCCTTTGTTCTAGAGGTGTCTTTGAAATATCCAGTTCCAGCGTATTCTACTCCAGAACTGAAGACTATACTTCCATCGACTATTCTGGAAAATGCGCTACTGGCTTCTGATAACTCCGTATTTGCAATTACGGTCTGGAATGGACATGTCTGCGTTGATCTCTGAAGCGCGTCAAGCCATTGCCTCGACTCCGATGTCAATATATATCTATCATTTGGATCTATATATACATAGCCATCAAGATTGATTGTTGCAGATGCGCTGACCATCTGATTAATCCTATTACGAGCAACAGCCAATGTACTGGCATCAAAATGCATTACGCTTAGGATATCGCTTTCTCCAGCCGCTATCTCCTCCTCGTCCATATCAAGATAGAATGGATTTGCGGTTCCTGAAGTTCTTGTTACAAGGAGACATGAAGAAAGTAACGATGAAGTCGCCTTATTCGTAGTATCTATGACTATGGGGGGTATTCTAAAACTTAAAACAACAGATGCAATGGGCATTCCTGCACCACGAAGTGCAATTATTTTATTCTTTACTGGGGTTTCCAGGTCGGACACGTATTCGGCAAGCGTATTAAAAGAAACATCGGTGTCCGTAGACACCGACATAATGTTGCTGAGCGGTATTGACTTGGCATAGGCGTACGATGTGGCTATTTCTTCACTAGCCACATCGCCGTCATTGTATGCTATGAGTACATTTCTTGGTCCAAAAGGCATTAGGCACCTGATGATCCAAAACCATTGGATCCTCTATCAGTTTCCAATGTAATAGACTCAGATTCCTCTAAGATAGCCAATGTTTCTGTAACGAACATTAACTGGGCTATCCTTTCTCCCTTTTTATACATAGCAGCCATGCCAGCTGGAGCTATTAGCCTGAAGCAGACTATGAGGTTTCCCCTGTATCCAGAGTCCACCAATCCAGGCGGATTGCACATGACTAGGTCCATATTCCTTATGCTTGATCTAGGAATGATCAATGCATGGGTTTTAGGTGAAAGTTCTAACTTTACCCCAGTGTCATATTCAAGATAATTGTTATGCCCACTCTTAGTGGAACGCATGAGCGGATCTGACGCCGCATACAGATCGTATGCAGCGTCAGATCCATGAGCCTTCTTTGGGGAATACTCGGGGTTTGAGCACGTAAAATTTACTCTCAAGAGCACTTGCTCCATCCGCATGCCTTACATGTAACACACCCCTCTTGGCGTACGAGTGCGTTCTTGTCCTTGGTGCTGCAGTTGGAACATGTCTCTCCAGTGACCTCAGTTCCATCTGGAATATACTTCTTAAGCGTTCTGGCAACAGCCTTGCTGAAAACAAACATGTCTCCCTTAACCTTTTCCAGTTGCTGAACTACGAACGATATGTCGGCTCCATGCCTAAGGGCGGTAGATATCATTCGAGTCAGCGCGGCTTCATCTCCATTTTCCTTGTCGTTCAAGTTAGAGATCGTCATCTTGTTGTCATTTTTATCAAACAAATCAAGTCGGTATTTCCCTCGAGATTCCTTTGTAAGGTTTCCGTTGGTGAAATTCTTGGTGATAAGGTGAGAGCCTTCATCGATCTGGTTGATGCAAGCAAAAATCTCATATGGCTTTTCCTTCATGAGACCGACTACTACAACAAAAGGTTCTCCCTTTGCTGATATATGATGAATATGGCAGCAAAGGGTTTCTGGCCTCTTTGGAGCCTTAGTCGTAATTATCTCATCATCTACCTTTTTGACTTCCTTTGGAGTGCTGATGAGAACTCCGTCTCTGCATCCGTCTCTATAAATAGTGATTCCCTTACATCCACTTTTCCATGCTGTTCTGTATATCTCGTCGACGGATGCAATTGTTGCATTGTTCGGAAGATTAAGGGTCGAACTAATGGCGTGATCTATCTCCTTCTGAACCGCAGCCTGAAGTTCTACTCTCTTCTTCCAGTCAAGTTCGTTTGCGGTATAACCATGCCAAGGGCTCTTGGTGAGATCTTTTTCTCCCGTTACTTCCATCCACATCTTCACCTTTGGTGGGAAGATAGTAAATTCCATCCAGTGATCGCCATTTGCGTCGATAAAATCGCTTCTGAATCCTACATCTCCTGGATTGCCCTTCTTGCGCCTTGTGTATGGCGTAATCGAGAACTGAGGCTCTATCCCAGAACTAGTCTGCGTAAGATTGCTCACGCTTCCGCATGGAGCAGTGGTGAGGAGCGCTATATTTCTGCGTCCATAGTGCTGCATGTCCTGCCACAATTCCAGATCCTGATCCTTGATCCGGTTCAGGAACGGATTGCTTGCTTCCTTCTCGGCATTGAAGATGGGGAATGCTCCAAGTTCCTTAGCCATTTCAACGCTGCTACGGTAGCATGAAAGCTTGAACTTGCGATATACATTCGCAATGAACTTTATGCCTTCATCGGATGCATATGGAATGTTCATAGCTGCAATCATATCTCCTATTCCAGTCATGCCGCTTCCAGTGCGTCTTCCATTCTCTGCAGCGTACTTGATATTTTCCCAGAGAGCTAATTCTCTATTCTTGATTGACTCTGACTCTGGATCAATCTTGATTTTGTTGATGATTCTATCTATGCATTCTATCTCCAAATCAACAAGATCATCCATGAGTCTTTGAAGCATCATTGAATCTTTATGGAACGAATCAAAGTCAAATTTTGCTTTATCTGTAAATGGATTTTTGACATATCCAAAGCAATTAAGAAGCATCAGACGGCACGAGTCAAACTTTGAAAGAGGAATCTCTGAATTTCCACTGATAATTCCATTAGCAGTAAACTTGTGCCAATGGTCGACTTCAATACACCCCACCTGCTTAATACCAGCTGGAGTTATTGAGGTAATCTCAGTATAGTTACTGCACTTTGGCATTCTTTCTGAAACGTATTTGTCGCAGATGCTATTCAACTTTTCCTGCTTGTGCGCGCAGTAGAACCCAATATTTTCCCGGAATTTCTTTATATTATTGACTCCAGTTATTGTTATTCTATAGCAATCCTTAGTGGCGTACTTTCCGCCATTCTTAAATTCTGAATACCCAGCCTTTTTAGCCAAGCCGATGCTAGACTTTATTCCAAAATAAAGCAGCATTTTACTTACCTGATCAAGAGTTTTACTATTTATGCTTGAAAGCTGTAAATTATAACTCTTGGCTTCATGATTACAAGTTACCGTGCCATCTGCGGTAAAATACGCAGCAAGGAATCCCTTCACAAAATCCATTGAACATTCAAGTAAGAATTCATTAGCCGTATCATGTGACTTAAACTTCCATATATTGAATTGATACTTGTTTACAAAATCTTCAGTGAATTTTGTTGAACGCAACGCCTTCGTCTTGTTTACAGAATTCGATACAAGACTTATGTCATAGCCCATCTTTTTCATAGCTTGAAGAGCTATTTCACCAGCATCGTACTCTTGCTGCCAAAATGTTAGAATTGTTGACGGATAATCCTGTCTATCGTCGTGATAGGATAGACATCCATCTCCTGTGAGGAAACCCATTACGATTCCCTCTTCAAGGGTGCCTTTCTCAGAAAGATTAAGATTATCCATGTGCTTTGTATGGATTGAAATCTTATCTCCAACTTTTAGATCCTTCAGTTCAACAAGCTCTCCTTCGGAATGAATTACTTTTCTTCCATTCCTTTTTTGATTCGCAGTGCACAACTTATGATTGGAGGTTATTGTTATTTTTTCGCCATTCTTGAATAAAACATCAAATACTTCAGCCTTTCCAGCATTGAAATATCCCGAAGTTGATGCCCATCCTCCAGTCTCATTTATAAATATCTCATCGCTACTTGTAATAGACTTTATTTCTTTGATTCCCTTACGAGTCATCACATATACATCGCTGTCTTCTGAGAAGCAACACGGATTAGTGCTTATGGTTTCAAACCCAGAATCTGCATAGCAATCAGATGGACTTTCATTGATGATGTTGTCCCAGAACAGAAGTCCCGGCTCAGCCATATGATGAGCGTTCTCCACAATCGCATCCCATATCGTCTTCGCATCAACCTTCTTGGACATCTTTGGATTCCTAGAATCCACTGGCCAGCGCTGCTCATACTGCTCTCCAGCGTCTACGGCCTTCAGGAATTCATCCGTAAGACGAACAGACATGTTTGCTCCAGTAATCTTGGTGAGATCCCGCTTAGCCTTTACGAAGGCGAGGATATCTGGATGATGGACATTAAGGGTGAGCATGAGAGCTCCTCTCCGTCCATGCTGACCAACCTCTCGTATCGAGTTTGAGAATCGGGCTGCAAAAGATATTACTCCAGTGCTTGTCCTAGCAGCGTTTTTCGTCGCGGCATTCTCTGGACGCAAATGGGACAGATCGACTCCAACTCCTCCTCTGCGCTTGCTGATCTGAACAAGAGACTCATCGGCAGCCATGATGGCTCCGTAGGAATCTGCAGGGCTATCAACAACGTAGCAATTTGAAAGAGAGATGAATTGTGATTTATTTCCTATGCCATACAGGGGAGATCCCTGAGGAACAATGCGATTGAACTTGTCCAGAGCTGCAAATATCTCTTCCTCAGTGAATGACTTCTTGAACTTACTCTTTTCTATGCGCGCAAATTCTTTGGCTATGCGACGATGCATGTCGGATGGATCTTTTTCAAAGTACCCTCCCTTGCCGTTCGTGAGTGCATATTTGTCCATGAACACCTTGGCAGCAAAGTCGTCTCCGTTAAAGTAACTTAAAGAACTGGCTTCCACTTCTTCCTTAGTGTAAACCTTTGCTGAATTATTTTCTGAATTTACTGATTCCATGCATTACTCCTGATTTGTTTGTTCTCGTAGTATACGAGGTGATCCAACCAGCACCTTTTACTCATCAATAGAGCATTTTTGACACTTCTTCTCTGCTCACTATTGAAGAATCACTATTATCAATTATCCTTGCAAGAGATTCATCGTTATTGATATTTTCTATCTTATCTTTGAACTCCGAGGAAAACCATTCTAGTCCCTTCAAACACATATCTAGCGTATAAGGCTTCCACCTTTTGTTTTCTCCATACCAATCAGTGTAATTTTTTTTAACACAGCAATCAACTCCTAATGTGTATATTTTCTTAAAGCCAAGAGCATCTGCAAATTGCACCGCAAGCGGTCCTGTACTTCCTTTTCCGCGAAGAATCGCAGGATTATCAGTACGCGAGAAAACATCAGAATCAATATTAAAATTAAAAAAAAGATGCAAAGGATCGCTTTTGGCGGAGCATACTTTTATTGATTTTGATTTTTGTATTGCAATATGATGATCTTGCCAAAATTCATAATCTTGCCAAAATAAGAAACAAGGATCTATAAGTGGTAAAACATTGTTTATACCAATGGTGTATTTTTCCCGCAACTGATCAAGGTTTACATTGAGGATAGAAGGAGAGCACCCTATTATAAAACAAACTTTTTCGTTAAATATTCCCTTCCAGGATTTTAATGACTTAGTCTGCTTCCTGCTCATTTTCTTCTTGCTATCTCTTGAATGCTACTAGCAGCATCAGGATTCTTTAGCTTGCTCATCATTGTCTTATATATTGATGCTGCTTTTTTATCATTCTTTATCTTAAGAAATCTAGTCGCCTCTTTGAGAGTCATATTATTTCCGAATATGCATTTGAGCATCCTGGATTCGTTCTTGTCTAAAAACTTCTCGCATATAAAGTTCAGGGCGTCAACTGAATCGCATTCTTCTATTTCATTGCTTTTTTCGGAAAGAGACTGCATCCAATCCTGATCTTCGTCTGCCGCATATGCCATAGAAACCATCATGGTGGTGCGCTTATCTTTTAGCGCCCTTGGTCCTCCTATAGGAACTTCTCCAGTCATAAGTTCAAGAACCTCTTCATCAGTGGGATGCTTCCCATTCTCTGCGAAGAACCTAAGAGAAAGTCTCTCTATTATCGCTGCACGTTTCCTTGCAAGACGAGGCGTCCAGTCTATTTTTCTCATCTCGTCGTACATTGCTCCAAACACTCGATATGTTGCAAAAGTCTCGAATTGTATACCCTTTAATACATCGTATCTTTCTATAGCATCCATTAAGCCACAGCATCCCCATCCGTACAAATCTTCTTTGTCGAATTCGGGATGCTTCATGTGCATGAGATCAGAAAGCTTCTTAGCTATATACATGTAATCAATAATTACTATGTTTCTTTCCTTGATATATTGCTGTTGAAAGGCTTCTCCAAAATGACGTTGCGATTTAAGATTAGAAAATCTCTCCCATCTATCTGAATCGAATTTTGTTATGCCTTTTCTCTTATGCTCTTTTCCTGTTCCATCTGATTTCATAGATTTCGCCTATCGAGTGTGTTTAATACATCTATCATAAAATAGAGTATCCCTGCAGCTGCAAACCCCGTAAGAGGCCAGCAAAAATATTGTCTCCCTGTTATAAAATATAGAGATACTTCAACAACAAGGCTAGTCCAGAACGAAGTGCACACAGTGCACTCCAACATCGATGCACATTTTGACCCCATGGTTGTACGAATAATAAAAGACAAGATACTGTGTATGCTTTTTACTGGAAAATCTTCTCTTTTTTCAACTAGAATAAGGGCCATGCCCATGGAAGAAAAAACTGACAAAACTAATAGCGGTGTTGTAATTTCCATATCTCAAGATCCAGAAAATACTGAAAAGTCTCTATGTATCGCGTAATGTCTTTGAGACCTCTGACTTCGCGCATACCTGCTAATTCTAGTATTGGTGGACCGTCTAATAGAATAAATTCATGAGGTAATTGTCTATATATTATCAGATAAGATGCTTTGCTTCCCTGTCTATCACACCCAGCGTAAAGCAAGAATGGCTTTTGGGAAGGCATTTGTATGTTTTAGGCGAAAATAGACATTATCCTTTTAGTAGATATATCATGCCAAAAAAAGACATAAAAAAACACCCTCAGGATAGACTTGGTCGCCCCATACCAGAGTGGTCGGAAACCAATATATTAATACCAGTAAAAAATGGATCTATAAGCATGGATGGAAAGAATTTCCTTGCAAATAATAAATACCTAAGGGGATTGACAGATAAGAGCCAAGGAGATAAAGGGGGGATATTTTTGGTTTGCAGACTGAAGGATGGATCTAAAATTCTGAATCTCAACGACCGAAATGACTATATATCTGCGACTCGTCTTGCTGGAAATTTCAACATTGAAGAAATAGGCAACGATCAACTTTTCTATATATCGCTAGGAGGTCTTGCTGGGTTGTTCTACCCAACTAAGGCAGGGGTGTGGCTATGCGACCCAGGAGCACACCTTGAGTTCAAGGGCATAGAGAAAGGCTACTGATGCCATACAGAGGATTGGCTGGAAGAACTCCAGCATCAAGTTATCCAGACATACTGCAACTAGGCAATGACGGAGATGGATTGCCAGCCTCTGGAGTAGTATCTCTATGCGATGGATCTGGAAATGCATCAACCCTTAAACTGGGGCAGACGCAGGCCTCCGTCGACTTTAATGGCGGCATTTTGAGAAATGCAATAACGCAAGGCGGATGCGAAGCGTTCTCTGAAAGCAACCATGTGAATGGAACAGCGGTTTCCTTAAATCTATTCACGACCAGGAACTTGGTTGTATCAATGACTCAAATAAACGGTAGCTCGATATTTTGTACTTCATGCTGCGCAGGAGCTGCGACACAAGCGGCGATCAATACCATCAATCTTTCTTTTACTCCATCGCTCACATTAGCCACTTCCGAACTTGGATATACTCCAAGGGTAGGCGGAAAAGCAACATTTGTTGCTGTCATGCCCGGTGGACTTACGCATTTATGCAGGTTCTTATTTACATCGGCATCTGGAAGTGTGCTTGGACAATTTGATACATGTATAGACTCAGTTACTATAAAATATGTTATTTATGAAATATATACGATACCAGTTGGGGCTACATATAAGTTTATAGTCAAGCAGGCTCTCACCGCTACTTAATCATGACATGCGATCCACTCACATACGTGCCAGTTACGGATCCCTCGGTGCCTGCGGTACGATCTGTCGCAGGAATACCTGCAAGCGATATCGTCGGAGATATAGCTATATGCAATGAACTTGGCGTAGGAATGCCTGCGGAACTTAAGCCAATTGGAGTTGGATCTGGTCAGCAGAGCCCTATGAAGATATGTGCATCGGGAGCCTCCGCAAGATGCAACTATAGAGAATTCTATAAGGCTATTGGAGTGGGAGGCGATATCATGATCGCTGAAGATCTCGGCTCATATCCAAAGAATCAATATATTAACATAAGTGAAATAATAATTGACCTAGACACCGCCAATATGTTTATTTTAACAGTGTCCAGACTCGATAGGTCGTATGTGCTGTTGCTAAAGTCTTTGTATCACAAGAAATCGTCTGATGGCGAAAATGATTGCGTCGGAACTGTCGATGATACTGCTTTTGGAGATATATACTTATTTACCGATGGAACTTCTGACGAAGGTCTATCGGAACTTCCTGCAGGAAGGAACTTCGTGATCGACGAGATACCCAATCATGGTCGCTTTATATTTGAGGTGCATCCAGTGAATGGCAAGCCTACAACTGACTCCACTAGGACCATATATCTTATGGTTGAATATACTGGATCAGCCAATGGAACGATAGATCTATCTTTTGACGAGTTCTTTGACTACTTGTCCGTTGGAGGAGGGTCAACTATTGTTGATGAGTTCGTTTTCAACAAGCCTAGGGGATTCGACCCTTCTGGGATAGTAAAATCATCAACTGCATTTAATCTATCTGCAAATTCCACAAATCTATATCAAATAGTAATAAATAATCCAACAATGTATGTTGTAGATTCAGAATCAGAATACGATGCGACTTGTATACCTAACTATAACCAAGTAGTGCACAATCGCTACTCGGAGACAATAATTTTAAATAAGATTCTTTAGCGTCACTCGTACGGCGACAATATCGATGAAACAATTTTTACATCATCTGAGCTTATTCCAATGGAATGGAGAGCAGCATTAAGTAAATCTTTTCTCTCCTTACTATTTGACGATGTATTTTTTATTATTATTTTTATCTTCTCTATGTATTCTTTTTTAAGATAAGTGCCTATGGCATTTTTTATTATTCGTTGAAGTTCCAGATGCGACTGAGCACGAGGAGTCCCTATGTCATCAGCAATTCTCATAAGACTTAACTTATACCAGTTTAGATTGTCTGGTTCGTGTTCCATGCCTCTGCCTGTAAAAATCTATTCTCGACTTCCTTCCAATTAACCATTTTCCAGAATGCTTGTATATAATCTTTTCGCCTATTACGATAGTCTATATAGTATGCATGTTCCCATATATCTATGCCAAGTACTGGGAAGCCCTGCTTGGTTAATATCGGGTTATCCTGATTATCTGTGCAGCATATCTCCATGTTTGAACCACGAATAGTAAGCCAGCACCATCCTGATCCAAAATGACTCAATGCAGAAGACGAGAACTGATCTATCAAACTGTCATAGGACCCAAAATTGCTCTTGATATGATTCTCCATAAGCCCACTGGGTTTGGAATTACTCTTGGGAGAAAGCATGGGCCACCATATGGTGTGGTTGTAATAGCCTCCAGCGTTATTTCTGATCTTTACATTTTTAGAAGAACTGCTCATGCTGGAAAGTTCCTTAAGCAAGTTCTCCATGTCTAGTTCTTGCAGGGAAGGCTCTTCCTTTAGCAGTTTGTTAAGTTCGTCTGCGTACTTCTTATAATGCTTGTCATGATGGAAACGCATCGTCTCCTCGGAAATGTATGGAGATAAATCTCCATATCCATAGGGAAGATCTATTACTTTGTGTTCAATTATCATTTTTGGTCACATTGGCGGCGGAAGTGGTGGTGCGGCTCCAGCCGGAGGCTGTGCTGGAGCTGGCCCTCTTTCTATCCCATTTATTCCCCTTATTCTAGGGGCTCCCTCTCCTGTCAATTGCATGTCAATCATTCCTGGGGTGACCCGAGATCCATCTGCAGCACAAGTCAGGGCTATCGCTGTATCCATGTCATGATTTTTTATAAGCGCCTTAAAGAACTTGTTTAACTGATCCAAGTGATCATCATCATTGGCGATGGTGTTGTCTACCTTGGTCGAGTCAACTCCCGACACGACTCCAGACCTAGTCTCTCCTGGAGCGCCTCCTGCTGGCGGTGGCGGTGGTGGTGGCGGTAGCGGCGGTGCTGCCTGAGCCTTCTTCCAACTGGAAAAGTTAAAGACTTTTATCATTAAGAAGAAGTCTCTGTATTGATACCACTTCTTATAGAATCATTTCCTATGTCGCATATGGCAAGTATGTTCTTGGACTCTACTGCATCAGCGCAAGCCAGTTTGTATAAAGCAACCTGACAGAGACCCAAGTAATGGGAGACTAACATATTCGCAAGAGGTCCATTTTGTGAACCCATCTTTCTCTTATCCAGTTTTCCATTTTCATCTACGATAGGTTTTGCGTATCCTTCGGTGAATCTCTGCATTTTCTGTGCAGCTTGACATAGCTGGGCTTTTTCCGATGGAGATATATTTTTCATTGACAAATTGAGACCATTAGCTCTTAGTTTTGTGCTAATTCTTATCATTAAGCTAGAAACATCATTTACATTTTTCATAGTTTCTGTTAACAACTCTATCTCTGTGTGTGTTATGCTGGCATTCGCAGCTACTCCTTGTTCTTCATAAGAACGAATGCCCTTGTATTTATTTGGAACTATTGATGGCTTCTTGACCTCGTTGGCTATGATAGGTTTTATTTTTGCAAGAGCCCATTGAATAGTTTTTTGTTCCTTTGGTTCTTCGGT
>Ga0114966_10002844_pt1 | contig 15378 bp, 11 predicted proteins | sample M_130207_XF_Meta_FD_87029 | JGI IMG/M metagenome (GOLD analysis project Ga0114966, IMG submission 87029) | Freshwater microbial communities from Lake Montjoie, Canada to study carbon cycling - M_130207_XF_MetaG | ecosystem: Environmental > Aquatic > Freshwater > Lake | place: Lake Montjoie... | reverse complement strand
TGTCCACCGGTTTTTGATTTTTGAACGGCACTGGATTTTGTGAAACACCATACTCTTGCCCCTCCGAATCGATAACACGCCACATCAGCCTGCCCGAGGGCATATTCGCATCCCTGAACAGTAAAGAGGGGATCGGTGAGAGACATCGATTGGTCTGACTCGAATCCCCACAGCAGCAGTCACGGTCAGGGCCTCGATTCGTGATCGAAATCCCTCTCGGTTCAACGGCGGGTTGCCCGTTCGCCGGCCCCATGACCCGAATCGCCCCGTGATTCTGTCTGCCGAAATTTTTGAATCTCTTTCTCCTGCGACAACCGCTTTCAATGGCTTGGCAAGATCCTCGCAAACTGTCTGTGGACGGATGTGCTTTTCCGACGAATCCTGTACAATGTCATCGCTTGCAGATTGGCCTTTCGTTTCTGCAGCGGATCCCTGTTCAAGACTGTCTTTGGGATTGGCTCGTTCCCCTACGGAGAGCATCGTTCTGCCATGCAACTTATCTGTCATCGATCTTCGCTCACGAGTGCTTTTCAATCCGTGGCTGGTGTCGTACCGACCCGAACCACAAAGGATATTCTCAAAAACGTCAAACTCCAAGTCAGCGGTGGCAAGGCGACGCTCATCGGGAATGACAGCGAAATTGGGATTCGGTGCGACCTGCAAGACATCGAAGCCGATTCAAGTGGCGAGGCCCTCTTGCCCACAGCACGAGTTCTTTCTGTACTACGCGAATTGACGGACGATGTCGTCAAGCTAGAGATCACTTCGGATGCCATCTGGATTCGATGCGGATACAGTGAGTTCCGACTGTCGGCAGAGGACCCTGCAGGCTTTCCACCCGTCGCGACGTTTGAAGACCTCGAATATTTCGTCGTCAAGGGATCCACACTCAAGCAATTGATTCATCGGACGATTTTCGCCACGGATACTGAAAGCACTCGCTACGCGTTGGGCGGGATTCAGATTGAGTTGACTCCGGAGCGAGCCACATTAGCCGCCACTGACAGTCGTCGATTGGCGGTTGTCTCCGGCGAATGCAAGATGTTGGGTTCACCTGTCATCCCAGCAACAGCACCTGTTGTACCGGCGAAGGCGATGACTTTGATCGAGCGGAGTCTTGTCGATGGAGAAGCCGAGGTTCACATCGCAATTCATTCCAACGACATCGCCGTTCGTTGCGGAGGCACGACAATCACAAGTCAACTTGTGCAAGGCCGTTTTCCGGATTGGCGTAAGGTGGTCCCCAATTCTTTCAATGCCAGCATCGACATGGTGGTCGCGCCCTTCTATGCCGCGATTCGACAGGCTCAGATCGTGACCAACGAGGCCAGTCGCGGTGTCGACTTCACATTCTCCAAGGGAACGTTGTTGTTGAACAGCCAAGCCGCCGACATCGGACAATCGAAGATCGAAATGCCCATTCCGTACGACGGAGACGATATCAAAATCACCTTCGATCCACGTTACGTCGCGGACTTTTTGAAGTCCCTCGATGCCGGATCACAATTCCATTGCCAACTGATCACTCATGAAGATCCGGCCGTGCTGGCGACGGACGATGATTACACCTACGTCATCATGCCCTTGTCACGAGATGCTTGACGTGCCCGTGTTGCGACTTCAAACGTAGACAAGCTCAGAGGCAATTGAATGCGGAGGCTTCGGAATGGCTGGCTCTAGTGAACCACAACCACTCTCCTTGGCACTGACCGAACTGATTTTACTAAGGGGCTACGCGAGGGTCCGAGGCGACGAGGAACTGCATGCAGCATGGAAAAGTATTGCCGGAGACGATCTGGCAAAACGGGCCAAGCCGATGCAAATCGTCAAAGGAACGCTGTCCGTGTCAGTCGAAGGGGCCGCGCTGATGAACGAACTGGTTTCGTTTCAACAGGCCGAACTGCTGAGCCTGTTGAAACAGCAGTTTCCGCATCTCAACGTAAGACGTTTGAAGTTTCGGTTGAGTGGAATGTAAAAAAACAACTCGCACGATGCCCAATCGAGCCTCATCGATACAAATCACTTCCCCTCGGATCGCGGATCGACAATCCCACTGGAGAACAGACCTTGGCCGAACTGAACGACTTGCCAATCGATCATCAAGACTCGGCTCAAACCAAGCACGCTGAGTATAATGAGACGCACCTACAAGCCCTCAAAGGGATCGAGGGGATCCGACACAGGCCGTCTATGTATATCGGCGATACCGGGACGAACGGCCTGCACCATCTGGTCTTCGAGCTGGTCGACAATTGCATTGATGAGTGCTCCAGTCGCCGAGCAACAACAATCCACGTCGTGATTCACGCCGACGGCAGCGTCTCGGTCTCCGACGATGGGCGTGGGATTCCGGTGGGGCGCATGGCCGATGAAGAAAACAAGTCCGCGCTCGAAGTCGTCTTCACCAACATCCACGCGGGGGGGAAGTTTAACCGCGACGGCGGTTACAAAGTTGGGACGGGTGGACTGCATGGAGTCGGGATCAAGGCCGTCAATGCCTTGAGCGAATGGCTGGAAGCGGAAATCCGACGCGAGGGCCACGTCTGGACCATGGATTTCGCCCGTGGGAAGCCGACCACCGATCTCAAAAAGCTGGGCAAGAGTGACACAACGGGGACGAAGGTCACCTTCAAACCCGACTCCGACATTTTTGCCGACACCAAGTACAACTACGAGACGCTTGTCAAACGCTGCCGGGATCTGGCTTTTCTCAATGCCAGCGTTCGTATTCGGCTAGTCGATGACCGATCGAGTGACTCGGAAGATTTTTTTTACCCCGAGGGAATCGTTGAATTCGTACGGTATCTTAACCGGACCGAGAAGCCACTCTACGAGCAGATCATCAAGATCACCGGCCAGCACGAGGCGACCGAAGTCGCTGTCACAATTCAGCACAACGACGGCTTCAACGAAAATGTGCGGGCTTACGCCAATTGCATTCACAATGCCGAAGGCGGCACTCACATGAGCGGCTTCCGAGCGGCGTTGACTCGAGCGATCAACAACTATGGCAAACGCGAAAAACTGTACGACGAAGTGATCCCGTCGGGTGACGACTACCGCGAAGGTCTGGTGGCCATCGTCACGGTCCGCGTTCCTGATCCGCAATTTGAGGCCCAGACGAAGATTAAGCTGGTGAACACCGAAGTCGAAGGGGCCGTCAACTCGATCGTCTTCGAGCAACTCACCAAGTTCATGGAAGAGAATCCTTCCATCGCCAAGAAGATTACGCAAAAGGCATTGATGGCGGCGGAGGCCCGAGAGGCAGCGCGCAAGTCTCGCGAAATGGTCCGACGCAAGGGGGCACTCACTTCGGGAGGCCTGCCCGAAAAACTGCGTGACTGCCGCAGTCGGGAACTCGACATTACCGAACTGTACCTCGTCGAAGGGGACTCGGCCGGCGGATCGGCTGACACCGGACGCGATTCAAACATTCAGGCCATTCTGCCGCTGCGTGGAAAAATCCTGAACGTTGAAAAGGCCCAACTCGTCAAGATTCTGGACAACGCCGAAATCGCCAACCTCTTTAAGGGGATCGGTATCCCACCGATGGCCGAGACAGAGGACATCAGCAAGCGACGCTACGGAAAAATCATCCTGATGACCGACGCGGACATCGATGGCAGCCACATCCGAACGCTGCTGCTAACATTCATCTTCCGCCACATGAGGGGCCTCGTCGAACATGGTTGCATCTACATCGCACAGCCACCGCTGTATAAGGTAGTCCAACGCAACAAGACGCGCTACGTCCAAACGCATGATCGGATGGTGGCAGAACTGATCGAATTGGGGCTCAACGGTAGTAAAGTCGTATTCCCGAATGGCGATGAACTCGGCGGTGATCATTTGCGGCGAGTCGTCAAGTTGATGGAGCGAGTGGCAGAGCCGATCGAACTCTTGGAGCGACGCGGTGTCACGCTGAAGTTCCTCCACAGACAAGCCGACGACTCCGATAAACCGTTGCCACAGTACCGCGTTTTTCTGGGCAAGACCGAACAGTGGTTCCACAACAAGGAAGAAGTCACACAGTTTGTGCAGGCTGAGGAAAAGAGACGCGGCCGCGAATTGGATGTCGCCAACGAACAAACCTCCGCCCCCACGGAGACTTCCGCAACAGCCAACGACCAACCCGCTGCCGTGGTGAAAGAAGAACTCCTTCAAGTCGTCGATCTCTACGAACTCCGCACGATCAACGATGTGCTCCACGAGTTAAAGGGATTCGGTTTCCGACTGACCGATCTTTATCCACCCGGCGCCAAAGATGGCGAGACCTTCTACCCATTCAAGATCGTGCAGGAAGAGCACTCGGTCCGCCTGACAAGCCTTCGCCAACTACTCTCGCAACTGCGAGACCTCGGTGAGCGGGGGATGAAGGTCACTCGTTTCAAGGGCCTCGGCGAAATGGATGCCGAGGAACTGTGGGACACGACCATGGATCCGGCCGTGCGCACCCTGCTCAAGGTCACGATGCAGGATGCCGCAGCCGCCGACGAAATGTTCCGAGTCCTTATGGGCGACGCCGTCGAACCTCGCCGTGAATTTATCGAAAAACATGCCCTCGACGTGAAGGACTTGGACGTGTGACGGCGAGGGCCCACTCGTCGCCAACCTGTCACGACGAGTGGTACTGCGACACATAAAACCCCGACCGTGGCCGCTGAAAACACGCCTTGACTTTTCAGCGCATCTGAGATCCGCTTTGGGAAATCCCTGCCCCCTCCCTTGTCAAGAAGAGGCTCCCGTAATCGAGTCGCCTCGCGCGGTCTTCCGCTCCGGCAGATGAGGCGGGCTTAGACGACATCTCCTGCCGTTGACTACCTGACGACGATGCCGATCGCATGGTGCATGAGCCATAGTCGACCGCAGTTTGTGCCGGTGAAAAAGAGCCTTCGTCAGGAACCGTTGGAGTATTGGATGATCCGGCCGAGGGGCATCGGCTGTCCGGGCATGACGCGATTCTAAAAACTCTTCCGGCGAAGAATCATCAGTCGTTCTGTTGTGCGTCTCGCATCAATGTTACCGGGAAAATTACCCGCTCCCCCTTTGATGGCGATCTCGGTCAATCGGTCCCATTCTTCAAAACCCATCGATTGACGAGGCCATCGCTGACGCTGCCACAACTGAACGAAGACGGTACGAACGAGATGTCTTGGTTGATCGACGAATCCGCCAACGTGGAGACGAACCGTGTTGGTCTGTGTCTGCAACAGGGCCTGATCGAGCAATGGATCGGCCAGCATGACCATCGCCGATTCCATCTCGGCCGCTTGTTCTGAAAGCCGTGTCAGAGAAAGATCCACTCGTGTTCCAAATCGAACTCGTAGTTGGGGCAAGAGTTCGTGTCGCAGCCAGTTTCGAGTCATGCTCGCGTCGGCGTTGGTAACGTCCGTGCAAAAGTCTTGACCGAGTTCGTGGAGATAGGCTTCAATCCGTTCCCGACGAATGCCGAGCATCGGCCGGATCAGCGGCCTGTTGGAGGCTGACTTCCGTTCCCACGGAATCCCCCGCAGTCCAGACATTCCTGTTCCTCGCAAGATGTGATGCAAAACAGTCTCCACCTGATCATCTGCCGAATGAGCCAAGACAATTGCCTCACAACCCTCTCGAATCAGCGTGGTATTGAAAAATTCATGTCGAATGTCTCGGGCCGTTTCCTCCAGTGCCGACTGATCAGAATTCAAATCGGTGCTGTCGACCGTACCTATTTCCACGGGCACTCCGAGTGTCTCGCAGAAGGACTTCACCCAGCAGGCATCCGCGTCGCTAGCTGGTCCACGCAACTTGTGATTCAGATGCGCAACGTGCAACGAAAGCCCCCTGTCTTCCTGTAACTCCAGCAGGCCCCGTAACAAGGCCACACTGTCCGCTCCACCAGACACCGCTACGAGCAAACGCATTTTGAGAACATGACATTTAGTCAGGCCCAGTCGAAGTGAAGCGAGGAAATCGGCGGTTGCTGTCAAAAAACTCCGTCGCTTTCAAAAACGAAAACGAACCAAGCCCCTGGGCTGAGATTTGGCGGCCAAATCATAGCTTGGGAGAAAAAACAGTTGCAATGAGAATCCTCAACAATCCTGCCAACTCTGCACCGTGGAGACAGCCTCCGAATGAATCGCCAGACGTCGACTCAACTCATGGCCCGATCCACGATCGCCTCCGCTGTCATTTCCCCATTGAGAATGGTATCGGGAATTCCGACACCACGATAAGCATTGCCCGCCAGATGGACTCCGGTATATTTCGATGTCAGGTTCTCAATCCGTGCCACTCGATCGAGATGACCCACATGATACTGGGGCATGGCGCGAGGATACCGGACAACGAGTGCGATTTCCGGATCGCCCTGCACTCCGAAAATGTCTGCTAATTCTTCACGAACCAGCGTCACCAACTCGTTGTCTTCTCGCTGCAATAACTCCGCTTGCATGGCACCTCCCACAAACGTGCGTATCAAAACTGAATCCGCCGGGGCGCGATCAGGAAACTTGCGACTAGAAAATGAGGCGGCAAGAATTCGCCGACGCTCTCGCTGAGGAACGACCAATCCGAACGATTGCAGTGGGTGACGAACATCGGCCAGTTTGTGTCCCGTGACCACAATCGCGCTCGACGCGTATTCGATGCCGTTCAGTTCTTGTGCCAATTTTGAATCGAGAAGTTCAAGCATCGTTGCCGCGTGGTATGCCGGCGTGGAAATGATGACCGCATCGAACTTCGACAGTGAACCATCTGACGCTGCAAGTTGATAGCCGGCCGAAGCAGCAGACGTTCGTGAGACGGCGGTAATTCGTGTTTTCAGATGGACGGTACAGTCCGTTTCAACACGCGATGTCAATGCACCGAGCAGATCCTCCATTCCGCCTGCCAACCCCGCAAACATCCCGTAACGCGCACCACTGGACGAGGCATCACCCCCCTGCCGCGATGGACGCACTCGCCACTTTTTTCTAGACACATCGCGGGTTTCTTCCGCCGCAGCGATCTCGTGATTCTCACCGCTGTCGCGATGCCATGCAGCGCGCATCAAGCTACCGTATTCTTGTTCCATATCGAGGAACCGCGGCATTGTCGCGGCCACACTGAGCCGTTCAGGATCCGCTGTATAAATGCCACCGACGAGTGGCTGAACCAGTCGTTCGAAGGTCTCGCGTCCGAAGCGACGACGCACAAAATCGGCAAGGCTCTCCTCAGGCAATTCACAACGCGCAGAGGACCGGCCGTCATTGTCAGAGGTGGACACCGTGGAGAGTCGGCGAGGTGGAACGAAGTACTCCATCAAAAGTCGCAACTTGCCCCATGGTGACAAGAGTGGCGTTGTCACCATGGGCCACATTGCGGTGGGAATCAATAATTGAAACCCGTCCGGAACGGGAACCGGGCGTCCCTCGCTGAGCACGAGGGCACCGCGATAACGGATGTCGGTCGGTATCAATCGATGCTCGATTCCAAGTCGACGGCAAAGAGCAACCGCAGCCGGTTTGTTCGTCAGAAATGAGTCGGCTCCGGTATCCACCAAATAGCCGCCGATCCGCCGTGTTCCCATCACACCGCCCAAACGTGAACCCGCTTCAAACACCGTCACCGTCAGCGGAGCCTCTCGATGTCGTGCCAACTCAACCAATCGATGCGCAGCGGAAAGTCCGGTCAATCCGCCCCCAATCACGGCGACTCGGTATGACCCCATCGGCATTGTCTTCGTGGCCTGCGGCACCATCGGCTCCTGAGAAAACGACGCTTCGACAAGGCGAAAAAAAAGTCGCCTCCTTCGCCATTACCGCCTCGGGGAAAAGAAAGCACCCGACCCCAGAAGAGGGCGTGCCTCTCTTGTCGACAGCAAATGTGAATCGAGGAATGATGAATAGCCACCGATGCCGGCCAGCGTCAAGTTCGCGACCGATCTCCGCACACAGAGCATCGCCGCCCGTTGCGTCAATCGCCCGTCAAATTTTTTGTGGCAATACCGCATGAATCAGGCTCAGTTACTCCGACCGCCTCAATGCTGGCAGCACGACACGGCATTGCCTATCATTCGGAAACCATGACGCGCCACGTGAAAGTGCATCTGCTGCCCACTTTATTCGAACCCGAAGAGGTTCGAGGTGGAATCACCGTTATCATCGATGTCCTGAGGGCCTCGACAACCATCACGCACGCACTGGCCCACGGCGCGCAGGCTGTGATTCCAGTCGGTGAGGTGGCTGAGGCACGCCAAGTTGCGGCTCTTCGACCTATCGAGCGCGTACTGCTGGGAGGAGAGCGTGAGGGAGTCCTGATTGAAGGATTTGACCTCGACAACAATCCGCTGGCCTACTCGTCCGAAGTCGTGTCTGGCAAGACGATCATCTTCACCACGTCGAACGGTACCAAGGCGCTGCTGCGAGCCCGTGAAGCAGACCGGATCGTCGTCGGATCGTTCGTGAATCTGCAGGCCGTGGTCCATGCCTTGGTTGACGACACGCGTCCACTGCACCTGGTCTGTGCCGGAACAGAGGGCAAAATCAGCCTCGAAGATGTTCTGTGCGCGGGCGGGATCTGCCATCGTCTTCAACTCTGGGCTGAGACCTTTGGGGGGGGAGACAACTTTGACTGTAATGACGATCCAACTCAACTGGCTCTGGACCTGTATTGGTTCCGGGCGGCGGCTCCTGAAGACAATGACGCGGCCGCCATTCAGGAAGCAAGCCTGATGAGCCGGGGCGGCCGCAACTGTCAACGTCTCGGTTTCGATCACCAAGTTTCACATGCCGCGACATACGATCTGTTCGACATCGTTCCCGAGTACATCAAGTCCACGGGCGAGATCATCGTTCCACGGTCGCAGGAATGACCAATCACTAACCATACTCCTTGCAGCAATGATCGCCGATTTTGCTGATGCATGGTCTCTGAACAAAAGGTTTTCGAATATGGCTGACGACAATCGCATGGACCGGATCGTTGCGCTCGCAAAGCGACGTGGATTTATTTTTCAATCCTCAGAAATCTACGGAGGTCTGAACGGATTTTGGGACTATGGACCGCTCGGGGTCGAGTTGAAACGCAACGTGCGGCAGGCGTGGTGGGGCGATATGATCACCGAGCACGATGACATTTCAACACCGGCCGGAGCGCCTTCAAAATTTGATATGGTTGGCCTCGAATCCTCGATCATCATGCATCCACAGGTTTGGAAGGTTTCCGGACATTACGACCTGTTCTGCGACAAGATGGTCGATTGTCGAGAGTGCAAAGCCCGTTTTCGCATCGATCATGTCCCCACTAGCGAATGTCCGATCAAGCCGAGCAAGCATCCGGGCGAACACGACAAGTGCCAACTGACCGAACCGCGCGACTTCAATCTGATGTTCAAAACCACCCTCGGTGCCTTGGGAACCGAGTCAGATACCGCCTATCTGCGGCCGGAAACCGCACAGGGGATGTTCGCCAATTTCAAGAACATCTGTGATTCCAGCCGAGTCAAAATCCCCTTCGGAATTGCCCAAATCGGCAAGAGTTTTCGTAACGAAATCACGCCCCGCAACTTCATCTTCCGGTCTCGCGAGTTTGAGCAGATGGAGATGGAGTTTTTCTGTCATCCATCGCAATCACTGGCATGGTATCAATACTGGCGCGACCGGCGCTACAACTGGTATCTTCGGCACGGTATTGCGAAGAACAATCTGATTCTGCGGGAGCATGCGCAGGAAGAGTTAGCACATTATTCGGTCGGCACGGCGGATCTGGAGTACGCCTTTCCGTTCCTAGAAGCGGGTTCCTACGGAGAGTTGGAAGGTGTGGCACATCGCGGCGACTTCGACCTGAGATCTCATTCTGAAGGAAAGCTTTGCAAGAAGGACGGCCAACTTGTTGTAGAGACTGGTCCTGACGGCAAGCCGAAGCATCACGGCAGTGGTAAGGACCTGAGCTATTACGACGATCAGACTCGCGAGCGATTTTTGCCGCATGTGATCGAACCGGCTGCGGGTTGCGATCGGGCCACACTGGCCTTCCTGTGTGAAGCCTACCATGAAGACAGACAACCCGACGACAAGGGCGAAATGCAGGAGCGGGTCGTCCTGAAGCTGCATCCTCGACTGGCTCCCGTCAAGGTCGCTGTGTTTCCACTTCTCAAAAAAGAAGGAATGCCGGAAAAAGCCGCCGAAATTTACCGGTCATTCAAGCGTGCGGGGATCGCCGTGCAGTACGATCAGCAAGCGGCAATCGGTCGGCGATACCGCCGCATGGACGAAATCGGCACCCCCTTCTGCATTACTGTGGATGGCGACACCATGGCGGGTGATGCTTCGATCGTCGGTACGGTCACAGTGCGTGATCGTGACACACTGAAGCAGATCCGTGTCCCTGTGAATGAACTTCTCGAGCACATCCGCAGTCGTCTTGAATAATCGATTTTAGAGCACATACCAACAATCCGACGCGGGCTATACGATCGCCACACGCCGACATGGGAATCACGCAGTCCAAACCACTCCTCAAGCTTGGTTGTCCACAACAATGAAGATTCTTTTGGCAAATCCGCGTGGCTTTTGTGCTGGTGTCAATATGGCCATCGAATGCCTCGACGAAACGATCCGGATGTTTGGTCCTCAGATTTATGTTTATCACGAAATCGTCCATAACAAATATGTCGTGGAGCGATTCACACAACAAGGTGTGAAGTTTGTCAATACGATCGCCGAGGTTCCCGAAGGATCCATTTTGTTGTACTCGGCGCACGGTGTGTCGCCGGAGATTCGACAGCAGTCCAAGGGTCGGAAACTAACGACGATTGATGCGACCTGTCCACTGGTCACCAAAGTTCATCTCGAAGCAATCAAGTACGCTCGTGAGCACTACCATATTGTACTGATCGGTCATGCGGGCCATGACGAAGTCATCGGCACAATGGGCGAAGCTCCGGCAAGTATCACGCTGATCGAGACTGCTGAAGAAGTTGCCAATTTAAGTTTCGGCCTCGAGAGTAAGATCGCCTACCTCACCCAGACGACGCTGAGCGTAAATGAGGCGGCGATGGTCATCGATGCCCTGAAGCTGAAGTTTCCTCACATTGAAAGTCCTCCCAAGGAAGATATTTGCTATGCAACGACCAATCGTCAAGATGCGGTCAAACAACTCGTGGAACTGGCGGATGTGGTCATCATCTTGGGAAGTCAGAACAGTTCAAATAGCCGCCGATTGCGTGAGATTGGTGAAGTACTCGGCAAACCCGCCTATCTGATCGACGGAGCGTCCGAGCTTCGTCCCGAATGGTTTGACGGTGTGCAGACGGTGCTGATTTCAGCGGGAGCCAGCGCACCCGAGGAGACGGTTCGTGATTGCATCGATCTGCTGGTCAGTCAGTACGGGGCCATTTTGGAAGAAATCGTGACGCGCCTCGAACACGTTTCATTTTCGCTTCCGAAGGAACTGCGGATCTTGCAAGCCGCCTCGGACTGATCCCTCCGCAGCATCGTCTGACATTCTTTCTGAACAACCTCTTTAGTGCGATCGAGCAGCACCTCATTCATCGGCCATCAGTCGCGACAAAAACTGATAGGACTCCACTAACACCTGTGGTGCGATGTGGCTATGCCGGCTCAACTCTACGTTTAGCGAGCCTTGATATTTCATCCGTTGGAGAGTTTTGAGGATTGGTCGAAACTCAATTGTTCCCGCCCCAAATCGAAGATGCTCGTGAACCCCCTGTATCATATCCTCAATGTGAATGGTGAAGATCCGATCCTGCCATTCTTCCAAATACTTCGAAACGGGCTCAGGCTCCAAGCAATGCACATGGCCAATATCGACGCACAGTCCAAAACCGGGAGCATCAACAAACGACAACAATTCCTGAAAATCGTCGAATGTCTGAATCACCATGCCCGGTTCAGGCTCGAAGGCCAGACGGACTTTGTGTTGACCGGCGTAATCAATCACCGGCGCCAGTGACTCAACGAGCCGTCGAAATCCGACGTCGCGCGGCGATTCATCGGCGAGAGTTCCCGACCAGAAGGATACCGTATCTGAGTTTAAAGCCCGCGCGATCTGAATGCATCGCTTGAGAAAATCGACACGTACGCCGCGTTGAGCTTTCTCAGGACTGACCAGAGTCGGTTCGTGCTTGCGTCGAGGATCAAGCAGAAACCTCGCACCCGTTTCTACCACGGAGGTCATGCCCAATCGCGCAAGGCAATTTTGCATGCGATCCAGTTCCTGCGGAAACGCATCAGAAAACGGGTCAAGGCAATGATGGTCGACAGTCAGGGCCACGGACCTGTAGCCGGCCGCATGCATCAATTCCAGAGCTTGCTCCCAACGGTGACCGCTCAGCCCGTTGGTGTTGTAACCCAGTCGCAACGAAGGGCCGTTTCGATCAAGCGCTGTCACTTCCACTTCCAAGACTGTCGCAATTCGTCATTCACAACCGCACCCGCTGGCCATTGATTCCGAGACAGCTTGATGACGCAGTCTGCCGCTTCAATCCCCATGTTTTCCTGCGACAGTTTGTCTCCACCTCCCACATGCGGGCTGACGACGATGTTGTCGAGTTGAAATAAGGGATTATCGGAGGTGGCCGGTTCCTGTTCGAAAACGTCCAAGCCCGCCCCAGAAAGATGTCCTGACTTCAAAGCATCCATCAGATCCGCTTCGACAACCATTCCGCCTCGGGCCGTGTTGATCAGTACACTTCCCGGCTTCATTTTTTGAAAGACCGCGTGATTGAAAAGACCCGCTGTTTCGGCATTTAGAGGACAATGAATAGAAACATAGTCACTCCGAGATAGGAGCGCATCGAAGTCGACCAACTCAATTCCATGCTGAGCAACGAACGGTTTGTCCGGATACGTTTCTGTGGCCAGCACCGTCATCCCCATCGCTCGACCACGAATTGCGGTGCTTCGACCAATTCGGCCAAGCCCGAAAATTCCCAGAATCTTTCCCCGAATCGGCTGTGTTTGATTTTTGGCCCATTGGCCTGACCGAACGCATGCGTCGTTGGTCACAATTCCTTTGGCGATGGCGAACACCAAGGCAAAGGCCGTTTCTGCCACAGATTCATGATTGGCAGTCGGTGTAATTGTGACCGGAATACCGTGTTTTGTCGCCGCCGAAACGTTGACCCGATCGTACCCGACACCGCTTCGGGCGATGACTTGAAGTCGAGGGAGTGCCGCAATCACTTCGGGAGTCAGGTACTCTCCGCCAGCAATCACGGCATCCACGTTGCTCAGAACTCGAATCGTTTCGGCAGGGCTGCACAGCCCACGTGTGAATGTGGTGTCATCCGGATGCTGAATCGTAAATCCCGCCTCTTCGAGCATGGGAATCCATGGCCCTCGCACCGCGATCAAAGCTTCCGGAGTAATCATCACAGCAGGCATCGATACTCTTTCTTCGTTAAAGACTGTTGCGAACCGATGCAAAAATCTCGTCTACGGTTCGAATCATGTATTCGTAGTCATTGCCACACTGAGCCCATTGGACTCCCAGTTTTTTTGCCTCGAGGGCGTGGTCCGGATCGGCTCCCATCCCCATCCCAATCGAAAGACCCGCGGCTCGACCGTGTTTCACAATTTTTCCGATTGCATCCAACACGTGAGGATGGTGAACTTGACCGAGCAAACCCAGAGAACCAGACAGATCGTAAGGACCAATGACGAGCGAGTCGAGTCCCTCGATGTTAACAATTCGGTCAAGCTCTTCGAGTGCCGAAACCGTCTCGATCTGAGCCGCAACAAACAACTGCTCGTTGGCGTGTTTCAAATAATCGTCGCCGCGAATTCTGCCGTAGTTTGACGGACGCCGTGGCCCAAATCCTCGATTTCCCTGAGGTGGGTAACGGCAGGCCGAGACAAACGCTTGAATCTCAGACGCAGACTTCGCTTGCGGCAGGATAATACCTTCCGCTCCGCTGTCCAAGACGCGTTTGATCCAGGCCACGTCACTGCTGGGAATCCGCACGATTGCGGGAGTCCCCCCAGCACGTGCCGCCATCAAATGAGTCGTCATTGACTCCAGACTGGTCGGATTGTGTTCCAAATCGATCCATAAAAAATCCACGCTGGGGCAGAGAGCCTCTGTAACGGCAGGATCCTGGAACGTGATTCCTGCACCTAGGCAAAAATTTCCCGCAGCCAACTTGTCTCGAAACTTGTGAATATTGCAGATCACGGTCGCCCCTCCTTCAAAAACACTACCGCGGAATCAGAGTGGTCTTATTTTGGAGAGTCCGGAGGGACAGCACTCACCTGTTGTCTCGAAAATCGCTCGGAGAATCACACATTGATTGAGGACTTTGGCACCACGTATTTTTGCAGAAATGCGGCAACGATCATCGCTCCGATGGCCATGCAGCCTAGGCATATCACAGCCATCAATCCACTGCGATGATCCCAGTAGCCCTTGAAGCCGAGCAACAGGAAAATCGAACCTGCAAAGATGTTCAAAGATGTCAACCAGACGGGGGCTCGAAGTCGCCGAGGCAACCAGCGATAGTCCATCCAGACATTGAGGAAACAAATCGCTCCACAAAAAAGGACTCCGGTAAAAAGGTTGACCGGTGTCATCAGTTTATCTAGCAAAATCTTCGGTTGATTTTTGGGCGGCATCGCCGCCGATTTTTCAGGTCTCCCCTCCTGCAATTTTTCGACAACCACACGAGCCGATGATGTCTCCGCGATCGGAGCGGGCGCAGACATTGGAAACGCTTGACGAACGAACAGCCAAGACAGGATCAGCAGCACGACCGTCGCGCACCAGTTGATCATTCCCCGACGTAACTGTTGTTTTCGGGACACCGTCCAGTTGACCACGAACGAACGCATGATCTCGTCCGCGACGACACAGGCAATCTCAATCGTCCCGTACAGTGTTCCGGTCATGGCTAGGAACGCTCCTAGAACGTACAAGGGAAGCAACCACGGATGGATCTGTGTGACCAAACTGGCTTGCAGATTTAAAAGGTTCTCTTCATCGGGAAGCATTTCTCGCGGCCCCAACACGATCGCACCCGAGGCGACGAACACCGCACTGAATGCGACCACCATCCCAAAGCTGATCAGTGAATCCACCGTGATGGCTTTGATCCATTTTCTTTGAATATGGTTGGGGTCTGCCGCGATGTCATCGAGTTCTGCGGATGTAGCGGGGCGACTCGACATCCCCCAGCCCTTCTCGCGAAGCCATGATGTATATGCCAAATAGTCGAAGCCCGCCCCTCCGATGACACCGACATAGCGAGTTGTTTCAATCCAAATCGATTGCTGGGCGATCTCCGGATATTTCGCTTCCAACCACGAAGGGTACGATAGTGGCTGAGGAAAAATTCCCGCGAGCATTTGCAGCCAGTCGGGTTGATAGAGGATCAATGTGACCGCGGCACAACCGACGAGGGCG
>Ga0114966_10002838_pt1 | contig 15393 bp, 13 predicted proteins | sample M_130207_XF_Meta_FD_87029 | JGI IMG/M metagenome (GOLD analysis project Ga0114966, IMG submission 87029) | Freshwater microbial communities from Lake Montjoie, Canada to study carbon cycling - M_130207_XF_MetaG | ecosystem: Environmental > Aquatic > Freshwater > Lake | place: Lake Montjoie... | reverse complement strand
CCCTAATCACAAAAACCCCACTATTTCCACCAAATGCTGGAGATGGTTTATTGGTAAACTCTTTAGAAAAAGCAGCACCTATAACTTTTGACTCCATTCCTATACCATTAATGATTTGAGAAGATAGGGTAAGTGAAGAGTCTGCGCCCGCCTGCATTATCTGCAAACTATATGCCGCTGCCGCTGCCTCAAGTGTTGGGTTGGATCCTATTTTTTTCGTGATAAGTTCTGTTTTCTTTTCTTTTAAAATAATAGGCTCTGATCCTGAACGAGCTGTGGCTGCGTCCTGAACACCTTCTTCTACTATTTTATCAAGAGTGGCTACAATAAACTGGTCGCCAATATTAAATGGTTCACTCACCTCTCCCTTTTTTGCTTCAAACGCCCATTTTACTAGTTGGCGTGCTTCTTGCATTCCACCCACAGTATAATCGTTTATTTTTAATATACTAGGATTGCTAATACTTTTAATATTATTTGTTTTAGCATATGCATTAAGGCTTTGAGAGGTTTTCATAGCAGAAGCTTTTGTTGCCTCTAGGCTTGCATTATTTATAGTGGCATCTCCTGCAAAAATTTCTTTAGCCATATAGCCAATCTTATAAGCAGGCTTAAAATCTTTTTGCATATCAATCTGAATCACATGGTAGCCGAATTGGGTTTTTACAACAGCTCTTGATCCAACTGTTTTATCAAAACAGAAATCATTAAACTCAGAAACCATTGCTCCGTATCCGAAGGTTCCTAAGTCTCCTCCTTTAATATTGCTTCCGTCTGCAGAAAACTGCATTGCTAACATTCCAAAATCTGATCCTGTATTGATAGCGCTCAATAAACTATCTGCTAGTTTTTTAGCTGACGAGTCATCACGAAGTTGTTTCCCTGTATTTCTGTCTGCTGTAGCAATTAATATATGCCTTGCTTTTACACTGTCTGGAAGCGATTTAGCACCGAGGTATTTTGCTAATACATAACTTCCTTTATCTAGATAAGGACCATAAACACCGCCAATAGGTTGCGTAATTATAGAATCAATATATGCGGAGGCTTGAAGTGCTTTTGGAATATAATTATTATTAAAATCAATATTAGAAGTGTTACGAGCAATAAAAGCCGCAGTATTTGTATCTGATAAAAAATTTGATTTTAATTCAGTAACCATACTTTTGGTTTTTGCGCTGTCTTCACTAACAGGTTGTTGACTAAATGCATAATATGAAATAACGCGCCCAGCTTCTTGTTTAAAAAGGTCTTTATGCTTACTTACATAATTATTAATGTCTGCATCTGTAACTTTTATTGAACTATCAGAGATTGTTGTATATGGAATAGATACATAAGAAATATTAGAGAAGCTTTTTGATTGTTCAATATCGCGTTTTTGCATCCAAGTAGGATAATAAGCGCTACTATTAATTAAGGCCGAATATCTTCCAACCTTAGTATTTAATGCAATAGGTTGCACCACCTGGGCATCAATCATTTCTTTTTGATTACCTGTGGCTTTTTTCATATTTGAAATCGCTTCTTGAGCCTTTACAGGATCTAATTTTCCGGTTGTAGGATCTAAAAGTGAATTTTCTTTTGTAAGTGGATTTGATTGGTCATTACTTAATAATACAGAAGATAATTCATCTGCTATAAAAACATCAATCCCTAGTTTTTTTGATTCTTTTCCAAAGAGATTTTCGGCTACTATTTGATCCCAAACCTGATCACGAAGTTGATAAGTCATTGATCCACTTGGTCTTTGACCTGTACGTTGCTCTTCAGCGTCTTCAGCCATTTTGACTTTATTATTAAAATCAGCCATTTCTATAGTAGTACCATTCACTTTTCCAGCATTATTTGATCCGCCACCAAAAAGCCTAGAGCTGCCTTGTTTAGCATCCATAAGAATAAAGCCTATTAGGCTAAGGGCTATAACTACAATAACAACAGCGGCTCCTTTTTCTCTAATACTTTGAATAATCTGCATAAAATAGGTATGATATTTGGTAAACAAAAATAAGGAAAAGGGGGCATAATGTTCAATGAAATATAGTAGATATTAATGTCCACACAGGGTTCAGGATAAGTCTATTTTATTGTTGAAAAGGGGGGATAAATTATTTTTTATCTCTTAAAAACTTGTTTATAAGTTTTAAGGCGGCTGATTCTTTTTTTTGGGATGGGGGAAAAAGCTATTTTTTACAGTTTTATTCCACGATAATTTTTTTAGTAATGAATTGTTTTTTATTAATGCTTCTGTTTATTAACTTATGTTGATTTTTATATAAAATAAATTTTAACCCCTTATTAAATATGATATGTTATTTCTTTTTATAATGTTATTTCTTTGTGAATTAGTGTTGATAAAAAACAATAATGTAATTTACCAAGGGTTTTAAATTTTTGTTTTAAACATATTAACAGCCCTAATAGTAATAGGTTTATTTATAAATATATAGTATTAAATACTATTATGCCAGATATTAACATAGATAAAATAGATTTTTTAAAAATTTCTAAAAAAGGTTTTTTTGAAATTCCTATTGATCCTACTTTAGATTTATTTAAAGAAATTAAAAAAATAAAAGAAGAAAAAAATGCTATAATTCTAGCACATTATTATCAAGATTCTGATATACAGGATATAGCAGATTACATAGGCGATAGTTTAGGTTTATCGCAACAGGCAGCTAATACAAAAGCAGATATGATAGTGTTTGCAGGAGTTCATTTTATGGCTGAAACTGCTAAAATTCTTTCTCCTAATAAAAAAGTGGTGTTACCTGATTTAAATGCTGGATGTTCTTTAAGTGATTCTGCCCCTTCTGAATTATTTAAAAAGTTTAAAGAAAAATATCCTGATCATTTAGTAATAACCTATATCAATTGCAGCGCTAGTTTAAAAGCAATAAGTGATATTATTTGTACTTCTTCTAATGCTCAAAAAATAATTGAAGATCTTCCAAAAAATCAAAAAATAATTTTTGCACCAGATAAAAATCTTGGAGCTTATTTAAACAAAAAAACTGGAAGGAATATGGTTTTATGGAACGGCGCCTGTATGGTCCATGAAATTTTCAGCAGTGAAAAAATTTTAAAACTAAAACACCGCCATCCTCAAGCAAAATTTATTGCTCATCCTGAATGTGAAGAGGTTATACTTTCTTTAGCTGATTATATTGGAAGCACAACAAGTTTATTAAAATATACTATCGATAGTAAGGAAAACACTTTTATAGTAGCCACAGAGGTTGGTATATTACACCAGATGCAGAAATTAAGCCCAACAAAGACTTTTATACCAGCACCCCCTAATAATTCATGTGGATGTAACGAATGCCCTTATATGAAGCTAAATACACTAGAAAAGCTATATTTATGTTTGAAATATGAGGTGCCTGAAATAATAATGGATGAAGAATTAAGAATTGCTGCTAAAAAACCTATTGATAGAATGCTTGAGATTAGCGCACGTTATGGCTTATAAGCTGTTCCTATATTTAAATCTTGGTATTACTTAGACATATCCCCTTTTTAAAGTCTGTTGCTTTGCACAGCTTAACTGCTTTTGGTGGTCCACAAGGCCATTTTGGTATGATGTTGAAAACTTTTGTTCATAAAAAAAAGTATGTTACCGAAGATGAACTTATAGAATATAATAGTTTTTGTCAGTTATTACCAGGCGCCTCCTCTACCCAAACCCTTACACTAATTGGTTTTAAAAGAGGAGGTATTCCCCTAGCCATTATAACCTTAATTATTTGGATTCTACCTGCTTGTTTTTTTATGGGCTTACTTTCTTTTTTCTTGATCCATCATAATTTAAACAAACACTTTATTTTCAATTATGTGCAACCAATGGCTATTGGTTTTCTTATTTATGCAACATTTAGATCTTATAAAATAGCCATTAATAATCTAATTACAGGCCTAATTATGATTATTTCAGGAATATCAACTTTTCTTTTTATTAAAACACCTTGGATATTTCCTATTCTTATTATTTGCGGAGGAATAGCCACCAATTTTAGCAACAAAAGAATTCCTCAAAAAGAAACAATAAAACCAAAACAGATTAAATGGTCAAATATTTGGTTATTTATTTTAATTTTTATAATTGCTGGTTTTTTAAGTGAAACATCAAGAACCCAACAATGGAAAGAAAAAAAATCTTTCAATCTTTTTGAGAACTTTTACCGTTTTGGAAGTATTGTTTTTGGAGGAGGAGATGTATTATTACCCATGATGCTTGATCAATATGTTGCGCGACCCGCCAATCCTAATAATTTAATAAAAAATCCAGACCCTCTTCGTATTGAAAGAAATGATTTATTAACTGGCTATGGTATGGTTCGTGCGCTTCCTGGCCCCGTTTTTTCTGTTGCTTCTTTTGCTGGAGGAATGGTAATGAAAAATGAAGGTAAAGTGAGGCAAGCTCTGGGTTGTATTATGGCAACTGTTGGCGTTTTTTTACCAAGCGCGCTGTTGGTTTTATTTTTCTTTCCTATTTGGCAATACTTAAAAAAATATGCTGCCGTTTATCGAGCGCTTGAGGGAATTAACGCTGTTGTTGTTGGATTTATGTGTGCCGCAGCTTTTTATTTATTAATAGATATTAAATGGGCTCCCTTCGAGTTGTTTTCTCTTTTAAATATCGCTGTGATTGTAGGAACCTTTCTTTTATTAAAATTCACAAGGACCCCCACCCCATTTATTGTTTTATTTTGTCTTCTACTCGGATTGTTTTTCTGATATATTTTTATAATATCCATAATTTTCAATCTCATCTTTAACCACATCAGGAACTAAATATCTAATTGATTTACCCGCCCTAATCATTTCCCTTATTCGAGTAGATGATATTTCTAACAAAGGGGCATCCGCTAAATGGATATTTCGTCTATTCGTTTCAGTTATTTCATATCCAGGTCTTTTATAAATTATAATTGGATAGTCCCTAAGTATAATATCACCATTTTTCCATTTGTCTATATTTCTAAAACTATCGCTTCCCATAATGATATGAAACGAATAGGTTGGATATTTTTCTGAGAGATATGTTAATGTATTTATAGTATATGAAGGCTTTGGCAGATTAAATTCCACATTAGATACTTTTATTTTTCTCTCTCCCTCAATCGCTGACTGAATTAAAAAGTAACGATGATTTTGATTTAATAGCGAAGATGATTTTTTAAATGGATTTTGTGGAGAAACTACAAGCCAAACCTCATCAAGCTCTGTATACATAGCCAGATGGCTAGCAATAATTAGATGGCCATTGTGCACCGGATTAAAAGAACCAAAAAACAATCCGACATTCATGTTTAATAAAATTATATTTCTTCTACAATAACACTTTCAGCCTCATTTAACCTTAAGCTAAGCCTGTAACCAGAAACAACAATAGATATTGGGTCCTTAAGTGGTGCTATTTGATCAACTGTTATGGTTTCTCCGGGTATACAACCCATTTCCATAAGTTTTAAAAAAATAGCATCATCATTAAATGATTTTATGACAACTTTTTTACCAACTTTGACCTCAGAAAGGCGCATTTGTATTTTCACTTAATAAATTGATTATTACAAAGATATTTTATTAATATCGTTAAGTATTGCTATTTAAGAAAATTGATTGTCAAATGTCTGCATTAAAAAATAACAAAAAAATAGCTTTTAGTTTTCTAAAACAGTGCAACCTTAAGGATAGAAATAAGCTTAGAAACTTTTTAGAAAATAGAACCCAAAAAGAGGGCCTTGGTATTAAAGAGCTTCAAATTATTTTTTGTAGCGACAAATACCTATTGAATATCAACAAGTTATACCTAAATCATACTTTTTTAACCGATATTATTACCTTTAGCTACTCCGACAAAAAGGGCTTTATTTCTGGGGATTTATTTATTAGCATTGATAGAGTTAAAGAAAATGCTAGATTATTTAATTCAACGTTAACTAAAGAAATTCATCGAGTTATTTTTCATGGTGTTCTTCATCTGATTGGGTATAATGATAAAACAGACAAAGAAAAGAAGGAAATAAGAAGGGAGGAGGACTTTTGGTTATCAAAATATGGCTTATAGTTATTAGAATACTTTTTATACTAACAAGTCTCTTTATAAATGTTCCACGTGGAACAATATAATTTATAAAAAAACGCCTTCCTTATCCCGCTATTATAAAATACCTTTGCAATTATATTAGGCCGTTGATTACCAACAAGCAAAAAACCCTTTACATAATCATAATTTAAAAAATGTTCTCTAAATACGATGTTATAGTAGTAGGAGCTGGGCATGCGGGCTGTGAAGCCGCCGCCGCCGCAGCTAATATGGGAAGCTCCGTGCTCCTTGTTACTATGAACATGCAAACTATAGCCCAAATGAGCTGTAATCCAGCAATGGGCGGAATAGCAAAAGGGCAAATAGTTAGAGAAATAGATGCAATAGGGGGTTATAGTGGTCTTGTTACAGATAAAAGCATGATTCAGTTCAGAATGCTTAATAGATCAAAGGGTCCAGCAATGTGGAGCCCAAGAGCACAGAACGATCGCATGCTGTTTGCTACTACCTGGAGGGAAATGCTGGAAGAAACCCTCAATATAGATTTCTACCAAGATACTGTGAGGGGCCTTGTTATTGAGGGAGATAGGGTTTGTGGAGTTGTTACAGGAATGGGGCACAAAATAATGTCAAAGGCGGTTGTATTAACTAATGGAACCTTCCTAAATGGAGTAATTCATATAGGAGAAAAGCAGTTTTCGGGTGGAAGAACAGCCGAAAAGGCGGCAACAGGAATAACCGAACAATTAATAGACCTTGGTTTTGAAAGTGATAGGCTTAAAACGGGAACACCACCGCGGGTGGACGGGAGATCTCTTGATTATTCTAAAATGGAAGAACAAAAAGGAGATTCAAGCATTACAGGCTTCAGTTATTTAAAAAAACCAGAACTAAGAGCCGCTGATCAAAAAAGCTGCTGGATAACATATACAAATAGCGAAGTTCACGACATATTAAAAATGGGTTTTGAAAGCAGCCCAATGTTTCAGGGAAGAATAAAGGGAACAGGGCCCAGGTATTGCCCTAGTGTTGAAGACAAAATAAATCGATTTGCTGATAAAGAAAGACACCAACTTTTTGTTGAACCAGAGGGCTGGAATACGGTAGAAATATATGTGAATGGCTTTTCAACATCACTACCAGAAAATATTCAGTTTCAAGCACTTAGAAAGGTTTCTGGGTTTGAAAACTGTAAGGTTTTTCGACCAGGATATGCCATCGAATATGATTATTTTCCGCCCACACAACTACAGTTTAACCTAGAAACCAAAAACATAAAAAATCTATTTTTTGCTGGACAGATTAATGGAACAACAGGATATGAAGAGGCCGCTTGTCAGGGTTTAATGGCAGGGATAAATGCACACCTTAATACAAAAGGACAGGAGCCGTTTATTTTAAAAAGAAGCGATGCTTATATAGGCGTACTAATTGACGACTTAATTAATAAAGGAACAGACGAACCTTATCGAATGTTTACCAGCAGAGCAGAATTTAGAACCCTATTAAGGCAGGACAATGCGGATATTAGACTTACAGAGCGCTCATACCTTATGGGCCTTGCTAGTGAAGAGCGCATGTTTTTATTAAACAAAAAAATGGAGGGGGTTGAAAATGTTCGTCAAGTTCTTGAAAATACAAATATAGAACCCACAGAAATTGAAAGTTATTTAAATAGCGTTTACTCAGCACCGTTAGTTAGAAAACAAAAAGCCTCACAGGTTTTACTTAGACCAAACATTGATATAGCAGGAATAATGGAAAATATTCCAACCATTAATAATACCTTGAATATTTATGAAGACGAAGTATTAGAACAGGCGGAAATCCAATTAAAATATGAAACATATATAGAGAAAGAAAAACAACTTGTAAAAAAAATGAGTCTTCTTGAAGACTTATTAATTCCAGATAATTTTAATTTTGATAAAATAAACTCTTTAAGTACCGAAGCAAGACAGAAATTTGCACGCATTCGCCCGCGCACGCTAGGACAAGCCTCGCGCATATCTGGTGTAAACCCGAGCGATGTTCAAATTTTAATGGTATTTATGGGCAGATAATAATAAAAAATGAATAAAGGACAAAAGTTTGACGCTGTTCGTTCTGAAATTATATCAATGGGTTTTTCTATAACTAAAGAAGACGATAGCCGCCCCTGGGGAGGCTTTTTTGTTATTGATGAAGCACAATCAGAAAAATTTATTAATACTTTTTTTCCAGAGGCTAAAAAAACAAAAGAAAAGGTAAGTCCTAAAATTTTATTGGTAGAACCGCAAAAAAAACTCAGTTGGCAGTATCACCATCGTCGCTCAGAAATGTGGAAATCAATAGGTGGTAGGGTGGGGGTGGTTAAGAGTTTTACAGATAAACAAAATCCACCAATAGAACTACAAAAAGACGAAATAATTATATTAAAAAAAGAAGAAAGACACCGGCTGGTTGGCTTAAGCGAGTGGGGCGTTATCGCAGAAATATGGATTCATACTGATCCACAAAATCCTAGTAATGAAGAGGATATTATTCGGCTTCAAGATGACTTTGGAAGATAAAAAACATTGGGAATGATTCGGGATATATTTCAACCCAAACCATTCTCCAATGTTAGAAAGTAATTAATTATCAGCTTTACTTCCCAGAAGCAAGAGCTCGTTTACCTGGACCTCTGATACATACTTCTTATTACCTTCTTTGTCGGTGTAGTTTCGATGTATCAACTTTCCTTCCACAGCAACCTCTGAACCTTTGTTCAGAAACTTTTCTGCGATTTCGGCAACCTTACCCCATGCTACTAGTGAGTGCCACTGAGTCTCTGTTACCTTCTCACCCTTAGTGTTTCGGTAGCTTTCATTGGTAGCAACTGAAAAGCGGGCTAGCTTTTTTCCATTCTCGGTATTTTTTACCTCTGGCATGTTTCCGAGATTTCCAATAAGCTGTACTTTGTTTCTTAGCGCGTACATAATAGATTTTTTACGGTTTTTAATTTGATTATAATTGTTGGCCAAACAATCTACGGTGCAAAAATGCCTTACTGAAAGAAAGAAATCGGTTTTTAAGCGGTTATTCTCGAAAATAAACGTGTAAAACACCTTGTCTCCACCCTAAAAAATTTTTTCTTTGAACATAATCCGTTACCATGAACCAAACAATAATAAACACTTGTGCATCTTGCGGAAAAAATATAAAGGGACGCACCGATAAAAAATTTTGTAATGACTATTGCAGACATCTATTTCATAATAAGAATAAAATAGAAACAGATAACATAGAGAAAAAAATAAACAACATATTATCAAGAAACAGAAAAATTATTAAAACGCTATTGGGGTCCGAGGATTTTTTGATAAAAATAAAAAGAGAAGAGCTTCTAGAAATGGGATTTATTTTTCGGCATTACACCCATAGTAAAAGAAAAAATAACGGGAGTTGTTATTATTACTGTTACGACTATGGCTATATTTTATTAGAAAAAGAATATTGTTTATTGATAAAACAAGAGATAGCTAATTAATTGCTATCATTTCTCGGCTTGTTACTGAGTTTGCCAGTGTTCCCGTAATATAACCCTTACAACCAATTTCTCCACAAGTACAGTTAAAGGGTTCCATGTGTTCACCTAAAAAAGTTGAATAATCTAAAGTAAGTTCTTCTCCCTTTTTAATATTACGCATGGCAACTACATTAAGGCCTTTATAGGAAGTGTTTGGATTGCAACTATGATTTTGTGGTGCCCATCCAGAAGGATCTTCGTCCCACAATATAAAAAGCTCATTACTTAGCGGATAAGCATACCTTTTAAAAACTTCAATTTGTTCCGAAGCCCAGGTTGATTCAATATGTTTACGAGTAGCAATTCTCTGCGCTTTTTCTTCGCCAGGGAAAATAATATCTCCTTCTTTAATATCAAAGCGGGCATAAATACCAAAGCCAGCTATTGGGCTTCCCTTCATAATATATTTCTTCTGCTTTCTACGATGCCTGGCTATACCCTCTTTTATTATTTGCTCAAGAAAAGCCTGTTGTCCCGATCCATCAACCTTTAAAATATAATCTGCCGAACCCTCATAACCATCAGCATAAAAAACAGAACAGGTAAAATTAATTTCAAGAAAATATAAACTATCTTCTTGCATCCTAAAATCTAATCTTCCATAACCCAATCCACCAAACCCCTTAAATATTTTAATAGCGGCTTCGCGCAATCTTTTTTCAATAGAAGGATCTGAAACAGGGATATTACACTCAGGGTGCAGTTCGGATGTTTTTAAACTATACGTTTTAAATCGTTTTCCCTCTGGAAATACATATTCTACTGGCCTAAAAGCAGTAGCCTTATTTGGATTTTCTGGATCAGCAGCCACCAATACGGTAAACTCTCTCCCATCAACATATTCTTCCACTAATAAAGAACCATAATCATCCCAAAGCGCCTCCGCTTTTTTTAATAAACCTTCTTTATTTAAAACCAACGAATCAACATCAATTCCTAAACTGTCGCCCGCCTTTGCGGGCTTTATAAAGAGGGGATATTTTAAATGGCTGGTTTGAGTGTTAATATCATCTCCCTTATCAAGCAGCGCATACAACGGAGTAGACACACCTTCTGTATATGCTACATATTTCATTAACTCTTTAGGAGGATCATAGAGTTGTGTTGTGGGCCCCGTATAGGGCATATTCAGTAACTCGAGAGAATATATCACATCAATAGAAGGAACACCCCATTCTAAATAACCCTCACAAAGATTTACAAAAATGTCGTAATTTTTTTTCTGCAACTCTCTTAGTTGCGCATAGGTGGTAAGCTTGTTAAGTAAAACATGATCTACCTCGTGTCCTGCCAACCAAGGAGTAAGATCTCTAGCAGGATCATAATTTTTATAATCTACATTACTAGTTGAATAGTCGGGTTGCAACACACATACTTTCATAAAAGTCAGTTAGGCGCGTGATTTATTTTGCGTCTTTACAAAGTTCTGTTTTATTATGTTTGCTCTTACAAAAGCATCATTAATGATTTCCATAATAGCCCCAGAAAAGGCTTTTTTACCTAAACGAAGTATCGCACCTATAGAAGTATGATTTTCGTCTTCACTTAATCCACACTGTGCATTTACTTCTAAAACATATAAAGTACCTGTTTTACTATCCATACGCAGATCAACCCTTGTGTAGCCGGTACCTTTGGTGGCACAATAGGCATCCCAGCTAAGTTTTTTAATTGATTCAATAAGTGACGGGTCGGGAAGACGGTATTCATAAAAATTCTCGTTTGCTGGCATCGGAGATTCTTCTTCATATATTTCCCACAACCTATCGAAGGATAAAAACTTTTCTTTTTCTGGAAGTGAGGGATGAAAAACCCGCTCAACCGGAGTATATACAACTGCACTTTTTGGATGATTATAAGAACCAGTAATAAATGTAGTAAATTCTGGTCCTGTAATAAACTGCTCTGCAACAATACCATCGGTTGTAAGATCCCAGCCACGATAACCATCAGACAAAAGCGCTACCATTTCATTTAATGCTTCTGCATTTTCAATTACATTTTTTACACCCACTCCCATACTTCCTCCAGAAACAGCGGGCTTTAAAATTAAAGGAGTCCCCACCTTTTTAATAATTTCATCACTATTAATATCTTTTCCTGAAATAGCGTGCCAAGCCGCGTTAGAAACACCCGCTCCATCAAAAGCAATCTTCATCGGGATTTTAGAGGTGGTTACTCGATAAAAATATTCATCAGCACCTGTATGTATTATTTCTTTTTTGGTTAATAATTTTACAATTGAAACACCTGGCGCACCATTTATTTCATCTCCATCACACAGATTTAAAACCACAGGAACAATTTCGCCCGCTAGCTTCTCTTTATCTATACCGGCAATAATTTTTTTATAATTACCCATATTAACGGGCTGCCAGATCCAAGGAATATCTAGCTCTGCAAAAACCCGTTTATACTCTTCTATGCTTTGGGTAAAATCGTAATAGTAATCAATATTGGAATTGTCGCTGCTGATACCAGGCGCCAGCACCCATACCTTTATTTTTTTTTCAGCAATTATTTTATCTAGAGAAGGAGTTAGTATCATGCAAAAGCCTACTTGGTATTTAACTGTTCCCTAATAAAATCAGTGATTTTATATGTATTTAATACATCAGGCTTAATATACTTTGCGCCACGGATTTGTTGTAAACAATTATCGTTTCCACAATAACAGCTAAACGACTGGGTCATTTCCCATTCTGTTGAAGGATAAAAAAAAGTAAACTCTTCCCCTTCTTCTATATCTTTCAACGCAACAAGCTCCATTGTTGAAGTATTAAAAAAAACATTAGGGCTACAACTGTGGTTAATATATTGTAGGAATTCTGGAGAAAGAGTAATGTGTTTATTTATTCCTGTTTGAACGGTTAAATATGTAGGAGAATTAAAAATTCCTGCTGGAGAAAAAACAATTAACACGCTACCGGCTTTAAAATTATTTTTTGAAAGAAGGGAATTTTGTTTGGTTTCAATGTTTTGAACAATTTCAGCAAAGCCGTGATTGCTAATAACTTTTACCGGCATCTGGGATTCTACTGACACTATCATGCAGCTTTAAAGTAGTTTTTAATGAGTTAATAAATTATCCGCGTTGAAAGTTATTAATAGAAACCATAGTAAGTTGAGTTTATAACAACAAAGTTTTCAACATTTATAAATTATAATGTTTACAATAGAAATTGATAGTTTAAACACCATCTATAAAGACTAATTCATTTTATATATTCAGTACTAGATTAATAAAACAAACAAGTACCCATCTAAAAAAGAACAGACAATGTGTTTATTATCAAGCACTTGTAATAAATAAAAAGCCTAATTAGGAATAGTTGTTACTAATTTTCGATACTTATCTGCCTCTTCTTTATTTCCAATTGCGCTATAAGAATCTATTAAAATGAATAGGCTCTTTTTAAGACTAGAATTTATTTTAAGTGCAGCTGTAGCATAACCAATAGCTTCTTTATACTCCTTACTTAAGAAGCTAATTCTTGCAAGGTTTTCAATAACCATTACAGATCCTGGATTTATAGCATTTGCCTTAAGCGCATAAATCCTCGCGCTATCAAGAGCACCCTTTCCAGAATAAATAATTGCAATATTATTCAGGGCAAATATGTTTTTAGGATTATATAGTAAGGTGTTATAAAAACAAGCCAGGGCCCCATCATTTTCACCTATTTTATTTAAATACCCACCCTTAAAAAAGTAAAGATCTTCCATGTTTTTTATGTGAATCCTATTATCAGGTTTAATATTATATGCCATTTGGTAATAAATTAGAGCGCTGTCAAACAAAGATCGCTCCTGGTAAAGAACACCCAGGTTGCTCATTGCTTCATAATTTTTAGGATCAACCGCTATCGTTTTTTTATACTGTGAAATAGCAAGGTTTTTATTACCAAGCATATTATAACAAATACTACTGTTATACCACGCTTGCACGTTTTTTGGATAGATTTCAAGACTTTTTGAGAAGTTATTTAATGCCTTAACTAGAAATTCTTTTTGTTCTTCCTCTGTTTCAGCCATTTTAGACTGTTTCATATATTCTGAAGCAACATTATAATATACCCGGCTGCTATTAGGCGCTTTTTTTACTCCGTCTTCAAAAAGAGAAAGATTTGACTTCCAGTCCGCACAACGCGCTATCGACATTCCTGTAAAAAGTAACACCCATACAGACATAAGTCCTATAAACCACCCTTTATTTTTTCCAACCAAAGTTGCCGCATCAACTTTAAAAATATATAGCAATAATAGAATTATCGCTATACAATAACCCAAGGAGGGAATAAAAAGAAATCGCTCGCCCACCACTGCCCCATTAAGAAAAAAAATGTTTGTGGTAGGTGCGGAGGTAATAAAAAAGAAAAGTACACAAAAAGACAAGGTCCTTTTTTTATTAAAAGAAAGCACCGCAAAAACAAAAAGAGATGCATATATAATAAAGCCCAGCCAAGAAAGAGGAGACCCCCATCCAACTATTGGTATCTGATTATAAGAATAATCATAAGAAAGGGGCCAGGGTATAAACAATAAGCGAATATTATAAAACAACACCTTGGCAATACTTGCTGTTTTGTGCGACAAATCTTGCGCACTTACAAGTACATTATCAAGCATACTTAATACAGAACTGTTAGGTTCTCTTCCTATTGCCATATAGCGCATTAGTATAAACAAGCCTGCCACCAATCCCAAAGGAATTAATTGTAATAAGGAAGATTTTATATTTTTTTTAAAGAGCATAAAAGAGGCGAGCGGAATTATGATTAAAAAAGCAATTGCACTTTCTTTTGACAAAAGCGCAAAAAAGAAAAACAAAGAACCTAATAGCACAGATCTTGTATTAATTGAAGAGGCACCTTCATTTGGGCAAAATCGAAGCCAGGCCAGAAAACAAAAAAGCGCAGCAAGCAGCTCATCTAGGCTTTTTACACTAGATACTACTTCAGTATGAACAGGATGAGTAGCAAAAAAGAGCACAATTATCATTATTATTAAAGGATGTAAACCAGGAAAAACCCTTCTTAATAGTAAAAAGAGAAGCTGTATAATTAATATATAGATCAGGAGATTTAAAAGGTGAGCGGCGGGAGCAGAATTATTAAATAAACTTTTTTCAACAGCAAAACAGAATAGAGTTGCAGGTCGATAGGGTTGTAAACCTGTAGAACCATCAAATTTATTCATACTGCCACGGTTAAAAAAATCTGGAAGTGCAGATAAACCCTCTTGAACCGAGGCGTGTTTAACATAAAAAACATCATCGTCTAGGGTAAAATCAAAATTAACAGACTGCCCATACATTACTATTACCGCAAGCACAAGAACTAATCTTAAAAGAGGAATGTTAATTCTAGCACTCGGCGTTTTGACAATTGTTTTTTTTATTGCTTCAGACTTACCCCGTTTACCCATAACATTATTTTTATTACTATATCAAAGATATTCAAAGGTTTATTTGTATCAAATAAACACAATGACTAATAAATGGCATAAGAATAATCGCACGAACTATTAGTGCTATATTTATAAAAAATAATAAATAGGGATTTCTATATTTGAGTTTATCCTAAAAAACAAAACAAGTGAAAAAAGCATTATTTGTTATTATACTCTTTCTACTAGCATCCTGTTCAACCTTTAACAAAGACGGGACAAAGGATAATTTATTTCAGGATGTTTCATGGGTTGACCTTACTTATACCTTTGACAGTACCACAATATATTGGCCAAACAATCCAACTGGCTTTGAACATACTACAAATGCCGAGGGTGT
>Ga0114966_10002837_pt1 | contig 15393 bp, 8 predicted proteins | sample M_130207_XF_Meta_FD_87029 | JGI IMG/M metagenome (GOLD analysis project Ga0114966, IMG submission 87029) | Freshwater microbial communities from Lake Montjoie, Canada to study carbon cycling - M_130207_XF_MetaG | ecosystem: Environmental > Aquatic > Freshwater > Lake | place: Lake Montjoie... | reverse complement strand
TTTCGCAGCCTATCACGCCCTTCATCGCCTCTTGTCGCCGAGACATCCACCACACGCCCTTTGTAACTTGACCACAATGATTTGCGGCTCGCTGACGCGAACCCAAACCTTGCAGCCTCCTGACGAGCATGAACAAACACGCCCGCCAATGCAATTTGAAGATTACGTTGTTGCCGAATTGTCAAAGATCAACGCACACAAAGCCAATTCAACCACACTCTCGTGTGTTCGGACGGCCGTGTTGCGGGGCCGGGGACTTTAAGTCCTGACACACCGATGGTCAAGCGACTGCATCGTTTTAATTTGTCAGCAGTCTCACTCGACATGAATTTCAGGATCGTGATGCCTGAGTATGGCGGAGGTACACGGCATACCCGCCAAGGGATTCAGCCAATTTGAGCTGCGAAGTCGTTGTCCGACATCAAATCAGCAGGCTGCTCTGAACGCCTATTGACCATTGGCAGTTTTCCGCACAGCGGGTGGCCTGATTTCGTTAGGGCGGCTTCTCGGGGAAGGCTGGGGTGCCGACGCATCAAACGGGCCGAGAAACAACTGCTTCATGGCGTCGTCAAATTCCGGAACAGGAATCATTTGAGTTTGCGGCGATCCAACGTTTCCTGTCACTTTCACTCCGACCCATCCACGACTCAAGCGATTGGCAAGTTCGTTGAGGAGCGGAATCTGAAGCTGGCCTCGGCCCATCTTCGAGAGAAAATCCAACTGCATTTCGCCATCAAACCGCACATAGCCCCCTCCTCTGAGACTGATCGCCTGACCAACCAAGTAGATGTTTTCGAAGTTGAATCGCGAGTTCCCAACGTTGAACTCAACCTCTGCCGTATCGAATGCGATTCGATCCGAGGCATCCAACCTGAGCGTTCGGAACATCTGTACGAACAGCGGCAACTCGTACAGCGCGGCGGGGGCGATGAGCAGTTTGCCGCGACCTTGCACTTGGTCCGCCGAGGTCCCTTTTCCCGAGAGATTTAGCCATCCGTTCATGATTCCTGCCACATCTGACTGCCCACGCAGATACTTTTGGGCGTACCGCTCCAATCGCCCTTTCGTCAGGGTCAAGCTGGCCCGGTAATCGGGTTCTGAACGCAGATCAGCGATGGCATCAAGAGTGATCTTGCCATCAATGGCCTCGCCCACAATTCGGTCTGAGAGTGGAATGCGGAGCGGTGCCGCGACGGCCCCCTTCGTGGGAAGCACGGCGTCGCGAGATCCTGCCGTAAACTGACCGTTTTGAAGTCGTATCGGCCCCACAACACGAGTGATCTGATGGGCAGCCCCGGAAGGCAATCGGAAAATCGAGATGGAGTCCAATTCCAACTGCCCGCTGAGATCGGCCTGCTGACCATCGAACCCACCTTGCAAGTCAATACGACCATGAATGTCCTCAACGCGAACACCGGCGTTCGCGGCACACCCGGCCAGCACCACTTTCAGGTTCCATGCGGCTGAGATGTTGTCGGACGAACGTAGCGGCCCGTACAAATCGACCGGTCCGCTCGTCGAAAACTTGCCCGTCGGGTTAAGAGCGTCACTCACGACTCGCAACTGTTCGGGAAGCGCTTTTCGGAAGGTCGCATTGGGGATAAGGTCGTCAATGAAAAGTTCATCGAACCGCATGTGCCACCGTTCACCAAGCGGCGGAAACGTGGCGGCCCCTCGACCGTGAATGTGAGTCTCATCATGCCGCGTACTGAAGGACTTCACTTCCAATTTGGATGCGGCGTACGCCAGCTCGCACTTCAAATCTTGAAGCGGCCACGGGAAGCAAGCCAACTGAACGTCGGCATCTTTCACCTGAATACCGGGCAGGGTCACTTCGCACGGCTGACCAGGAACCCAACTGATTTGCGTGTCGCAGTCGAAATGCCCCTTGGGCTGGAATTCTCGCCACACGTGACGAAGTGAATCAGGAACAGCCGCCTCCAATGCTCGATCAAAGGCCGCGTTCTCCGTATGGATCGACAGATCGAGTCGTCCGGGAGCGGGCAGACGTTGGAAGCGACCAGCGGCGGTCAACATCGCTCCATCATGTTCACCTTGCAGCTCTTCAAACCGCACTGTGTCGCCATCCCAGAAGACCAGCCCGCTTAAACGATTGATGGCATACGGAAATCCTTTGAATGCGAATGAACCCTCACGCATCTTGACGGCGAGATTCAGCTTGAACCGTTGTCCCGGCCCGGCTGGCCGTCTGGCACGAAAGCGGACATCGCCCTTCCCTTTGAGATTCAACTCAGAAATAACCTTGCTGACCACAGGCGGAGTCGCGGCCAGCAACTCCGCATCGACGGGAACGCCATCCACATTGATGAAGAAATCAGCCTCTTGATCGGGACCGGGGTTGGTGACAGCTCCTGTCAGCGTGAGCGGCATCCCACCCGCAGTCCCCGTCCCATTGATCGTTGCCTGATTGCCTATCAGTTTCACCGTCCCCTCGACATCACGAACGCGGTACGGAAACTTCTCATGTGCCACCGTCCCCTTGCGAAGCTTGAGGTCCACATCCCAACTCAAGTTGGCATCGACCACACGAGACTCGACATCGACATCACAGATTCCGGTCAGCGCGAGTGAATTCAACAACTTGCGAGCCGACTCTGGCAACCGAGCCTTCAACGGTTCGTCGATCTCAATTCCTTTGGCGTGAAGCTCAACGCGAGGCATCCGCCCCGCCAAGACATTGGCATCCAGACTCAGCCGAACCGCGCCGTTCTCGGCGTGCAATCCCCGAACGATGGCTTCTCGATCATCGACGTAGAGGACACCGCCCAGTTCGTACAACGGAAACGGAAGCAAAGCGTTACTGAGCTGCCCGCTCTTCAACGTTGCCATCACCTGAAAACGGGGCGGAGAACCCGCATCATCCAGATGAAACTTGGCGTCCAAATCGCACACGCATGTGAGACCGAACTCAACGGGTGTCGTCACCGGCGGTGATTGAATTCGCGATTCGAGTCGCACCGTCTGCGAGCGGCTTGCTGCCTCCAACGGGTTGGGTACAGGCGGCGTGATCGAGACAGCGGCCACTTGTCGGGCAGCGAGTTCCGCCATGGAACGCCGCGCCTGCTGAAGTTTTTCCTCAACAGCGGGCGAGACATCTCCCAGCAGTTGCAGCAAGCCGTCATCGACGGGAAAGCTCTTCCAAGTGGCGTCGATCGTCAGCGGGAAACCGTCCAGATTGAGTTCGGCCGAAGCATTGAGCGGCCCGGCGGGGTCGATTCGCGCCGAGACAACCACGGCCACCCGACGAGCGGCGGTCGGGTGAGTCGTCAGATTGAGATCATTCAACTTGAGCTTGCGAGTCGCGCGACCATCACGATGCAACTCGACGACCGCCGTGGCGCGTTCGATCTCCACATCGGGCAGAGGTTGAGAACTACCAACGCCTCGAAGCATGATCCCCTGCCAGCTCCAACGACCATTGGACTGGCGAGTGACTCGCAAGAGCGGCTTGACGATCCGCACCCGCTGAACTGTGACATCCTTGAAGTCGGTCATCGGCTGTTGTTCGAGCGTGACCAACGTTTCCGGAATGTACAGCGACGGTTCCACATCCTCCGGCAATTGCACGGAAAGGCCGTACAAACAGGCTCTCCCGCTCAGATCATACGCCGCGCGTTCGATTCCAAACTTGAGGTCCGGAGCCATGTCACGCAACTGCCGCAACGCCTCGGCGCGAAGCAGTTCATCGCTGAGCGAATAGAACCAGTACGCACCGCCCCCTCCGGCCACTGCGATCAGCAGCACCAACACGATCATCAGTCTGAAGATCGCACCCAAGAGGACGCTCCAAGCACTTCAAGACGGGGGGCAGGGACAATCAGGGGACAGCAGCGAGGAGACAGGAGTCACATTGAAGTCGGCGGCTCGCACAACGACTCGACCGGCGAAGTTGCAGCACGCGACAGGGCTTGTTTCCCAGCCTGCCATCTCAACAGCAGCGGCTTCACTCCGACGGCCGCCAACACGGCCAATGGATATTCCGCAGGGAGCCGATAGCGCAGCGATCCAACAAACAACAGATGCAGTCCGGCGAACAGCAAGAGCGATCCGGCAGTTAGTACGAACAGCGCGACATCTCGTCGCGACAACCACGCGCCGCAAAGCGCGAACCCGAACAGCGGCAACATCGCGAGCAAGACAACGACCATCTTGAGTTTGGAGTCGCGGAACTGGTCCGCATTCGGGACGAGGCTCCAGTAACGACGCTGCTTCTCCAACGCGAGACCCATGGCACGGACGGGGTTCTCCCACGCGAAGGCCATCGCGCGACGGCGATACTCGCGGTCCATGTCGTACTCGCTCATGCTCGCCATCAATTGGTCCTGCTCGAAGAAGACCATGTCGCTGTCGCCCGTCGCGCCGGGATGCAGTCCGTCATACAAGCTCGGCCCCACCCAAAGCGTCGTCGGGACGAAATGACCGGTGACGAGGTAGTTCCGCGCGATCCACGGCGCCATCGACAATGCGACTCCCACGACCAGCCAGCCGAACGCGATCCACTTCGGCTTACTCGTCGGCGTTCGTCGGAGCGAAACCAGCACAACCACTGCGATCAATGGCCCCACGTACAACCACGTCGGACGCATGTACGTCGCAATCCCAACCCAGACCCCTGCGAACAAGGCCGCGACAGTGAAACGTCTCATCGAGGTCGAGCCATCGGCAAGCCGAGCCATTCGCGCGATGGCGATCAGACTGACAAGCAACGTCGCCGCGAACGCCGTTTCGCTGAGCAACAGCGCGCTGAACAAAATGAGCGTCGGCGACATGGCCGTGTAGAGCGCAGCTAGCAACCCCACCGTGTGATCGCACAATTCGCGACCGAGCCAATATGTGAGGCCACACGCCGCGGTGCCAACACACGCCAGCAGGCATCGCGCCGCGAACGTGCTCTCGCCAAACACGAGGTGCGAACCGGCGAGCAACAGCGGGAAACCGGGCATCCGCAGCGCAGTACGCGGCGGGACATAGATCGAATAGTCCTTGCCAGCAATGATTTTCTGCGCCAGTTCCCAGTAGCCGTCGGCGTCACCCGCAATCAGGCAGACGCTTCCGGAAGTCGCCGCCACTTGCTGCTCGACGACGATGGCCAACCCGCAGCGCAACACGAACGCGATCAGCAGTATCAACAGAAGCGCCGTGCTCGCACCGCACTTCTCCGCGCGCGACGCCAAGCCGCGCGCCGTCGATGCGCACTGAGCCGATCCGGCGTGCAAGGTCGATCCGTCCATGTCCCCCCCAAAAAAACATAGCCTCCCCAGTTTGGGAAAAGCGGGGGATCGTATGACCGGCCTGCAAAAAGGGTCAAGACGGATCGGCCGCCTACTCAGGGCCAACGCCTTGTTGAGGCTGCGAAACCAGTCAGGTGGGACCAGCGGCGCTTCGCCGCGCCGGCCCACCCTGATTTCTCGACGATTCCCGATGGTGGGCCGGCGCTCGAAGCGAGCTGGTCCCACCCGACTCTGACGCGGGCGATGGCCCTGGCCACTACTGCGGCTTCGGCTTCACCGCCGAGTTGCTTCCCTTTCCCCAGCGGGTGTCGTGCTGCATCTGCTTCCGCTGCATGTGGACTCCCACCATGAGCAAGTCGAAGACGTGACCGTACTCGCAAAGCGCCTTCGCAAATTTGCGGCGTTGCATGGCGTCTTCGGCCAGCCGAAATGCCGCTTCGTACTGCTTCCACTCGATCGCCCAACCTTCATCGACGGCCGCTCGTTGCAGTTCCGACTCCATCCTGGCAATCCGCTGAACGAACTCTTCCGTCACCTTGGCGGAGGCCGTGCGATACGGACGCCACGCAATGGTCGAGACCGGATCGCGTGGTCGCGGTCGAGGTGCTTCGGCCGTCGGTTGTTTGAATCGCTGCATGAGCAGCCACGCGACAGAAATGACACCGGAAGCCACGATCAAACCAAGGCCACCCGCCTTTTGCTGCGGGTCCAAAACGAACAGTCCCAATCCCAGCAGGAACATCGCAGCCAATAGGCATAGAAGTGCGAAGGCCCACCATCCGGTGACGCCGCTGCCGGGAGTCACATCGTCGTCGTCGCCCTCCACAGCGTCAGCCGGGACATCACCCGCGCGAGCAACAATGACCGTGATGTTGTCCGGCCCGCCTCGCAAGTTCGACAGGTTGACTAGCAACCGCGTCGCGTCGGTCGGCGGCAGCTCTCCGGCAATCATGCCGATCTCGGAATCATTGAGTAGACCGCACAAGCCATCGGAACAGAGAACAAACACGTCTCCCGGAAACACCGGCGTCGGACCTTCCACATCGACCTGCACCGTCGCATCGGGACCAAGCGACCGCGTGATGACGTTGCGAGGGCAGAGCCGCTCCGCATCGCGCGGATGAACCTTGCGTTGCTCGATCAATTCCCAAACGAGACTGTGATCGCACGACAACTGGTCGATCTGCCTGTGCCGGATGCGATAGACCCGACTGTCGCCGACATGCCCGACAATGGCTCCCTGTGGACAAAGCAACAGCGTCGTGCAGGTTGTCCCCATCCGGTGGAAGTCCGGATTTTGCATCCCCCGCTCGTAGATCGCCGCGTTCGCCGCTTCAACCGATGCCTTCAAAGCGTCCGCCGGGCTGAGGTTCCTCAGTTTGTCAAAAGTGTGCGGGATCGTATCGACCGCGATCTTGCTGGCTAGCTCCCCCACCGCGTGACCACCCATGCCATCAGCCACGACAAACAGATGCCCGCGCTGCTGCCAAGTCGCCTGATCAGGACTCAGATGAACGACGCAAGCATCTTGATTGTTCTGTCGGCGAAACCCGACATCACTCAAGACGGCGTATCGAATCTGCTGTTCCCAAAGCATGAATGCCTCTTTTGAAGTGAAGGCCCGGCCCTACTGAAATATCCTCAACGAACCTCGTGCCGCTGGCGAAGCGGCTCACGAAAATCGAGGCCGCATCTTATCTGCGAGCGTCGATGGATGGAAAGAGACAGCGCAAGACCACAGGTAGATCTGAGGAGTACACCGGAAACTCAAACTCATCCTAAACTGACATTTCGATCTGGGCCAACCCAGTGACATTTCGATCTTGGTCCGACACACTCAAAACTGCACTAGGCTCAATACGGCTCGAAAATTACCATCCCCGCCCTTTCTGACTTCCTCCCGTTCGCGGCGAGGTTGCGACTTGGCTTCACGGATGGATGGCGCATGACAACGGCAACAACAGAACTTCTCGGCGACAACTCCCGCCCAGCGGGATCGAGTCAGGATGCCACGCCAACCAGCGTGAAATCCCCTCGACTCGCTTCCCGCCCCCTGTTGCACCGGACGACTCGGAACGCCATCACCCTGCTCTGCCTCGCAGTGCTGCCGCAAGCAGGCTGCGTGAGTCGCCGTTTGATGGTTCAGTCCAATCCGCCGGGCGCGATGGTCTTGATCGAAGGCAAGGAAATCGGACTCACACCGACGGGAGTCGATTTCACGTACTACGGCACGCGCGAACTGACGCTCATCAAAGATGGCTACGAAACCAAAACGCAACTCGTCCCGATTCGGGCACCGTGGTACCAATGGCCCGTGATCGAGTTCTTCTCCGACAACGTCCTGCCGGGACGAGTCACCGACCGCCGCAGCGTGCAGTTCGAGATGGAACCGAAACGAATGGTCCCCAACCAAGAACTCCTCAATCGCGGCCAGTCGCTCCGCAACGAAGCTCAGATCGGCCAGTAGTGCGGACGGCAGAAGTCGCTTCCCCACCATCCCCAAGCGTAAGCGAGGAAGGCCACCAAAACGGGGCCGTCCACGACCCGCCTGTTGAAAACGGCGACTGGATTGCGTTTTCAAATTGGCCGTTGGCGCTCTGCGGTCGCCCTTTTGCGGCTGAAGTCCGGCTTGGCTCTGTTAGTCAGACTTCCACCGAGAAGTCGCGTCAACTGACGACAAACGCGCCGATCTAACTCGTGGCAAACGCAACAGGGTGTTGATAGCATCCGCCCTCGCCCACAACACTTCACAGCCCATCCTACTTCCACCTTCGAGGGCCAGCGCACCATGCTTTCGACACACGCCGTTGGCATCGACTTGGGGACAACCTATTCGTGTCTCTCGTACCTCAACGAACACGGCGAACCGATCACTGTTCCCAACAAGGACGGTGAACTTTCGACTCCCTCCGTGGTGTTGTTCGATGGCGACCACGTCGTTGTCGGGACCGAGGCACTTCGTAATTCGATCCGGCATCCCGACAAAGTCGTCGTCCACGCGAAGCGGTACATGGGCAACCCCAATCACCGCTGGAAAATTGGTGGCAAGAGCTATTCGCCCGTCGATATCAGCATGTTCATTCTGAAGTCGATGCTCGACAGTGCGCGCGAGCGAATCGGGGACATCGAGCGGGCGGTGATCACCGTTCCGGCTCAGTTCAGTGACGTGCAGCGACAAGCCACCGCCGAAGCGGGCAAGCGGGCGGGACTCAAGCACGTTGACATCATCAACGAACCCGTCGCGGCAGCGCTGTGCTTCGTCCTCGGGACCGAAGGTATTTGGTTTACCGAGTTGGCGACGGCGCAGACGATCATGGTCGTCGATCTCGGCGGCGGGACATTCGATCTGTCGCTGGTCCGCTATCAAAAAAACGAAGTCCGCGTCATCGCCAGCGGCGGCGATCTGCACCTCGGTGGCCTCGACTGGAACAAGGCTCTCGAAGTGGCGATCGGCAAGCAGTTCCAAAAAGAATTCGGGATCGATCCGACCAAGGATCGCGAGAGCGCCCAAGCGCTGGCACTCGAAGCGGAACAAACCAAACGCAGCCTCTCGGTTCGCCCCAAAGCCGCGCTCACCTGTGCGTCAGGCGGGCAACGCAAGACTTACCAAGTGGAACTCGAACAGTTCGAGCGACTGACGAAGGACTTGGTGGACCGATCCGAGTCACTGACACTCGACCTGCTCAAGGAACACAACCACGGCTGGGCCAAGATCGACGTGGTGCTGACGACCGGCGGCTCGTCGCGAATGCCGATGATTCGATCGCTGTTCAAGCGGCTCAGCGGTCGCACTCTGAACACGTCACTGTCGCCCGACCAGTCGATCGCGCATGGAGCGACCTACTACGCGGGAATGCTGCTGTCGAACAGCACCTTCGCGCAGTCGATCCTCAATCCAACCGCCGCCGCGCGACTGAAGCAGTTCAAGCAACACAGCGCGACCGCACGAGCACTCGGCGTTCTCATCCGAGACACCAACACCCAGACGCGCGTGCCGCATTACATTCTTCCCGCCAACACGCCGCTCCCGGCATCCGTCACGCAGATTTACGGGACGGTCTCGCACAACCAACGGCGCGTCCATCTGCGAATCGTCGAGAGTGGCACCGCCGCCGACGCACAGTTTGTCGAACTCGGCATGTGCAAGGTCGATCCGCTCCCCGAAAACCTGCCCGAGGCGACCGAGATCGAAGTGACCATCCGCTACGACGAACAGGCGCGAGTCCATGTCGAAGCGAAGGTTCTCAAGACCGGACAAGTCGCTCAAACCGAGATCGTGCGTCCCGAGAACATGGTCGTCAGCGCTCTCAGCGAAGGAACACAGGCCGAAGAAGCCGACGCCGAAACCTTGGTCCGACCGGCTCCCGCAGTCAGAGTCGCACCCGCAGTTCCTCCCGTGCCCCGATCCGAGGCCCGTGTTGAATTCATCGCCCCGACGGGATCGGCCGCGTCTGCTCAACTCAAGCCGGCTGATGCTAGACCGACGAATGCCGCCGCGACTCGGCCAGCATCGGCGAACAAACCTGCCAACACGCGTGCGGCGCTTTTGGAAGATTCCAGCCAACCGGTGCCGCTCTGCAATCAATGTGGAAACCCACTCGATCAGCGCGGTCAATGTGCGAAATGCCGCTCGGCCCAAGGAGCAGCTAGACCCGCAGCCTCGCCAACGCGAGGAGGACCGCCCGCTCCCGCGACAACGATTAAGTCGTCGGCAGCCGCTCAACGCTCGGCCATCTTGAAGTCGGGTCCCATGGCTCTGCCGCCATTGCCGGATGACGATGACATCATCGAACTCGAAGAGGCTCGCCCCGCTAGTCCTCCCCAGCGAACAGCCCCTCCGGCCGCTCCCGCAGCAGCTTCAGCGAAGCCTCGCGTCAAAGCTCCACCGCTGCCGCCCATGCCTGGCCGCGGAAAAACCCCGACCACTCCCACTGGCAAGAAGCCCCTCAAGCCGCCCGATTCGGGTGAAGCCGATTTCTGGAAAGCAGTCGATTCGTGACGCGATGACTCGGCAACCACAAGCCACTTCGCTCCAACGTGTAGTCAACGCCCACGAAGTGAAACGGAAAATGGTCTCATCGGGCGAATACGTGTTGATGGCTGATTGCATTCGCCCTCCGGGTTGAACACACGAACGCTCCGCACGCATTCCGCGCGGTGAAACAAAAAGTGTGACACGCTCCCTCGCCAAGGGAATAAACGCGGATGCTGCGGAGTCTTCTCCGCGAGAGGTTGCTCATGGTTGATGGAATTCCCCTCCCGACGATGGACGCTTTGATCGAACAGCATTCCACGCTGCTCTATCGGTACGCCTATCGTCTGACCGGGAATTCGCACGAGGCCGAAGATCTGACTCAGCAAGCATTCCTGCTCGCCCAGCAACGCGGCCACCAATTGCGAGACATTCAGGCGGCGCGAAGCTGGCTGCTCACGATCGTCCGCAACGCGTTTCTCAAATCGAAACGGCACCGTGGCGGTCGATCGCTCGACACGATCGAGGAACCTCAAGTTGCTGAAGAACCTTGGAACTCCCCCATTGACCGCGAACAGTTGCAACTCGCCCTGCTGGATCTGAGTGAAGAGTTCCGCTCGCCGCTCGTCCTGTTTTATTTTGAAGACTTTAGCTACCAGCAAATCGCCGAACATATGGCCGTTCCAATCGGCACCATCATGAGTCGCCTCTCCCGTGCGAAAGCCTTTTTGAAGAAGCGACTGACGGAGGTTGTGGAAGCCGCCGAGTTGCCTCGTCACACTCAACACTCCCCCGCCCCGCTGCCTCGCGCAGCCCTGACACACGGTTGAAAATCGCCCACCGTGACCCATCGACTCGCACCGAAGAGCATCCCGAAATGTCCGATGAATCCACGCCGCCGCCTGTCATGACACGCGATGCTTTCGATCAGGGAATGGCTCGTGCGATGGAAGATGTCTCCGTGCCTGCCGGACTGATTGCTCGCCTGCAAGCGGAGGTGAGTTCGCGACCAATGCCGTCTGCAGAAGAGGCCCGCCAACAAACCGGGAGAACCCGTTGGTCACGGCGGTTCTTGCTGGGAGGCTGTGCCGCCATCGCGATGTTCACTGCGTGGAGTTGGTTTGCTCCGAACGCCGCCATCGTGACCGCAACCGACGTGCAACGACTCTCTGGACTCGACGCGAGCGTACTCACGCCCGCAGCGCCAGAGACGCGCCGCGTCCTTCCCGTCGGCTGGCAATTCGTTCGTGGACTCGAACTCGCAGACCGACTGGTCGTCGCTTCAGACGACACACTCAACGCTCAAATGCTGCCGTTGTCCTATCAGGCGGACCGACGATCCTCACGAGTGACCGGCCTGTTGCTGCCGCTCCACGAATCGGAGTGGGCAGCCCCCATCATGGCAGGACCATTTTCAGCGGCCGAAGTCCAGTACACCACGACAGGCACATGGGTCGTCTGGCGGGAAGGGACGACCGTCTTCGTACTCATGCTGCGCGGTGACGCTGCCACTCTGGAACGCCTTCAACGGGCAGCCGCCAACCGCCCGAACCTCACCTGAACCGTCACAGGATCGAGCAAATCTTCGCCAAGAAGTCCGCGTTGGTCGGGTACTTGGCGAGCGTCTTGGTGAGCATCTCCATTGCCTCAACCGGACTGAGCGAGATCAGACTTCGGCGAAGCCGCGTCACACCTTCCAGTTCCGCAGGCGTGAACAGCTTCTCGTCGCGGCGCGTCCCCGACTTGCCGACATCGATTGCAGGCCAGATGCGCCGTTCAGCCAGTTCGCGGCTGAGGACCATTTCCATGTTGCCTGTCCCCTTGAACTCCTGAAAGATCGCGTCGTCCATGCGTCCGCCGGTCTCGATCAGCGCGGTCCCGACCACGGTCAACGAGCCACCTTCGTCAAACTGACGGGCCATGCCGAACATCTTCTTCGGAATGTCCATCGCCTTCACATCGAGCCCGCCCGTACCGGTTCGGCCGGTGTTGGTCCACTTGTTGAACGCGCGGGCCGTGCGGGTGATGCTGTCGAGCAACAGGAACACATCGCGCCCCGCTTCGGCCATCCGCTTGGCCTTTTCAAACACGAGCTGGCTGACGCGCACATGGTTCTCGACCTCGCGGTCGAGTGATGAGGCCACGACCTCGCCGTTCACGCGACGCCGCATCTCGGTCACTTCTTCAGGTCGCTCGTCAATCAGCAGCACGATGAGGTAGATGTCGGGATAGTTCTTGCTGACCGAGTCGGCGATCTCTTGCAGCAGCATCGTCTTGCCCGAACGCGGCGGCGCAACGAGCAGCGCCCGCTGGCCCTTTCCAATCGGACACAGTAGGTCCATGACCCGCATCGTGATCGGAGTCGGCCCCGTTTCGAGTCTGATCTGTTGGAAGGGGTTGATCGGCGTGAGGTCATCAAATTTTTTGACGGTCAGATAGTGCTCGGGTAAACGTCCTTCAATTGTCTGCACCGACCGAAGCCTCGGTCCCTGACCACGCCCACCAGACGCGAACTCGCCCGTGACATGGACTCCTTCACGTAGGCCATACTTCTCGATGAGTGTTCCGGACACAAAAGGGTCCGAATCCTGAGAGACATAGCCCGCCTTGGGATCGCGCAGGAATCCGTATCCCTTGGGATGAAATTCGAGCGTCCCCTGCACCGGCGTCAACACTTCCGGGCCGCGTGGCTCGCCACCGCGTGGTTCGCCACCACGCGGTTCGCTGTACGGTTGACGTTGCGAGTTGCTGTTCTGGCCGCGTTGACCGCCGCCATCCCCGTGAGGGCGGCGCTGGTTCGCCGGTTGGCCACCGCGACGATCCGGCTGGTTGTTGTTGTTATTATTATTATTATTGTTACGGCTCCGCGGTGGCCGATTCTGATTTTGGTTCTGGCCGTAGTTTTGGTTCTGCGAAGGAGCAGGCTGCGATGCGTAACCCGTGTTATCAGCCGCACCGTTGCCGCCACGACCTCGTCCTCGACGACGGCGACGGCGACGGTTGGCATCATCGCCACCCACAAACTCACCTCCGCCTGCCACTCCCGCGTCTCCACTTGCAGGCGCGGAATCACCCACGTAGCCACGCGGGACATCACTCGCCTCGAAATCCATGTCGCGTTCCGTGGGAGGCGACTGCTCGAACTCGGCACGAGCGGCCGCGATCTCTTCAAACACGTCTTCAATGACCGGCCTGAGAGCTTCCTTCTCGGCCTTGCCCGTCTCCAGCACTCCCCCTGATTCGACGGCATCCGTCGCCGGAACCCTCCGTCGACGAGGGCGAGCTATCCGCTTCGGAGTACCGGGTTCCATCTCTGTCATACAAACCTTCCCCATGGAAAAACTGATCGAGCGACAACTGTCACTCATGTAGAAAACACGCTGTCGCCAAACGGCACGGACAGCAGCCCCTTCACGGCATAACACCACGTCAACGGGGGCACTTACTCAAAACGGCAACAACACATTGCCCGGCCTTCAACAGAAATCGAATGGCTCCCACGGCGATGCACTCTGATATCGGAGCGATCATCCCATTCATCAGGACGAGTCTTCGGCGAGTTCGCACAAAACCAAGTCCTGTCGCGGGCCAAAAAACCGACCAAAGAAGCATTCAATCAACCGAACCCATTTGACGATGAAGCCAAACCGATCCACTGAATCACACTCGAAAGACAGAACACAATCTGCCTGAGAATGAGCTTTTGAGAACACGTGTTTCAGGACTTGGTTCAAGTCCAGAGGCCTACTCTTGCCTTGGCTTTGGAGAAAGAGGTCTGGGGTGGGGCCTTCTATTGCTCTGTCACCCGACTTGAATCATGCCCGCTTCGACAGAAACGGAACGGCGGCGACCCAACTACGCGGGTCGCCCAACAGACTCCGACATTTGCGTTCAACCACGATCGACAGTCGCAATCATCTCCGGATCGCAGCCTCCCTGCACCGGAATCGAATTGATGCGACCGCAGACAAATCGCCGCGAACCTCAGAGACAGACCCACAACACGACGGGGGGCACCAGCACGGCTTTGATGCTCACCCACAGTTTGTGGCGTTCACCACTTCACTGGTCACCGCATTGGCAGCTTTCGCATCACCGTCATCGACGCCAACATGGAAAACCCGCCATGCGAGAACCAAGTTGGCTTGACGAAGACGACTCGCGAGATCACTGCGGCGGAGCATCCGGGTGCAAATTCACGCCGTCGGAGTCTGACAAGAGAATCGTTTGAAGACAATCAGCGTGGGAAGCACGCTACCGCAGACAACCAAACGCTTCCCACAGACCGAGGCGACCATCACTCTGAAACAAGCCACCCCAAGAATGGGCGGGATGATATCGAACTTCAGAGTTCTGTCAATTCAAGTGTGTGAGCTTTCAATGGTTCCAGCGAATTGATTGAGACCGATGGAAGACTCCCCCCTCAAAGATGAATCCGCTTCAAGGCGGCTTGCCCAGTCGTGCCGTGCGCGGTTGCAATGCCCAACAGCATTCGCCCCCCCACCCACCCGTGATCATTGGTATCCTCGAATCAGAAGGCTCTTCATCATGATCATGCGGCTTTGGCTGGAATCAATGGCCGTCACAATCACGTGGATCACTTTAGGAACGGGGCCGCAATCCTGTCTTGGGATGGCCATGCGAAGTCTCTCGCTCGCGCCGAGGATTCACCCGCTCTGTTCGTTCGCGGCTTGAACTTGAATGGCCCCGCTGTCGTCATCGACAAACAGCAATGGCACGGCAAAGACGCGGACAACTACACCTGCAACGGCAATTCCTTCGACAACCAAGCCGTCACTCTTAAGCCACCGACTGACTCTGAACGAGCCAAGATGATTCGGAGCAGCCGTTGGGAAAATGAGATCGAGGTGTCCCTGACAAGCCTCCCGGCGGGACCGCGTCAGATTTTTCTCTATGTCTGGTAAGACAACAACTCCGAGACCTTCGACGTACTGCTCAACGAACAAACCGTACTCAAGCGATTCCACAGCGGAACGGCTGGTCACTGGAAAAAACTCAGGCCATGGAAGACCGACGTGAAGGACGGAACGATCACCGTTTCTAAGCGAGGTGGAGCGGCGTACTTTTCGGGAGTTGAAGTCTGGTCGGGACCGGGGCCGATTCCTCAACCGCAGCGGCTCGAGTTTGCCGAAGCACCGACCAAGGAAC
>Ga0114966_10002836_pt1 | contig 15394 bp, 16 predicted proteins | sample M_130207_XF_Meta_FD_87029 | JGI IMG/M metagenome (GOLD analysis project Ga0114966, IMG submission 87029) | Freshwater microbial communities from Lake Montjoie, Canada to study carbon cycling - M_130207_XF_MetaG | ecosystem: Environmental > Aquatic > Freshwater > Lake | place: Lake Montjoie... | reverse complement strand
GGGGCCGGCTGGAATCTAGGGAGCTCGGAGTGTGCGGTGTTCCTGTTCGGGATTGAACAGGGAAGCGGCAGCATCGCCGTCGCGGCGGTGGGAATGTGGAAATCGGGCCTTTGGGCGATTTCCCAGGGCGGTGGGAAGAGAGTGAAAACCTGGTTTTGGTTTTTCTCGCTTTCTACCGCCCGTCATTTCCACGGCCGACTTCGGGGCCAAGTACGCTGACTCGCCCCTCGCTGGCGAGTTTTTGACCGGCGATTCTACCCACGGCAAACAGCGAAGAACCCATATAAGGCATCGGCGACCCCACCCCGATGATGCGCCGTATAGCCCGTAATCGTCCCTGGAATCGCCATCCACTGCATCCCACCCATAATCGGCCCTGCCGGCAACCGCTCCAGTAACTCCGCGTCTGACTTACTCCCGAGCGCCGCCGACGAATCGTAGCTGTTTGTCTTCGCCAAACGGGCTTCGAAGTCCATGTCGAAACCCTCCTCCTGGAAAGCCCCCGCCCAAAACCAATCCACCGGCTGCGCCATTTGGTGCGGTTTGCGATTCGGAACGGATTTATCAGCTAACTTGGAGAGCATGCCTACGCCTACGCTCCAAGAGCAGTTCGGGAATATTGATATCTACCTTTTTGATCAGTTGTTAAAAGGTCAAATCGTTCCGGGAATGCGCATCCTCGACGCGGGTTGCGGCTATGGCCGAAACCTGGTCTACCTCCTGCGAGAAGGCTACGAGGTTTTCGCGGCGGATACGAATGCGGAGGCGGTGAGCAGCGTCCGAGCGTTGGCGCGGAAGATGGCTCCGGGGTTGCCGGAATCGAACTTTCGGGTTGAGGGCGTCGAGGAGATGTCGTTCGAAGATGGGTGCGCCGACGTCGTGATTAGCAATACGGTGCTGCATCTGGCGACCGACGAAGCGCAGTTCGAGGCGATGCTGCAAGGGTCGTGGCGCGTGCTGAAGCCTGGGGGGCTGTTTTTCTGTCGTCTGGGGTCGACGATTGGGATGGAGACGCAGGTGGAGCTCGTACACGGGCGGCGTTACAAGTCGCTCGACGGGTCGGAGCGTTATCTCGTGGACGCAGCGCTCTTGGAATCCCTGACCGAGCGGTTGGGTGGCGAGTGGGCCGAGCCCTTAAAGACGACCGTCGTGCAGGGTCTTCGGGCAATGACCACGTGGGTGCTGCGGAAGAATTTAGGGTAAAACTACGCCGGAAAGAGAGCCGCCGCCGGCCCGTCCGATGTCCTAGCCGACTTCTTGCTCTCGGCGTCCGGCGCTGCGCCATAGCAGTAGCGCGCAACCGAAGCCGAGCCCGCTGATACCGCCGAAGAAAAGCATCATCGGCTGATAGCCCGCGGGATGGAGCGCGGTCGCCCCAGCCCCGTCGTTCAGCCACCCGGCGACCAGGTTGGCGCCGGCCACGCCAATATTCTGGACGACGAACATAAGGCCAAGGGCGGTACCCAGGCGGCTGGCCGCGACCAGCTTGGCTGCCAACGGCCACATCACGGCCGGAACCAGCGAAAAACTGACGCCGAGCAGCGCCGTCGCAATCCAAAGATTCCAGTTCGTCGCCCCCATAATCGCGATCGACACCGGAAGGAGAAAGGCACCGAAAGCGAGCAGCGGGGCGTAGCGGCCGATGCGATCGCAGAGCCACCCAAAGGCAGGCGTGGCGACGATGCTGGCAAGAAACACGTAGCTGTTCATCGTGCCGGCGGCGGCGAGCGAGAGGCCGTGGGCGTGTTGGAAATACTTGATCGAGAAGGTGCTGCGGAAGGCGAGGATCACCGCATAATAGAAAACACAGAGGAGCAGCAGGAGCCAGTAGGCCTTGCCGAGGTGCAGCAGATGCCCGAGCACGAACGGTTCGGATTCCCGTTTAGCCGCCGGAGCCTGTCGGTCGCCACCCCAGTAGACGAGTGCGGCCGCCAGAGAGACGGCAGCCATTATTACGGCGATCACCAAGGGCGCTTGCCAGCCCTGCGCGTAGGCCTGCGCGAAAAACTCGGGCGACATATCGGCGGAGTAGGAACCGAGGCGGCCGGTGCCGAGGGTGACGCCCATGGCGAGAGCCAGGTGGCGGGCCCCGATGGAGTCGGCAACGCCCGTGGTGCAGCTGATGTTCAGCGTTTCGGCTCCGATGCCGAACAGAAGACGCCCTGCCGCCATGCCGACGAACGTCGGGCTCCAGGCGGTGAGCGCGGCACCCAGCAGGCAGATGGCGGTGGTCCAAAGAGTAACGCGGGCGGCGCCAAACCGGTCGACGAGCAAGCCGCCAATCAGGACCAGGATAATATTCGGAATACTATAGATGGCATTGAGCATGCCGATCTCCGTATCGCTGAAGCCGCGTTGGCGCTGCAGCAAGTCGGCTATGGGGCCGATCGAGTCGTAGACATAGTAATTCCCAAAGAGGACGACAGAGATAAGGGCCAGTGCCGACCAAGCGACGACCATCGCCAAAGTGTAGCAGGTGGTGCGCTGCTCACGATGGTTCCCGGACGGCGCGCAACGCCTTGAACTTCGGCTCACGGCTCTTCGGGCTGTCGAGGGAGAACGACCGCGCGCCACCGCCTTCTTCAGGCCCGCGTTTGGTTGGATGACGCTGCTCCAGACGAGTTCAGCCGCAGCCGGGTCGAACTCCCAGACCCCGGACATCGAGGCGCAACAGGCTAATCTTATCCAGGCGGCTGACCAGCGCATCGTGCGGGTCCTTCGGTATTTTGAACATGTTCAATTGTTCGAGGTCCGAGCGGTGCATCCGCTGCGGACTTTCCGCTGCCACGGCGATCAGATCCAGCGCCGCCACCGCCGCCCGGCATGCTTTCAGGCTCATCCCAGAGAAAGCCTGACACTCGGCCAAAGTGGCCGGACCGATCCAGGAGATATAGCGGTCGGCCAGTTCGGTCGGGCACTCCGCATCCGAAAGGGCGAATCGCTCCAGCGGATTCGGCGACCAAAGAACATAGCTGTGGCGCTGCTGGTCGATCCGTCCATTCGCGGCGACCCGACAGCTCTTACCCTCGGCCTGCCGCAAGCCCAAACCGAACGGCAGCGTCGTCGTCAGCCCCTTTTATTCCCTTCCTCGCCCAGACAGCGCCTCGGCGCCCCCCAGAAGTTGACCACCTCTGCTCGCATAGACTTGCCCAGATCACAAGCTGATCATGCCGCGTGGTATGCCGACGGGCGGGACCGTCATCATCCGTGCCGCAGGCGCGCATATCGTTGCATAGGTTCAGGCACCGACGTTTTGCCCGCGCGGCCAGACCAAGCCTCGTCTCGTCGGAGAGGCAGCGCCGTCGGGGCCGGTTGGTCGAAACGTTTTGGCGAGTAGGGCTGGTCAATTCTTCGCGAGTGCCGAAGGACAGCGGGCCGCCGAGCCCACGGCTGCTCGGATCTCAGTTGGATCGAACGGACCATTCTTGAGCGCGGCCAGCGCCGCCGCCGCGAGCCTTTCCACTTCGGCATCGGCGACGCCCAGCTTACGCGCGGTGTTCCGTTCGGGCTCACGGAACGGCCGGCCAAGCTTGAGTTCCAGGGCGTAGTCGGTGGCGTCAACCGCAGCGTCAACCGCCTCGCGGCGGAGACCGCCCCGGGAGAATAAAGTCAGACAAGCGCCGATGCCAGCCACGGATCGGGCCCAGCCCGTGGCTGCCAAAATCGTAGCCGCGGATGGGCCCACCAACTACGCAGGAGAGAGTCGTTCACAGTTGTCCTCGTTGTAGTTTGAACCTAACTGTCTTATGCTTGCCTAAGACTGCGCGATGAAGCTATTTACTATTGTTTTTCTAGCGCCGCTTTGTTTGCGGGCGGAGACGATGCCACCGGAGTTGCAGGCTTCGATGGGCCGTAGCTGTGTGCCGTGTCACGCGGGAGCTGCGGCCAAGGGCGGGCTCGACCTGACGGCGTTGCCGTTTGATCTGTCGAGCCGGACGGTGCGCGAACATTGGGTTCGAATTCATGACCGGGTCGAGAAAGGTGAGATGCCGCCCAAAGGCACGCCGATGGCCGCCGCCGAGCGGGCGGGGATGCTGCGGCGTTTAGCTCCGGCCCTCCACCAGGCCGATTTGGCCGAAGTGGCGCGCAGCGGCCGGGGACCCATGCGTCGGCTGAATCGCGAGGAATACGAGCAGACTCTCCGGGACGTTCTGCACCTACCCCGTTTGGACGTGCGGGACCTGTTGCCGGAAGACCGCGAGGCCTACCACTTCAACAAGGTCTCCGCGACCCTCGATATGTCGCGCGTGCAGTTGGCGGCGTATCTCGATGCCTCCGAATCTGCTTTGCGACAGGCGATGGTGACCACCGTAACGCCCCCGGCAGTCACAACATTCCGGACCTCGGGAAGAAATCTCTTTCCCGGCCTACGGAGTACCGGGACCCTGCATTCGATGTTCTTCATCAAGGATAACCAAGGCGTCAATGTCGCCAGTGAGCGAAACACGCCGCTGCCGAAGGAACTTGAAGACGATCCGGCCCTGGAAATGGGGCTGTTCCGATCGCCCGGCTGGCCCTACGGCGCGTTTCCGCGGGGCTTCGCCGCCAAAGCGCCGGGCGAGTATCGGGTTCGTTTTTCGGCCCGGGCCGTCTTGCAGCATCCGGGCTTCGTCGTCTCCGATGCCAAGCAAACGGTGCCCATGACGTTGCGCTCACGGCGGCCGACCAACCACGACATTGCCGAGGACGTGAAGTCCGTCGGAGGAGTGCTCGAGATCGCGCCCGGGTCCCATGTCTACGAGACCACCGTACCGCTGAGTGCCGGCCAAACCGTCGAATACGGCATCTACGGGTTACCGGTTCCCCAGGTCGACACCGAAGGTAAAACCGGAGCCTACCGCTATCCGCCGATGCCGTCCGATGGACAACCGGGAGTGGCCTTTAATTGGATTGAGATTGAAGGGCCCCTGCCCCCGGCAACCTGGCCCCCGGCTAGCCATCGGGTGCTGTTCGACGAGTTAGGGATTGCGCCGGCCCCGGCCGACGCTCGGCGCGAGGCCAGTCGATTGCTGCGGCGGTTCATCCAACGGGCGGCGCGGGGCCCGGTGGCAAGCAGCGCCATCCAAAAGTTTGAACGATTGGTCCTCGCCCGGCTCGATCGGCAGGAGCCGTTCGCCGAGGCGATACTGGCAGGTTATCAGGCGTTCCTTTGCTCGGATCTGTTCTTGTATCTGCGGGAGCCGGGAAACGACTTTGCCGTAGCCGATCGACTGGCTTACTTTCTGACGAATTCGCGCCCGGATGAACCGTTGACGGCGTTGGCTGCGGCGGGCCGGATGCGGCAGCCGACGCTGCTCGAACGGGAGAGTAATCGGCTGATCGACGGCGCGGGGTTCGAGCGGTTTGTCCAGAGTTTTACCGGCTACTGGCTCAACTTGCGGTATCTGCGGCGTGACGACGCCGACAAGCGCTTATACCCGGAATATCAGTTGGATGAGTATCTTGTTGATTCGTTAGAACGGGAGACACTTCACTTTTTCACGGCAATGGTGCGGCAAAATCTTCCGATCCGAAATCTGATCCAAGCCGATTTTGTCTACGCCAACGAGAGGCTGGCCAAGCACTATGGATTGCCGCCGATGCCGGGGGCCGCTTTGCGACGCGTCCCGCTCGCGAGCGGGAGCCCGCTGGGAGGGCTGCTGACCCAAGGGGCGGTTTTGAAGATCACCGCCAACGGCACCTCAACGTCGCCCGTGCTGCGCGGGGCCTGGATCACCGATCGGATTCTGGGCGAACCTCCACCCCCGCCGCCGCCGGGCGTCCCCGCGGTCGAACCCGATATCCGTGGGGCTAAAACGATTCGCGACCTGCTCGCCAAACATACGAAATCGGCCACCTGCGCGGCCTGCCATGCAACGTTTGATCCGGTCGGCTTGGCCCTCGAGAACTTCGATGTTCTGGGGCGCTGGCGCACGCACTACCGGGGGACGACCGAAGGCGAACGCGTCAGCGGAATTGATCACACAGGGCACGACTTTGTATACACTCTGGCTGGGCCCGTCGACGCCAGTGGCAAGCTAGCCGATGGCCGAAGCTTTCGCGACATTCGCGAATTGAAGGCGCTCTTGGTCGCCAACCCACGGCTGCTCGCGCGAAACTTCCTGCGGCAGTTGATCGTTTATGCCACCGGAACGCCGGTTCGTTTTTCCGACCGAACCGAGATGGAAACCATGCTCGATGCTTGTGCGGCCGACGGGTACAGAGCGCGCGACCTGCTCCAATCTCTCGTCCGGAGCAAAATCTTTATGGGGAGGCTATGACGATGAAGCGGAGAGCGTTTTTGCGAGGCGCGGGGGTGGTGCTGGGCTTGCCGGTCTTCGCCAGCGCGGCTCCGGCACCGCATCGGATGCTGCTGATAGCGAACAATCTCGGCGTGTTGCCGAAGTACTTTTTTCCGACCGGGACGGGCCGGGACTATGCGTTATCGCCCTATTTATCCGAGTTGGCCGCGCACCGCGAAAACTTCACCGTGTGCAGCGGGCTCTCGCATCCCGGGGTTACCGGTGGGCACAGCGCGGATAGTTGCCTGCTGACCGCGGCGCGGGGCGCCTTCAAGAGCGGCTTTCGGAATTCGATTTCGGTCGATCAGTTTGCGGCGGAGAAGCTGGGGCCGGTGACGCGGTTTCCGTCGCTGAACTTGGGCGTGAACATCGACAAGGGAAATCGCAGCTTGTCGTGGACGCGGGACGGCGTCCTGCTCCCGGCTGAAGATAGCGCGCCGAAGTTGTACGAGCGCCTGTTTGTGCAGGGCGACAAAGAGTCCGTAGCACGACAGTTGCATCGGCTGGAGAGCCGGGGGAGCATTCTCGACACCTTGCTCGATGAGACCAAGCGTTTCGCCGGAGAGTTGGGGCGCGAAGACAAAGCTCGCTTAGACCAGTACGTGACGTCGGTCCGCGAAGTCGAGGAACGGATGCACACGGCCAAGGCGTGGGAGACCCGACCCAAGCCTCCGGCCCCGCAGCCGGAGCCGGCCGATATCCAGGACAAAAAGCAATTTTTCGAGAAGTTCGAGCTGATGCTCGCGATGGCGCAGTTGGCGCTCGAGAGCGATTCGACGCGGATCGTGACGTTGATGGCCGACGCGTTCTTTACTCCCGTCTTCAAGCTGAACGCCCAGGAGTCGACCACCGATAGCTATCACGGGCTCTCGCATCATGGCCAGGGGGAGTCTAAGGTGAGACAGTTGCAGGAGGTGGACCGGCAACAGATGCGGCTGCTGAACAAGACGCTGGCCGGCTTGGCAGAGCGCAAACTGCTGGACCAGACGATGGTGTTCTACGGCAGTAACATGGGGGATGCGAACATCCACGACAATACGAATCTGCCGATTTTGCTGGCCGGGGGCGGGTTTCGCCATGGGCAGCATTTGGCGTTCAAGCGGGATAACAATACGCCTCTCTGCAACCTTTTCGTCAGCATGATGCAACGGATGGGGATTGAGACGGAGGCGTTTGCGAGTAGCAGTGGCCCGTTGACGGGGCTGGAGATGCGCTAGGAGTCGACGCGCTCGGGCTCCCATTCTTCGCGCTCGTCGTCGTCATCGACGCGATTTTCGGGGTTGGTTCTTTTCTCTTCTTCCAGGCGGGATTTGGTTTCTTCGCGTTCTTCGATGCCGTCGCTCATGAGTGCTCCTGCTCCCATTTTAGAGCGCTTCGTGGGGATCGGCATCCGAGCCAGGCGGAGGCGGGGAGGACGCCGAACAGACCGCTGAGGATGAGGCTTGGTCGCAGCGGGGCAGAAAGGAGGAAGCCACCCAGGTAGAGGATTAGAAGTAAGGCGAGGCGAGCCAAGCCAATCCAAGCCAAGAGTAGACAAGCAATGACCAGGGTCAGGGTAGGCTCCACCAGAAGATCCAATTCTTGAGTGGGAACATCGGAAGATCGAAAGAAAGGGGGAGAAGAGTGCCGGCGAGGGCTTCGTGAACGCCAGAACGGTGGAGAAGCCAGAGAGCGGTTCATGGTTTTTGTCCTTCGAGCGTGGGGGTGAAGTAGCGTTTGGTGCAGCCGCCACGTTCCGGGGTGGGGTCGCCGACGGCGGAGGCCTCGGCGCCTCCCAAAAATTGACCACCTCTGCTCGAATAGACTGGACCAGATCACAAACTGATCATGCCGCAGGCGCGTATATCGTTGAATAGGTTTAGCACCGACGTTTTGCCCGCGCGGTCAGACCGAGTGCCACAAGCCCATGCTCGTCGGAGAGGCAGCGCAGTCGGGGCCGGTTGGTGGTAAAGTTTTGGCGAGCAGGGCTGGTCAATTCTTCGCGAGTGCCGACGGCGGACGAGACCAGCGATTTCTCTTCGAGGCGTTCGAGCGCCGCAGAGACGCTGCCCAGCGCAACATCCCGTCCGGCTTGGAGATCGGAACGCCGCAGGCATAGTCGCCAAGCCGGACGACGGCGAGGGGAACCATGAGCTCCATTTTTCCGAGGAAGGCAGGCTTTAGCATTTCTTCACCTGAAGCAATGAAATGAAAGCGGTGCAATCAGCAAGACCAGGACGGCGTGAGGGTGGATAGCGGCGAGAGCAACCAGATAGGCGTCGGTGACTTGTTTGTGGCCAATGATACCTTTGTCGGGGACGAGACGATAGTCCAGATCGTCGTTCCAGAACTCATGGGTGGGGAGGGCGGAGATTCTGGTGAGTAACTGCTTTGCCTTGGCCATGGACGGCTCCACCGCCAAGCGTAAATGAAAACGAACCAAGGCACCCTGCGTAGTTGGACAAGTCGCAAAACGGGGTGTCGAACTAAACCAGCGGGCGGCACGAGCGTGGGCTGTGTGGTCTGGGGTTGCTAAGGCGATGAGGATGTTCGCGTCCAGCAGGCAAACGCTGCTACTCATTCTCAAGGACCTCGACATCCAAAGATGTTACGCGGCGAATACAGCGGAACGTGGGGAAGCCGAGTTCCTGGCCAATGGCGTCATCGCCAGGCTCTCGCGTCTTTTTTTCGCCGATGATGAGTTCGCTGACGATGCTGCCTAGACTCCTTTTTTGCTTGTGAGCGACTGTTTTGGCCATGTAATATGCCTCGTCGGAGATATCCATGGTTGTTCGCACGATGACACCATAGCAAAAGCGCACCATCGCACAATTGCTCTCCGCGGGCTAGCGGTAAAATGGCTTCCACGTGATCCAACGCGGGCCATAGTGCGGATCCTTCCGGCCGTATTCCAGGGCCCCGAGGTCCGGCCCTTTACCCGTGAACCCGTCGTTGATCGTCGGCAGCACTTGGCCCGCGTCGATCGCCTTCGAAGCGGCCTTGAGATGGAAGTTCAAGTCCATCGAATGGTAGACATGATAGCGGCGGGCGGGGTCGGCCGGTGCGAGATTTTCGAAGATGTCGAAGTCGACTTCGACGCCGTGCGCCTCCTGCCCGGTCGCCTTTTGAAACTCTCCGAAAGTAGCGTAGCTGCTGAACGCGGCGCCGGGAGCAAGCCAGTTGTACTGCTTGGCGACGTTGCGATTGGGTCGGAAGCCATTGTAATCGGAGCTATAACTGGCCGAACCGTTGGCCCACGTCATCACGCCGCGGTCCGGGGTGTCCTTGCCCATAAATAAGTTATTACGGAAATGCGTATTGGCGTAAGGTTCGCGAGCCGTCTGCTCACCGATGAGAGTGTTGTGATACGCCAGGATTCCCGCCGGTGCGGCGCTGAACTTGAAGGCGCCGCCAGCGGGGACATGATAGAGAATATTGCGGATGAAATAGACCGGCCCGCCGAACATCGGCTGCGCGCTGTATCCGTTGTGAGCGGCGTTGACACCGCGGTTCTGGAAGACGCGGATATTATGCGCCCCGCCGTCGGATTCAATAAAATCGTCGTTCGAAAGGTGGATGTCGTTGTTATAGATGTCGATCGAGGAAGCGCGCCGTTCCGGGTCGGCGTCAGGCGGACCATAAGTAGAGATGCAAATCGCGTCGTGGAAATAGGCGATCGCGTTGTGCGCGATGATGTGGCCAGGACCGTAAACCTTAATCGCGAAAAAGCTGCGGAGCTGATGCGAAGGATAGATGCCGGCCGCGCGGGAACCGGCTTGATTCCAGCCGATCAGGCGCATCTGGTCTTCGCGACCCAGGAAGAGATTATCGGAGATAAAGAAGTCCCGGGAGTCCGCGTTTTCGGTCCAGACGCCGACCCCGATATCTTCGAATCTGCAGTTGCGAACGGTGAGTGCGACGGCACCCATCACCTCCTTTTCCCCCGCGAAGATCGCGACTTCGGTATTGCGGAACGTGAGCCCTTCGAAGATGTGATGCTGCGTGGCCATCACCTCGAACAGCCGAGCATTGCCCGCGCCGTCGAAGATGGCTTCGCCGTCGCCCGCGCCCTTAATCGTGATCGGCTTTTCCGCGGTGCCCTTCAGCGACAGCGACCACGAGCCGGTGAACGGCGCGCTGAGAGGGTCAACATAGTTGAGCCGCTCGGGGCGGTAGAGGCCGGCGTGGACGAGAATCGTGTCGCCGGGCTGCACCTTCTTCATCCGGACGGCGGTCCAATCGCCGCGGCCCTCTCCGTAGTAAGCGGCCTTCAGGCCGATGAAACTGGGTTCCTGCTTCGGACCTTCGTGGTCGGCGGGGTAGACGTGAAGGACCTTGCCACCGACATAAGGCTTCGGCTCGGCGCGCGTCGATACCGTGACGCGCTGGATGGCTTGACCGGTAACGCCGTCAGGGTCAGAAAGCGAGAACTCGCACTCGTAGCTCGTGGCCGGTTCCAGGTTGAAGATGCTTCCTGCGAAGCCATGCGGGACAACATAGTTCATCAGTTCGCGGTCGCGGAAGACCCGTTCGCCGCCGATACGAAGCAGCGGAAGGCCAGGTCGCCACGCGGCAGTGCCGACTTTGCGAAAACGAACTTCGACCGTCGCGTTGCGATTGGCGTCGCCCTCCAGCAGCCACTCGAAGCCGAGGTTCAGCAGAGTAGGATGCTCGACGTGGAAGCGGCCGGGGCGGGCGGCGTTTTGTGCCTGCAGAGTGCAGGCGGCGAGAAGGAGTAGGGGGGCAACGAGGCGCATGAGGAACATTGTCGATGATATTACACTTTGGAGATGTCACTGCGTTGTTTGATCGGCCTGTTTGGCCCCGTCTTGGCCTTTGGCCAGGAGTTCGTGATTGTGGGCGACTGGGATGTTCGGGTGGGTGGCCATACGGTGCGGGTCAAGCCGCCCGTGAACATCGATGTGGCCGGCGAGCGGTATGCCTCGATCCCGATGTTCAATCCGAAGGTGGGCGGCTGGGTGAGGGGGATGCGGATCAAGGGCGTGCGCGCGCAGGAAACCACGAGCCCAGGGTTGCTGGATCCGGAGAGCTTTCATTTGCGGGCGGGGCCGGGGGGAAACGCTCCGGTGTTCATTCGAGGCGTGGACTATGAAATCGACCTGGAGTGGGGAACCTTTGGACGACTCACCGACAGCCGGATCGGGCCTGAGCAGGAGGTGTTTGCGAGCTATCGGCATGCCCAGTTGCGGCTCGATGCGGTGGTACAGAACGCTTCCGGGCAGATTGTAATCCGGGAAGGGGAGCCGCAGGCCGCCGCGCCAGCGGTGCCCGGGGTGAACGCCGGAGAGCGCCATTGGGGCAATATCTACCTGTCTGGGTTCATCGCAAAGCTCGCTCCGGAACATCTGTTCCCGGTATTGGAGGCGGCTTACCCGGAGTCGCCCCGCGTGGCCAACGCTACTGTCGACCGGCTGGTGAAACGGCTGCGGAGCGGGCAACCGCTGCGGATCTTGGCCTGGGGCGACAGCGTTACCGACGGGGGCTACCTGCCGGAAACCGACCGGTGGCAAACCCAATTTGTGACGCGATTGCGGAGGCAATTTCCCCGGGCTCGGATCGAGCTGTTGACCCAGGCGTGGGGCGGGCGGAACACGGCAAGCTATCTGGCCGAGCCCCCCGGGAGCGTGCACCACTATCGCGAGACGGTACTCGGGGTGAAGCCGGACTTGATTGTTTCGGAGTTCGTCAATGACGCCCGGCTGGAGCCGGCCCAGGTCGAAGAGCGGTATACCCGGCTCTTGGCGGACTTCAAAGAAATCGGCGCGGAGTGGATTATTTTGACGCCGCATTACGTGCGGCCGGATTGGATGGGGTTGACGCGGGAGCGAGAAATTGATGAGGACCCCCGGCCCTACGTGACAGGGTTGCGGCAGTTTGCGGCCAAACATGACGTGGGCTTGGCGGATGCGTCCCTGCGCTACGGACGGCTTTGGCGCCAAGGCGTCCCCTACAATACGTTGATGGTGAATGCGATCAACCATCCGAACGGCCGCGGGATGCGGCTTTTTGCCGACGCCTTGATGGCGCTGTTTCGCGATTGAAAACACGAAAATGAAGATTCCTGAATTTGCCTTCTAATGACGACCGATTGGGACGTGGCGGACCACTGGCGCGAAAAGGGGCAAGTGATTTTGTGTCTGGAAGGAGAGCCGCTGACCGAGTTGAACGATGGGCGCCGCGGGGAATGAGCGATCAAGTCGGCGACGGCGTGGGGGCGCAGCGGAGTTGTTCGGAGAGTGGGGCGAAGACGGGAAGTGGGTGGCAGAGTGCCCGAGCCTGCCGGGATGCGTGAGCCAAGGCGAGACGCGCAACGAAGCGATCGACAATATTCGCGACGCCATTCGTGTTTATGTTGCGGTGCTCGAGGAAGATCACTTGCCGATCCTCGAACAGCGGTTTGATACCTTGCTGGTCGCAGTGTGAATACGATTCCGCGGGTCTCCGGCAGGGAGTGTTTGAAGGCACCGGGTCGGGCTGGTTTTCGTTGCGATGTGCCGTTTGCTCAAGTTGTGGTTCCGGATCACAAAGAACTGGACAGCGTAACTTTGCGTGCGACTCTGCGCGGTGCTGGACCCGATGTGGACGAATTTGTCGAACTGCTCGGCTGAGAGGGAGTGCGGTGTTACCCTCTGACTATGCTCCGCAGAGAGTTCTTCCGCATCGCCATGAGTGCCACGGTAGGACGGGCGCAGACTGCGCTCCGCCCGAACATCCTGTTCGTCATCGCCGATGATCTCAATACCGATCTTGGTTGCTACGGCCACGCGCTGATCCAATCGCCCCACATCGATTCGCTGGCCCGACGCGGCGTGCGCTTCGAACGGGCCTATGCGCAATACCCGGTCTGCAACCCCAGCCGAACGTCGTTTTTGAGCGGTCGCTACCCGGAAACGACAGGCATTCTGGATAACCGGACCAACCCGCGCATCAACCTAAAAAGCGCCCTCTTCCTGCCCGAATACCTTCGTAGCCAAGGCTACTTCACGGCCAGCATCGGCAAAATCTATCATGATGGCATGCAGGGCCCGAACGATTGGGACGTCCTGCTCGACCCTCGTCCCGCGTCGAACATTGGCCGGACGGGCACTGGCCGCAACCTGACCGGCGGCAAGTTTCCGTTCTTCGAAGTGCGCGCCGCCGAAGGTACGGATGAGGATCACGCCGACGGGCTGATCGCGAAGGAAGCGGTCCGGATCATCGGGGAGAAGCGCGATAAGCCCTGGTTCCTTGCCGTCGGCTTCCGGAAGCCTCACGACCCCTATATCGCCCCGAAGAAGTATTTCGAGCCGTATCCGCTCTCCAAGATCCCCAGTCCTCAAGGCCCGGCGAACGATGGCGACGATATCCCCGTGGCGGCTTACCCCTCCCCGCGCCATCCGGTGGATGAGGACGGCGTTCGGGAGTTCCGGCAAGCCTACGCCGCCTGCATTAGTTTCACGGACGCGCAGCTTGGCAAGGTGCTCACCGCCCTCGCCAAGTCAGCCGATGCGGCCAACACCATCATCGTCTTCTTTGGCGACCATGGGCTCCACCAGGGCGAGCATAACTGGCTCAACAAAGTCACTCTCTTCGACCGCAGTGCCCGCGTGCCGCTTGTGATCGTGCCGGCCGGCGCGGCGAAACTCGGTGGCGTGTGCCGTCAGCCGGTCGAGTTGCTGGGGTTGTATCCGACGCTGCTGGATCTGGTCGGCCTGGCCCATCCTCCGGGGTTGCAAGGGGCGAGCCTCGAGCCGCTGCTGCGGGACCCGGAGCAGCGCACCAACCGTCCCGCTTACTCGGTGGTCACCCGGGCTGGTAAGACCCTCGGCCGGTCAGTCCATACCGACCGTTTCAACTACATCGAATGGGACGAAGGCCGCGCCGGCATTGAGCTTTACGACCATTTTCTCGATCCCCACGAGTATCACAACGGCAGCGGCAAGCCGGAGTACACTGCTGCGCAGGCCGACCTGAAGCGTCAATTGGCGGCCGCCCGGCCCAAGCCGGAAGCGCTCTGATTTGCAACCGACGCACCTTTCCGGCCGTGCTCACCGGCTCCGCTTTCCAAGCCCAACGTCCTATGCCTCGTCACCGACGACCACGGCTACGGCGACGTCAGTGGCTACGGGCACCCCAAAGAGATTCGGATGCCGATCATCGATCGTATCGCCCAGCGGGGCATCGATTCCGACCGGTCACGACTATTTCGACCGGAAGCCCGCCGATCCGCCTCACACCGCCATTTGCGAAAAGACAAGGTCATCGCCGAGACCGGCTACCTGACGGACAATTTCGGTCGCGAAGCCGTCCGGTTCACCCAGCAGGACGCAAAGCGTAACTGGTTCGTGTAGGTGGCCTTCAACGCGGTTCACGCCCCGAGGCGGGCTCTGCCGGAGACCATCGCCAAGTACGGCATGGACGGGCCAAACCGCTGGAGCACGAAGACCGTGCGATCAGCCGGGTACCGGACGAGCCCAAACTTTGCGGCCCTGATCGGAATATGTTCGTGTTTTTCGCCTCCGACAACGGCGGTGCTCGGGCCAACGCTTCGAACAACGGCCCCTTGCGGGACTTCAAGGCGAACGTTTATGAGCGTGGCATCGGCGTCCCGGTTCTGTTGCGTTGGCCGGCGAAACTGCCTCAGGACAGGACGATTGCAGATCCGGTGATCTGTATGGACCTGCGGCCGACGGCGGTCGCGGCTGTTCTAGTGGGATGCGAGCGAAGGCCGGACGGCCGTTCGGAATGGCTGTTGGAAACGGGCGAACAATCGGGGCAAGGCGGAACTGTTCGACTTGGTAGAAGCAAAATGCGCCGGGAATTCGCTGCGGGCCTTCAGCGATGGAGACAAAGTGGATGCCCAGAATGCAGGGAACGTGGGTGCCTGTTGGGGGCCGGGAGGTCGCACCAGATCGCGTACGTTCATTAGATTAGCGCTCCATCGGCTAGCGGGCGCGGCGTGCCGATCGTGTCGAATCGACGAGCAACTCATCGACACTTACAAGCGCACAGGCCGAAGCGAGTCCGTTGTGCGCGGTTCCTTAGAAGCGCACAGGCCGCGCAGGCTCGGCACCAACGGGCGAGGAACTCGCCCATCCTGCCGGGCCGAAGCGAGTCCGTTGTGCGCGGTTCCT
>Ga0114966_10002835_pt1 | contig 15396 bp, 17 predicted proteins | sample M_130207_XF_Meta_FD_87029 | JGI IMG/M metagenome (GOLD analysis project Ga0114966, IMG submission 87029) | Freshwater microbial communities from Lake Montjoie, Canada to study carbon cycling - M_130207_XF_MetaG | ecosystem: Environmental > Aquatic > Freshwater > Lake | place: Lake Montjoie... | reverse complement strand
GTTCCTCATCCGACAACCGAACAATATACTTCTTGAGCATCAGACACCTCCTTGTGTCCATGAGGTCTCCCACAAATCCGAAGTTCTTCCAATCCCAACTTTTTGCGTGGTGGACGCACTAGGAGCAAAGTCGATGGCTCAGAGATTGCTGGTGAGTGAATGAGATCTAAGCCAATGCAAGCGGCGGAGCGCGTGTGCTCAAGCCATTCAAGACGGCGCCCATCAGTTCCTACGACGAGAATGAGACCATGAAAACGATTCAGGTTTACGACAAGCCGATGTGCTGTTCGACGGGTGTTTGCGGACCGCAGGTTGATCCGGTGTTGCCGCGATTCGCGGCCGATCTGGAGTGGTTGAAATCGCAGGGGCATCAGGTCGAGCGATTCAACTTGGCCCAACAGCCAGCGGCGTTCGTACAGAACGCTGAGATTCAACAGCTCTTGGCCTCGCAGGGAACGGACTGTCTGCCATTGATCGAGGTCGATGGTCGCATCGTGAGTCAGCGCGAATATCCGTCGCGGGACACGCTAGCCAAGTGGGTTGGCTCTGAGACCGCAATCGAGGCTTTGCAGATGATTAGCGAAGGGGGCGCGTGTTGCAGTTTATCTGGCTGCTGCGGCTGAGCAGTCGCAAGCCAGTTGGGCAATCACGAACCAACTGAGCAATCGCAAGCCACTTGATTTTCTGCATTCGCCAAAGGACGTCCCATGAAGTTCCTCGATCAACCCACTCGCAACCTGTTCTTCACCGGCAAAGGGGGCGTCGGCAAAACTTCGTTGGCGTGCGCTGCGGCGATTCGGCTGGTTGATGCGGGTAAGCAAGTTCTGCTCGTTTCCACGGACCCGGCCTCGAATCTCGATGAAGTGCTGGGGACACCGCTCGGGCATCATCCGACTCCCGTCCCCTCGGTGCCGGGACTGTCGGCGATGAATCTCGACCCGGAGAAATCGGCGGCCGAATACCGCGAGCGGATGGTTGGTCCGTACCGGACACAGTTGCCAGCCACGGCGATTGCGAGCATGGAAGAACAGTTTTCCGGCTCCTGCACGCTGGAGATCGCCGCGTTCGACGAATTCTCTCGGCTTCTTGGTGACGCGAGTTCGACGTCGGTGTTCGACCATGTGATTTTCGACACTGCACCGACGGGGCACACTCTGCGACTGCTGACTCTTCCGTCCGCGTGGTCGGGTTTCATGGAGCAGAACACCACCGGCACATCGTGTCTCGGACCATTGGCAGGGTTGCAAGCTCAGCAACAGCTCTATCAGGACACCGTGCATGCGCTGAGCGATCCTGCGATCACAACGCTCGTGCTGGTGACTCGCCCGGAGGTGACGGCGTTACGCGAAGCGGCTCGCACCAGCGGCGAACTCGCGGCGCTCGGTGTGCAGAACCAGCACCTCGTTGTGAATGGCGTGTTTCAGGCCAGCGACCGATCGGATCGCCTTGCGGTCGCCATGCAGCAGCGAGGCGAAGCCGCACTGGCCGCGATGCCAGACTCGTTGCGGGATCTTCCACGCAGCGCGATTCCGCTCACAACGGGCGGCGTGTTGGGCGTTACCGCACTTCGCGCCTTTGGAACGCAGCCAACGACGGTCGCTGGCAAGAGCGCTTCACCAAAGCTGGACTTCACGATGCCTTCGACGCTGGGGGCGCTGATGGATGGTCTGGCCGCTCAAGGCCACGGTGTGATTCTCGCGATGGGCAAAGGGGGCGTGGGCAAGACGACCGTCGCTGCGGCCGTCGCGGTGGGACTCGCCGAACTCGGCTTTCGCGTTCATCTTTCCACAACCGATCCCGCCGCGCACCTCGCCGCAACGATTACGAGCGACGCGCTGCCGAATCTTTCCGTGAGTCGAATCGACCCTGCGGTTGAAACGAAAAAGTACTCGGCGGAAGTGATGCAGTCGGCTGGTGCTGGGCTTGATGTTGCAGGCCAATCGTTGCTGGCTGAAGACCTGCGTTCTCCCTGCACCGAAGAGATCGCCGTTTTCCGTGCTTTCGCGGAAGCGGTTGCCGAAGGAACGGACCGTTTCGTGGTTCTAGATACCGCTCCCACCGGACACACCATCCTGCTGCTCGATGCCGCGCTCGCTTATCACCGCGAAGTGCTGCGTCAGTCGAGCGAGATGCCCGAATCCGTGGCAAAACTTCTGCCTCGCTTGCGCGATCCCAACTTTTCGCGCGTGCTGATCGTCACGCTTCCCGAAGCAACTCCGGTTCACGAAGCGGCCCAATTGCAGCGCGATCTGAGACGCGCCGAGATCGAACCGTATGCCTGGGTCATCAACCAGAGTTTGCTGCCGCTGAACGTGACTGATCCCGTGCTTTGCGGTCGGCAAAGTCACGAAGCAAAGTTCATCCGGGAGGTCATCGTGGAGCACGCTCAACGTACCGCGATCATTCCCTGGCAAATCGAACCGCCGGTTGGGCATCGAGCGTTGAAGCAGCTCATCCGTGCTACGGCCGGTTCTTAGGTGAGTTCTATGCCCACGACGATGCCTTTCCAGCGACGGAGTCGTTTCTAACTCGCCTGATTCCCCGTAACCTGTCCGGCAAGTTCACTCTTCGCACGCTTGGGGACAATCGCCACTCATGGAAATTGCGGCTTCACAGAATCTCGAAATCGTCGAGCGGTCTGACGAGCAACTACAGCAGCAAGCGGCTAGCGGTGACTTCGTTGCCTTTCAAGAGTTGATTTCGCGGTTCCAGTCTCGCGTGTTTCGTGTGGCTCGGCGGATCGTCGGCAATCAGCACGATGCCGAGGATGTGACGCAGCTGACGTTTCTCAGCGTGATGGACCATCTCGACGACTTCCGCAAAGAGTCGGGCGTGGCCACTTGGATTTTACGGATTGCGACGAATCACGCACTCAAGGTGCTGCGCAAGCGGCGCGGGTTGCCGACAGTGTCACTGGATGCTCCGATTGGAGATGCTGAGGACAGCTATGCCACGCTGCCGCATCCGGAGTTCATCGCCCAGTGGCGCGACGAACCGTCGCGGCTGGCTCAGCAGCGCGAGGTGCGGCAGCTGATCGAGACGGCGTTGGAGGAGTTACCAGAGAAGTATCGCGTCGTGTTTGTGCTTCGAGACGTTGAAGGGCTGTCGGTCAAAGAGACGGCCGAGGCGCTGGGGTTGTCCGAGTCCAACGTCAAAGTGCGATTGCTGCGAGCGCGGCTGGATCTGCGTGAGCGTCTGACGCGGGCTCTTGGCGACGAGGCGACGCGAATGTTTCCCAGTCACGACCACGATGGCTGACATTTTTTCGATCAGACTCATTTTGGGTGTAACCTGAGAACGACTTGAGGATCAATCAGAGAGATCCGCTTCCGTTTGCGACCACGTTGCGACGGCAGCCATTCCGAGGACATCAGTCATGACTTGTGAAGAAATGTTGGCCGCGCTGAACGACTACGTCGATGGCGAGCAACTTTCCGCCACCTGCGAGAAATTCGCCCAGCACCTTGCGGGCTGTAACCCATGTCAGGTCGTCGTGGACAACATCCGTCAAACGATCAATCTTTACCAGAATGGCGAACCGTATCCGGTTCCGGCCGAATTCCAGCAGCAACTCAAAGAGTGTCTGCGACAGCGCTGGGAGGCAAAGTTCGGGCCGACGCCGCCCCAAAAATGAGAATTCACACCAGAGGCAACGCTCCCAACGGCGTGCGGGATTGGGTCGAGACAGACCCGATTCCGCACGCCGTTCGCATTTGAGCCAGCGGCTTTTGCAGTGGTTTGGGCTGGCTGTCGTGGATCATCAAAAACTTTGTAACCGATTCGCCGGTCGCGGATCAGTCTTGGTATGAGGCATGCGATGCCTCTCGATTCACAGACGCAACCAACCCTCTCACCAAGGAAACAATCATGGCCATCACCACCATCAGCCCGCAGGAATTGGCAGCTCGACAAGAACGCGGCGAAGTGAACGACTTGATCGACGTCCGCACGCCGGTCGAGTTTCGAGAAGTGCATGTCACATTTGCTCGCAACGTACCGCTGGATCGGCTGGACCCGAACGCGGTGATGAACGCTCGGAATGGCGCGAATCAGCAGCCGCTGTACGTGATCTGCCGATCGGGCAACCGAGCCAACCAGGCGTGTGAGAAGTTCCTCGCCGCGGGGTTCATAAACATCGTCAATGTCGCCGGTGGCACGCTGGCTTGCGAGCAAGCCGGACTGCCCGTGGCTCGCGGAAAGCAGGCCATCTCGCTCGAACGGCAAGTTCGTATTGCAGCCGGGCTGTTGGTGCTGGCCGGAGCCGCGTTGGGCTACTTCGTGAATCTAAATTGGATCGGACTCTCGGCGTTCGTCGGTGCCGGACTGGCCTTCGCGGGGATCACAGATACCTGCGGCATGGGAATGTTGCTGGCTCGGATGCCGTGGAATCAGGTACCGAAAACGTCGGACTCCAAGTCATCGCCTGCGACCACCAACTGCGAATCGAAACCTCGTTCGTCGTGTTGCGGCTGACCGATTCTCGGCCGTCGTTTCTATCCACCCCGTTGCCATTGGAGGAGTTCATCATGAGTTCCATTCATCAAACATCGCAGAGCACGTTCAAGCAGGACGTGTTGCAATCCCCGGTTCCGATCCTGATCGATTTCTACGCGGATTGGTGCGGCCCCTGTCGGATGCTGGCCCCGACCCTCGAACAGTTGTCAACCGAGTTCGCGGGCCGCCTTCAAATCGTCAAAGTCAATGTCGAGGCGGAACCAGAACTGGCAGGACGTTTTCAAGTTACTTCCATCCCAACACTGGCATTTGTGGTTGGGGGGAAACTTGTCGCGCAAGTGGAGGGGATGCAATCCGAGCCGGTATTGCGCCGAACGCTGACGCGATTGATGGAGGCCACTTCGCACCGGCAGGCGAGTTAGAAATGTGACGTATGCGCGAGTGGGGTTCTCATGGCCCGCCAATCGTGAATCAGCGTTGAGTGTTCTGTAAGACAAAAGGAAATTGATCGTGTTCCTGAAATACTTTTATGACAAGTCGCTGGCGCACGCTTCGTACATGATCGGGTGCCAGCGCAGCGGCGAGGCGATCGTGATTGATCCGAGCCGCAGCGTTGATCAATACCTCGATGCTGCCACAGCCGAAGGGTTGCGGATTGTCGGCTCGGCCGAGACGCATATTCACGCCGACTTTGTTTCCGGCTCGCGAGAGTTGGCGGATCGAGTCGGGGCGAAGCTGTATCTGTCTGATGAAGGTCCGGCGGATTGGAAGTACCAGTTCGCCGTCCAACACGCTTCGGAGTTGCTCAAGCACGGCGACGTGTTTCACGTCGGCAAAGTAAGGCTCGATGTGATGCACACTCCGGGTCATACGCCGGAGAGCATCTCGTTCGTGCTGACCGACGAAGGGGGCGGAGCGAATGTGCCGATGGGAATCTTCACCGGCGATTTCGTCTTCGTCGGTTCGATTGGTCGGCCCGATCTCTTGGAGACTGCTGCGGGAGTTGTCGGCAGTGCCGAACTTGGCGCTCGGCAGTTGTTTCAGTCTGTACAGAAGTTCCGGGCTCTTCCCGATCATTTGCAGGTCTGGCCGGCGCATGGAGCGGGGAGCGCGTGCGGCAAGGGTCTCGGCGCGATTCCGTCCAGCACCGTTGGCTACGAGAAGCTCTTCAATCCCGCCTTGCAGTTCCACGACGAGCAGAAATTCGTCGACTACATCTTGGCCGATCAGCCGGAGACGCCGTTCTATTTCGCGGTCATGAAGCGGGTGAACAAAGTCGGCCCGGAGTTGATTCGCAATCTGCCGCCGGTGGATGTCGTCGTTCCGCACGAATTGCCGCGAGTCGCGAGTCAACACCTAGTGATCGACACGACGCCTGCGGCCGAGTTCTCGAAAGCCCACGTTCCCGGCACGATCAACGTACCCTCGGCCACGCTGGTTCAATGGGCGGGGTTCTTCGTCGGTGACGCTCAGCCGGTCTATCTGCTGAGCGATCCGACGTTGTTCGGGGACAACCTCCGCGGTCTCCGGTCGATCGGGATCGACAACGTGGTCGGCAACTTCAACGCCGACATCGTTCGTGAGTCCGGCTTGCGCACCGAGTCGTACTTATCGGCAACTCCGCAACAACTGCGACCCAGGATTGAAAGCGGCGAACTGAAACTGCTCGACGTGCGGGCTGCCACCGAGTTCCACGACGGACACATCGCCCGAGCCGAACATCGCTTTCTCGGCAAACTGCTTCGCGAGATCAAAGGCATCGACAAGTCCAAACCCGTCATCGCTCAGTGCCTTGGCGGCGGACGATCCGCCATCGCCACGAGCATTCTGCAACGGGCCGGGTTTGACGTGACCAACATGTCCGGAGGCTTTAGCGCCTGGGAGGCTGCTGGCCTTCCCGTCACCGGCACTCAGTCAGAACGTCATTGACGACAGGCATCCCGGCATAGAACTCAAAATCAGAGAGAGGAGTGAATCGATGAGTACACAACAGCACAACCCTGGTCAGGAATCCGGCCCCGTGCCGACCCAGGCCGGATCGAAATGTGATGGAGAGGCTTGTCGGATCGGCTTCTGTTCCCCATGCCTAGTGGTATGGGGACTGGTGGCCCTATGGCTGGTCATCAACGCCCTGCTGGAGACATTCTCATGACAAACTCCACCGAACGTGACCGAAATGAAAAACTCGGCGACGCAAACTCCTGCATCGCCATCGGAGCCAGCTTGGGAGCCGTGGGAACGGGCACGGCTCTCCTGGCTGGGGCCACCTGCCCGCTGTGCGTCGTGATCGCCCCGGCCTTAATCGGCTATGGCGTCTGGAAGCGATTCGCCGCGAACCGGGAATGCCGTGTTGATGCCGAGCGGAAGGAGTCAAAAGACGGCAAGATCCGCTCTTGATTTCCCCATATCTCAAATCCCAGGAGACCCCCATGACACCCTCAAGCAGTAGGGTCTCACTCATCTTATTGTCAGCGTCGATCATCGGCGTGTTGCTGACCAGTTCACTGGTTGAAGCACAACGGGGCAGCCCGCGTCGGGGTGGCTCGACACAAGGCCCGCTGTTTGGTCGAGGACCATCTTCGGGAAACCCCTCTGCGCCCGGTCATGGTGGTGGTGCGTTGGGGCCAGGGAATCCTAGTCCGCAGCCACTCGCAGTTCGCCCCAGTGCAGGTAGCCCAGGCCACGGAAACGCGGGGGCTGGCAAAGGCGGTCCAAAGGGAGGAGGGAACGCTGATGCGGCGCATGCCGCTGACATGAAAGCTATTCAGTTCCTGATGGCGAACCGCGCCAAAATTCGTCGGACCGTCGTGAACCGTCCTGGTGGGGTAGAAACGCTCACTGAGTCCGATGATCCGAATGTCACAGCCGTCTTGGTGTGGCATGTGGAATCGATGGGGCTCCGCGTCAAAGAGCAGCGTCCGATTCACGTCCGTGATCCTCTGTTTGCGGAACTGTTTCGCAATGCGGCGACGCTCGACATGAATGTGGAACGTACCGCCAAGGGAGTGAAAGTCGTTGAGACATCACCGAATGCGTTCTCCGCCAAGTTGATTCAGGCCCACGCCCAAGTGGTCAGTTTGTTCGTGGCGAACGGGCCGCCGGAAATGAGGAAGAACCATGCCGTGCCAAAGTGATCACACATCGTACTCCCTTGGCGTTGGTGGAGAATGTCGGTGATAAGTGTGGTCTCAATCCGATAGATGGACATCGAATGACAACAACACCCCTGTGGATCAGCAAGGTATGTCGGCCATGAGCAACAGCGATCGCAGATGGGCATGGCGGGGCGTGAAGGCCGTTGCGGCTGTGGCCGCGATCAGCGTGGCTGTTTACTGGGTCAGATTTTTGCCGATTCAGGTTCGTCAGCAGCAGGTGGCGCGCGGCGAACTCAGAGCGGAAGTGATGGGTACCGGGACGCTAGAGGCCCGCGTCAAGGCGTCGATGAGTCCGAAAATCTCCGGTCGAGTTCGCGCGATCGCCGTGGACCAGGGAGACGCGGTGTCGAGCGGACAAGTGCTGGTCACACTCGACGACGACGAACTTCAGCAGCAGGTCGAAATCGCTCAGGCCAACCTAGAGACGGCGCAGGCGGCCATTGATCGACTGAAATCCGATGAGGTGCGGGCCGCGGCAACTCTAACCGCCGCGAAGAGCGAACATCAGCGCAACGAAAAGCTCCGAGCAGGAAACACGATTTCACAGTCGGACATCGACAAGTCGGTCGAAGCGTTGGCGGTTGCCGAAGCCGGTGTGGCACGCGCGAAATTTGCGGTCGTCGAGGGGCGGAAGCAACTCGTCGCGGCGGAGAAAACAATGCAATATCACCAGGCACGGCTGGCCGACACGCAGATCACCGCACCGTTTGACGGGTTGATCGTGCGGCGACAGCGCGATGCGGGCGATGTCGCCGTTCCCGGCAGTCCGATTCTGACGCTGATCTCGACCGCAGAACTGTGGATCAGCGCCTGGGTCGATGAGACCGAGATGTCACGGCTCAAAGTGGACCAGCCGGCGCGTGTCGTGTTTCGTTCGGAGCCGGATCGCGAGTTCACTGGCAAGGTCTATCGCTTGGGGCGGGAAGCCGATCGCGAGACTCGCGAATTCGTAGTGGATGTGCGAATCCTCGAATTGCCAGCGAACTGGGCCGTCGGTCAGCGAGCCGATGTCTTCATCGAGACGGAACGCAAGCCGGAGGTCACGGTTCTTCCTCCCGGTTTTGTCGTGTGGCGAGACAACGAGCCTGGAGTCTTCCTCAACGCCAACGGCTCCGCAGAATGGCGTCCGTTGGTGCTGGGATTGCGCCGGCACGATATGGTCGAGGTTGTTCGCGGTGTGGAGCCGGGTGAGTTGGTGATCCTGCCTCTCGACGGAAGAGCCACCCTGCGAACCGGCGGAAGGATTCACTCCCGATGAACCTCGCCTTGAAAGACATTCGGCACAACTTGGGGCGATTCGTGTTGACCACGATTGGAGTCGGCATGTTGCTGATGGTCGTCATGGGTATGGCCGGCATTTACCGAGGCGTGGTCGAGGACGCGACCCTGCTGATTGATCGCATCGGGACCGATCTCTGGGTCGTGCAACACGACACGCGCGGCCCCTTTGCCGAGGTGTCGCGTGTCCCCGCAAGCCTCGTGCATCGTGTACGGGCTGTTCCCGGTGTCAGGGACTCCCGCGAGTTCGTGTACCACACAATCCAGCGCGAGCGAGATGGCAAACCATTTCGGATGGCCGTGCTGGGGCTGAGTTGGCCCAGCGACAAAGGGGACTGGGTGCCGCTGATTGCCGGTCGGCCACTCGCCCAAAACCATTTCGAGATGATCGCCGACGTGTCGCTCGGCGTGCGGCTCGATGAACGTCTGTCGTTCGGCAAGGAGACATATCGCGTCGTCGGCATCACGCGGAACATGATCAGCTCGGGCGGAGACGGCATCGCATTTTTCACCGTGGTGGACGCGGAGGCCATCCAGTTCGATTCGTCCGGTGAAGCAGTGCGTCTGGAACGGGCGGCGCGCAAAGGTCGCGGCGAACGGAGCGAAATCGGGACCAAGCAACCGTCCTTGGTCGAACAGGCTGCGAAGCCGTCCGGCGAACTGCCCGCCATCGCCCGGCCTCAAATCAGCGCGGTGATGGTCCAGGTCGCTCCCGGTACGAGCGTAGAGCAAGTTGCGGCCACGATCTCCGGATGGAGCGACGTTTCGGTTCATACCCGATCCGAACAGGCCGAGTTCCTGCTGAAAGGCTCGGTGGACAAGGCCCGCCGACAGCTCGGGCTCTTTCGCGTCCTGCTCACGCTCATCGCAGCCATCATCATGGCGCTGATTCTCTACACGCTGACGCTGGAGAAGATCCATTCGATTGCTCTGCTGCAACTGATCGGTGCTCGCAAACCGGTCATTCTGGGCCTGATCCTCCAGCAGGCACTGATGCTCGGCTTCGGCGGCTACGCGATCGCTTATCTGTTGGGGCAGCGGTTGTTTCCCCTGTTCCCCCGCCGCGTCATCGTGACCGGCGACGACCTGTTGCAGTTGGCGGTCATCGTGCTGGCCATCTCCTTTGCGTCCAGCGTTCTGGGAATCTGGAAAGCACTGCTGGTGAAGCCCAACGAGGCCCTGAGTTAATCCATGAACGAATCACCCGCCATCGAAGTGATCGACCTGACAAAAGTCTACGGCAGCGGAAACACCGAGGTCGTCGCCATGCGCAATGCTTCCATGACGGTGCGACGCGGCGAGGTCGTGGCCTTGCTGGGGCCGAGCGGTTCCGGAAAATCTACGTTTCTGACCGCCGTGGGACTCATCAATCCCCCAACATCGGGTCGCATTCGCATCGGCGGGCATCAGGTTCTGGACGGCCCTCTTGCGCAGGCGAATCTCACCGCGTTTCGTCGGCAGCACGTCGGCTTCGTCTTTCAGAAATCCAACCTGATCCCGTTCTTGAATGCCCGCGAGAATGTTCAGATCGCCCTAGAGTTGAACGATTCGAGTCCGCGTGCGGCACGCCAGCGAGCGCTCGAACTGCTGGAGGAATTGGGCGTGCGGGACCGGTCCGAGAATCTGCCCTCGATGCTCTCCGGCGGCCAGCAACAGCGAGTCGCGGTGGCCCGCGCGCTGGCCAACCAGCCGAGTATCCTCCTGGCCGACGAACCGACGGCCGCACTCGACAGCGGCAACGGGCGACAGGTGATGGAACTGTTCGCGAGGCTCGCGCACGAACATGGCACCGGCGTGATCGTCGTCACCCACGATCAGCGTGCGCTGAGTGTGTTCGACACGATCTACGAGATGGAAGACGGCATCCTGAATCTTCAACCGAAGGAAGCCGTTGTATGAGTGACCTGTTGAGACAACAGACGGAGACCTCTCCATGTCATCGCTGAGTGTGATCTTCGGTGCCTTGGTCGGCTTCTCGCTGGGCCTGACGGGCGGCGGCGGGGCGATCTTCGCCGTGCCGTTGCTCGTGTACGGTCTGGGGGTGGCTCCTCGCGAAGCCGTGGGAATTTCACTGGCAGCAGTCGGGGCGACATCGTTCGTTGGGTTTCTGGGACGCTGGCGGGCGCGAAAGATCGAGCTCAGGACGGGGTTGGTTTTCGCTGTCGCGGGAATGCTCGGTGCTCCTGTTGGGTCGTGGTTGTCCGGCCTGATTCCAGAAACTGTATTACTGACGCTCTTCGCAATTCTGATGCTGGTCGTGGCACTGCGGATGTGGAGCAAGGCATCGGAACCGGCGATCGCAGGATTGCCGATTGCCTGCTCGACGGAAACCGCTGATGTGGATGGACCGGCCTGCCGCCGAGATATCAACGGCAACCTGCTGCTCAGTTCGCGGTGCGCGTGGTTGTTGGCGGCCGTCGGAATTGCCACGGGAGTCCTGTCGGGTTTGTTCGGCGTCGGTGGTGGCTTCGTGATTGTTCCGGCACTCGTCCTGTTCAGCGGCATGACGATCCATCGTGCGGTCGGCACCTCGATGCTGGTGGTCGCGCTGGTCAGTGTTTCGGCGATCGGATCGCATCTCTTCGCGGGTCGGACGATCTCGGTTGAGACAACGGCGTTGTTCGTCGTGGGTGGTGTCGCGGGACTGTTGCTGGGGACTGTCGCAGGGCGACGTTTGTCGGGACCGGCTCTGCAAAAAGTCTTCGCAGTGGCCATCGTCGCCGTGGCAATCTTCGTGGTCGTCCGCACGGTTTTCCTATCGTAAAGAGCCGAGTCATGTCACCTTCCGTGCATCATCAAGTCGTCAGTGGGCGGCAGAACGGCAGGCATCACGGTCGCCGCACGGCATGCTGACGGGTCGGGCTTAGATCTTCTTCGGCTTACGGCCGGCAATTCAAAATCCGCTCACCTCCAATCTTCGCACGGGAATCCTCACGATGACTCATCACCTCCGCGTCCTCTGCGTTCTTGCCTTGGTTGTCCTCCCGCTCTCCCTCAGCCTGGCGCAGGAGAAGAGCGTGAAGCCGGGAATCAATGATTCGTTTCGCGACCCTGACCCGAAGGAGTTTCTCGGTCGCTTTGAAGTCGAAAGCCGCGAGGTCTTCTCGCGTCGCAAAGAGATCGTGGCGGCCTGCCAACTGAAGCCCGGCCTGACCGTGGCCGACATTGGAGCCGGGACCGGGCTATTCACGCGGCAGTTTTCCGACGCCGTAGGCAAAGACGGTCGAGTGGTCGCGGTGGATATCTCGCAGAAGTTCTTGGATCACATCCAGAAGACCAGCCGTGAGGCCGGACAACAGAACGTCGAGACGTTGCTTTGCAAAGCCGACTCGACCGAGCTGCCCGCCGAGTCCGTCGATGTCGCCTTCATCTGCGACACGTACCATCACTTCGAGTTCCCGCTGAAGACGATGGCGTCGCTGCATCGAGCACTGAAGTCCGGTGGCCGAGTTATTCTCATCGACTTTCGACGCGTCCCCGGCACGAGTACCGACTGGGTGCTGAACCATGTCCGGGCCAGCCAAGAAGTCTTTGAGAGCGAAGTCGTGCAAGCCGGCTTTCGCAAGACATGCGAACCCGAAGGTGTGCTCAAAGAGAATTACCTCGTCGAGTTCACCAAGAGCGCCTCCCCTGGCTTAAAGCCGTTGGAGTTTCCAATCATCGCGGGCTTTGGCGGAGTCGTGGTGTTGCCGAGCGCCGTCGAGAGGCCACGGTCGGGAGCCAAGATCGTCTTTGATGTCACCGCCGACGCGAAGCCGAGCGAAGTCAATAAAGGTCTCGACCGAGCCGCTCGTCTGTTGAACCTCTACGGCGCGGCCAGCCTCAAGGCGTCCGACATCAAGATGGTAGTCGTCCTGCATGGCGAGGCGACCAAGTCCGCATTGAGCGATGAGTTCTACCAACCGCGATTCGGCGTCGAACGAAATCCCAACCTGCCGCTCATCCGCGACCTGCAAAAGGCAGGCGTTGAGATTTTTGTATGCGGGCAAGCTCTGAACTACAAAGGCTTCGCGGAGTCAGCCGTGGCAAGGAATCTTCCCATCGCGGATGCGGCACTGACCGTGACCGTGAACCGGCAAATGGACGGCTATGGCTACCTCCCGGTTCCGTGATACCAACGCGCGGCGGCAACTCGCACAACGCCGTCGGTAAGGCTGATTAACCGTCTTGACCATGTCGGAGTCTCGATCATGAAACTGTTGATTGTTGGTGGTGTGGCTGGTGGAGCTTCTGCGGCTGCTCGTGCGCGTCGTCTTTCCGAAGACGCTCACATCGTTCTGTTCGAGCGTGGCCCGGATGTGTCGTTCGCCAACTGTGGGCTGCCGTATTACGTCGGCGGACAAATCGCCGAGCGCGAGAAGCTGATCGTCACGACGCCGGAGCGGTTGCGGTCACGCTTTCACCTCGATGTGCGAAACCGATCGTCTGTCGAAGCGATTGATCGGAACAAGAAAACTATTCGTGTTCGTGACCTCGCTTCGGGGCGTGAGTACGAAGAGCCCTACGACAAGCTGATCCTCGCCACCGGAGCGGCACCTTTTCGTCCGGCGATCCCCGGCATCGACTTGCCCGGCGTGTTCACGTTGCGCAACTTGCAGGACACCGACGCGATCAAGGCGTGCGTGGACCGGGGCGTGAAGCAGGCCGTGCTCTTGGGAGGCGGGTTCATCAGTCTGGAGCTCGCGGAGAACTTCGTCCGACGCGGCATCTCAACGACGGTGGTCGAGAAGAATGAGCAGATCCTGACCCCCTTCGACAAAGAGATGACCACGCCCATCGTGCAAGAGTTAGCGGACAAAGGGGTCACGCTGCTGCTCGGCCAGACGGCAGAAGCGTTGGAGCAGACCGCCGCCGGCTTGGTCGTCTGTTTGAATTCCGGTCAACGCTTGCCTGCTCAACTGGTCGTCTTCGGTGTGGGAGTGCGCCCGGAAAACAAACTGGCGGTCGATGCAGAACTGGGAGTCGGGCCGCGTGGAGGCATCTGGGTCAACGCGTTTCTTCAAACCAATGATGCCGATATCTATGCCGTCGGTGATGCCATCGAGGTCATAGACTTTGTTTCCGGTGATCTCACTCAAGTGCCGTTGGCCGGACCCGCCAATCGGCAGGGACGGATCGCTGCGGACAACGTCTTCGGACGCGCCGTTCGGTATCGAGGAACTCAGGGTACCGCGATCGTCGGCGTGTTCGACAAGACGGCGGCGATGACCGGGGTTTCGGAAACAACGCTGCGTCGAATCAATCGGCCCTTCCGCAAAATCTACATTCATCCGGTCCATCACGCCGGGTACTTTCCCGGCGCCGAAGCGATGACTCTGAAGCTTTTGTTCGACCCGCAGTCGGGACGCATTCTCGGTGCGCAAGCGGTCGGCGGAGCCGGTGTTGATAAGCGAATCGACGTGCTGGCCGTGGCTATCCAAGCGGGCATGACGGTTTTCGATTTGGAAGAGATGGAGTTGGCTTACGCACCGCAATACGGATCGGCGAAAGACCCGATCAACATGGCGGGCTTCGTCGCTGGCGGATTGCTGCGAGGAGATCATCCGCAGGTTGATGTCGAGTCGATCTTGGCCGCTCCTTCTGCCGAGCAACCATTTCTCTTGGACGTTCGCACGCCGCAGGAATTTGCTTCGGGTTACATCCCAGGAGCCGTGAACATTCCCGTGGATGACTTGCGGTCGCGCCTGAGCGAACTCCCCCGCGACCGAAAGATTGCCGCCTATTGCCAAGTGGGACAGCGCGGCTACCTAGCAAGCCGTATCCTGCTGCAAGCCGGTTTCTCCGCAGCGAACGTTGGTGGCGGCTACAAGACGTACAAACTTTTTCAGCCGTCCCATTGAGCGAACCACATGACGGAGAAGACTCGAATTGAAATTGCTCTGCGGTTGCCTGCGGTGCCGGATGCTCGTGATGCGTGCGTGCGGCGGCTCAGTGACTTGCGGAAAGCGAACGACGGGATTGAGGCCGCACATCTACCTGAGATGGACGGCAAGTCGTCCGGTCAGATCTGTTTCCACTACGATCCCGACCGACTTTCGATCAGAAACGTTCGAGAGCTGGCTCGCCGAGCCGGAGCAGAACTTGAAAAGCGGTTCGGGCACTTGTTGCTCAAGAGGGAGCCGATGCACGCTCGGCAGTCGCTCATGGTTTAGTCGCGAGCGAAAAAAAATCGCTGGGGTGTTGGAGGCCGCGACATCTTCCGCTGGCGTCCTGCGGATCGAATTTGATCGTCCGACAACCGACGAAGCAGCCATTCGAGCGGCAGTGCAAAAGATCGGTGTGCGAAACCTCGATGTGCCGAAGAAGCCGACGTCAGCCAAATCCTCGGCAGCGGAACGCAAGCCTGCCGGCAAAGAACGCGAACAGGCGCATGGCGGCCTGCTTGGCGAGCGGACGGAACTTGTTTTCGCGACGCTCTGTGGCGGGCTGTTGCTCATCGGCTGGCTTTTGTCGGTGCTGAGCAACGTCACGCCGTGGGTGCCTTGGAGTCTGTATCTGACCGCGTATT
>Ga0114966_10002833_pt1 | contig 15404 bp, 17 predicted proteins | sample M_130207_XF_Meta_FD_87029 | JGI IMG/M metagenome (GOLD analysis project Ga0114966, IMG submission 87029) | Freshwater microbial communities from Lake Montjoie, Canada to study carbon cycling - M_130207_XF_MetaG | ecosystem: Environmental > Aquatic > Freshwater > Lake | place: Lake Montjoie... | reverse complement strand
GTCGCTCTAATTATCGCCTACGAATTCTGGATGCTCTCCTGCGTCTTGATGTTCTCATGCGTCTTTTTGTTTTTTGACGTCTTATACGTTTATTTCGTATGCTTCCTCCATGAGAGCGAATAGGTTGATTTATTATCATACCCTTTAATGTGTTTAATGCAAATGTAATACCCTCATTTTGATTGATTGATTGTAAAAATTTTTTCTCAGATATATTATATTCACTCGCAATCCCCATATCATCTTTCAACATTTGCATTACCGTATATTTACCATCATTATCCATCATACTATTTAATAATTGTACGGTATCCTGAAACAAATAAGCCGGTTTTACAGACCCTATCGGACTCGTATCCATCATAATAAGTTCTATTCTAATTTCATCATACAGCTCTCTAATCTTTTTATCAGAAGCATCTCTAAGCGGACCCATTATTATATAATATTATATAATATTTTTTAGTACTAAATAATAATAGATAATCTCATTCATCTATCTCTTGGAACGAGCCGAAGCCTGCGGCTTCAAATATATGTGTTTAAAACGTTGGCAATTCATCAACCGGTCCAGGCTGCGGACCTAGAAATAGATTTTCCTGTGTGCGGAAATACCCAACACGTATTCCTTCTCCATTCGGCACTGGAGGCAACGGAACTACATAATTGGTCCCTTTTTGATTATCCTTATATAATGCCCCGCAAAATTCGGACCGAACACACGTTCCGTTATCCGGATTTCTTTGGTGTTTTAAATTATTTGTAATCTGTGCATAAGAACCCTCCTTAAAAACCGGATAGTGCCACCATACATCACTTGCCGTATTATTAGACACCTTTTTGTTTCCGGTATAAGGAAAGGATTTATACACCAATGGTTTATCCTCGCTTACTGGATATATACCCGCTTCTTCTAAAGTATAATTAGAAAACTTCTCTATACGATTCTGATTTGGCATAGGAAATACTAAACTAGAAATAATAATAACAGATAAAAGAAGGAATAGAGAAATAGAAACAATTGCCGTTTTATTCATTTATAATTGATTGTATATATTATATGTTTGATAATTTATTTTCCTATTTTTGATTTTTGAATCTTTTCTATTTTTTCTATTTTTTAGAATTTTATATTTTTGCATTTTTACTCATTTCGTTTTCAGCATTTTCTATTTGCAATAAATATATTTTATTATAGCTCAATTTATTCTTCATATTGTTCTGTTTAATAAAATAAACTAGTTGTATTAGATTATAGAAACCGTGTCCGATGAAAAAATGCCACATTGGATGACCGAGTAAAAATATTCTATATTTAAAATAATTGCAGGATATTTCGGTAGTAACCCATATTGTCCCACTTGCCGCTATCGTGCATAATGTATTTTTCGCCGTTGTCGTTACTTGGGGTTTCACGATAGGATTCATTATCTGGAGCAACAAAAATATTTTATAATATAAATATAATACCGCCCCGGTAAATACCGCCGGGAAAACCCTTCTAAAATTCTCCATTACGTTGGTAATGATAACAGTTACCATGGATAAAAAATATAATAATAGACGACCTTTTTTTTGATTTATTATTTGTTTTAATTCAATTGAATTATTAGTATTCATATTATTATTATTATAAATCAGATAATGGACATTGTCAGCATAAACTATTCCGGTGTATATCGCTAATATCATCGGTATTTCATCCAGTAATCCCCAGCCTATATTTCCATACCAATGATATCCGACGGAGCCGAATCCGACCACGGATAAATTCGCATATAATATATCTATAAATAGTTCATTCGTTTTATTCATCATACCATATAATCCAAACATAATTATAAACAGCGATGATATTGAATTATAATATTCTGGCAGCCCGTTTATACTTGCTTCGCAAAACGAATGGTCCATATCTGTCCAATGCATGTTAGGGTGTAATTATAATACAATTATATAATATTATATAAAATTGATTTTAATAATTAACTAATATACATAATATATACTTATAACTATGAAAAATGAAACAATTGAAACAAATGAAACAAATGAAACAAAGGAAAAGGAAAAGAAAAAAAGAGTAACCAAAAAGAAGAAATTAATTGTAACTCCTTCGGCTATCGCGCCCGGAGTTCAGTCGCTTTTCGCTTCGCTTACCAGCTCGCTCCAAACGGAGAATGTTATTCCGGATTTACAAGAAATCCCTGGTTCGGCTACATTAGAAATCAATAAAATATATCATATGGACTGCATCATCGGTATGAAAAAAATGAAAGACGGTATCGCAGATATTATTATTTGCGACCCGCCTTATAATATTGGAAAAGATTTTGGCAACAATAGTGACAAGCAAGACATGGATAAATATTTATTATGGTGCGACGAATGGATTGCTGAATGTCTCCGCATATTAAAACCGCAAGGAACTTTGTATATATACGGTTTCAGTGAAAATCTGGCATTTATTAGAACCCGTATTACGTGCAATGTCAGATGGCTCGTTTGGCATTATACAAATAAAGTTACCCCGTCATTGAATTTCTGGCAAAGAACGCACGAAAGCATTTTATGCTGTTATAAAAATAAACCGGTATTTAACCGGGATGACGTGCGCGAGCCATATACAGATTCATTTCTCAAAAACGCGGCAGGAAAAGTAAGAAAAGCAACAAAGGGACGATTTAGTAATGGAGAAAACGAAACAATTTATAATGCACATGAAAAAGGCGCACTACCAAGAGATGTAATAAAAACTCCGGCATTAGCTGGCGGGGCAGGAAAAAAAGAAAGAGTGAATCATCCAACGCAAAAACCGTTGAATTTATGCGAAACATTAATAAATGCGTCGCGAAATACTATCGGGGACACATTATTAGTAGTGCCTTTTGTTGGTTCCGGGTCAGAATGCGTCAGTGCAAAAAAAAATACAAATGTACATTTTATTGGTTTTGAAATTAATGAAGAATATATTGTAATTGCAAATGACAGATTACAGGATTAGTACAAAATTTATTTATTATTTATTATTTATTATTATTTAGTTATTTTTTTTATTTTTTTTATTTATTTTTATTTTTTTATTTTTATTTTTTATTTTTTTTTAAATTTTTTGATTATCTTTTTCAAAAAGTTGAATATAGTTACAGTTTGGTTTATTAGAGGCAGTTGAACTGGCTACAATAAATTTTTTGATTTCTTCCGTCATTTCAATGTGCAACCACAATTGAGATGACATACTAAACGAAATTGACATACTGCATCCATTGATTGTATTTGTTTTCCACCCGACTTGCGCGTCTTTATTTTTCCCACGCTTACCGATGGTCGGCTCCCATGTATAAGATGCCGGGTCTAAGCCAACGTAATTGCTCGGAATGAGTAACCAGTCATAACTGATTTTATCTTTATCCGATGCTTCATCTCTTACAATAAAGGAATAATATTCAAAATTCTTTCTGTTATTTATTTCTTGGTTTATTTCTGCCGGGGTTCCGCAGTTTTTTTCACTGCACACCGTGGTTAATCTATAAGAACTGATATCAATGCGTTTTTTATTCGCGGCATATTTGGCAGACTTGTTACTGATTCTACCGAGGGAACAATTGATGTCCATTCCGGACAAATGACTGCCGTCACTTTTGGAATACACTTCAATCCCGACAGATGAAAAGACCATTGCATTTAAATCTTCCCAAATGGTCTCATTGATTGGCGACACATTAATTAAATGGTAACCTTGCACACATTTATGAAAATTCTCACCCATTAGACCCGGGTTTTCACAAACGTCTTCCAATTTTTTAATACTGACTTCTTTCTCTTTTTCTTTTTCTTTTTCTTTTTCTTTCTCTTCTGTTGTTTCTTTTTTTGTTTTTGTTTCTTTTTTTGTTTTTGTTTCTTTTTTTGTTTTTGGTTCTTTTTTTGTTTTTGGTTCTTTTTCTTCTTTTTCTTCTTTTAGTGCTTTTATTTGTTTTTTTGTTTCTTTTTTGATTTTGTTTTGTACAGTATTTACATTTTCTACAATATTTATATTTTCTACAATTTGAGGACAGGCGGAGGCATTAGAGGTAGTTTGTTCTTCCATTTTGGGTTATTTTATTCTTTCATAAATAATGAAAAAAGTATTTCAATTTTTTTTCAAGATTGAAATATTTTTATTTTTATAATTTTTTGGATTTTTATTTTTTTTTAAGTTGAATAAAATTGAAAATGTTTTATTTTATGGGGTTGAAGACAAAATACAAAAAAATGAATAGTTTAACAAAAATTGAGTATATAGACGATATTGTCCCCAATAAAATATATTATGTTATAGATGGTTGGGATAATCATAATTGCAAAAGAAAATGGCCATTTTCATTTACGGCAACATTTGTTAAAAAATTTCATACATATCACGCCACTATTTTAATATTTAACGAAAACAATTCAAACCGATATGTATGCGGGATGAATAAATTTTATTTATGCACAAATCTAGCGCTACCCGAAATTCAGAATTATATCGCCAAAATACCGTCACTACAAACACTCGCAAAACGGCAACTTACAACATCGGAAGCCGTATATGTTCAACAATTACCAGGCATTTACAATTAAAATGGGGAAAAGACTTAAAATTTATATATAAATCTATATAATCTTGAATGGACCATGATATGCGCGTAGAAAAACGAAATGGCGAGCTGCACATCATTGCATTTGACAAAATTCTAAATCGCATCAAGAAAATTGGACAAGAAGTAAATATCCACATTAATTATTCCGCCTTAGCCATGAAAGTAATTGACCAATTATATGATAAAATTCCCACCACAAAAATAGATGAACTCACTGCAGAACAATGCGCATCGTTATCTACAAATCACCCCGATTATGGCATCCTCGCCGGTAGAATTATTGTCAGCAACCACCAAAAAAACACGAGCCATTCTTTTTTTCACGTAATAAAACAGTTATATGATTTCTGTGATATGGACGGAAAACATTCACCCATTGTGTCAGAAGACGTATATAATATTACATCCCAAAATGCCGCAACCATTGAAAGTATGATTGATTATGACCGCGATTATTGTATTGATTATTTCGGATTCAAAACCTTGGAACGCGCCTATTTATTCCGGGTCAATAATAAAATTGTGGAGCGACCTCAACACATGTGGATGCGCGTTGCCATCGGAATTCATGGGTCTAATCTTGCTGCAGTTAAGGAAACCTACGATTTAATGTCCCAAAAATTTTTCACACATGCAACGCCGACACTATTTAACGCCGGGACACCCCGACCGCAACTCAGCTCCTGCTATTTAATCGCCATGGAAGATGATAGCATTGAGGGAATTTTTAACACATTAAAGGATTGTGCGCAAATATCCAAGTATTCCGGCGGCATCGGCATGCATATGCATAATATTCGCGCCAAGAATTCTTATATTCGCGGCACAAATGGCCGCACAGATGGCCTCGTTCCAATGTTGAAGGTATTTAATGCTACCGCCCGTTATGTAAATCAAAGTGGGAAACGCAATGGTTCTTTTGCCGTATATTTGGAGCCATGGCATGCCGATATAGAAGATTTTTTAGATATGAAGAAGAATCATGGAGACGAAGAACTGCGCGCGCGCGATTTGTTTTATGCCCTCTGGATTCCCGATTTATTCATGACACGTGTAAAAGAAAATGCAGCATGGTCCTATTTTTGCCCACATGAGTGCCCTGGATTATCCGATAACCATGGCCCCAAATTCAATGAATTATACGAGACCTATGAAAAGTCCGGTAAAGCAAGAAAAACAATCCAGGCGCGCGATTTGTGGGTTAAAATTATGGACGCGCAGATGGAAACCGGTACGCCGTATTTATTATATAAGGACGCCGCCAATAAAAAATCCAATCAACAAAATCTCGGCACGATTAAGTCCAGCAATCTTTGTACAGAGATAATCCAATACTCCGATAAAAATGAAACCGCTGTTTGTAATTTGGCGAGTATTGGATTGCCGGCATTTGTAGATACTTTAACAAAGACTTTTAACTATGAAAAGCTGCATGAAGTGGTAAAGGTTATCACCACCAATTTAAATCGTATTATTGACATTAATTTTTATCCTACACCCAAAACAAAGCGGAGCAATTTGCTTCACCGGCCTGTCGGAATCGGTATTCAAGGATTAGCCGACGTATTCATCATGATGGACCTCGCATTTTATAGCGATGAGGCAAAAGAATTAAATAAACTGATTTTTGAAACCATTTATCACGCGGCATTAGAAAAGAGCAATGAAATGGCGATGGAACGCCGTGAAAAAATGGCAGAAATACAGGAAACAATTACTGATTATGATATTTTAGACAAGAAGAATCCGGATGATTTGTATATAGGGTCTGGATCTGGATCCAAAGCCATTATAGCAGAATTATTGCAGTTATCAACGATGCATGCTGGCGCGTATAGTTCATTTGAAGGATCGCCGGCTTCTATGGGCCAGCTGCAATTTGACATGTGGAATGTTACACCGTCTAACCGGTATAATTGGGCAAAATTAAAAGACTCTATTCAGACATATGGACTTCGTAACTCCTTGCTAGTCGCTCCAATGCCTACTGCAAGCACGTCTCAAATTCTCGGCTACAACGAATGTTTTGAACCGCTCACAAGTAACATTTATAGTAGAAGAACTATGGCCGGCGAATTCGTTGTCGCCAATAAATATTTAATGAAGGATTTGATGGAACTCAACCTGTGGAATGAAAAAATAAAAAACAATATTATTACAAATAAGGGCAGTATTCAACAATTAACTTTTTTACCGGAGCATATCCGAAACAAATACAAAATTGTTTGGGAAATACCAATGAAACACATTATAGACATGGCCGCCGATCGCGGTGCGTATATTTGTCAAAGTCAAAGCATGAATTTATGGTTAGAAGAACCTAGTTACAATATATTAACATCTATGCATTTTTATTCTTGGTCTAAGGGCTTAAAAACCGGTATTTATTATTTGAGAAGAAAGGGAAAACATCAGGCACAACAATTTACAATTGAACCGGAAAAGGCTGAAGCAAACAACACTGATATATGCGAGTTATGTTCGGCATGAATTAGTTGGAATCGTCACCGCCGTCAAAATTAATACCAAAAATACAAATAGAGTCTGCATCACGGTCAATAGACCATTCAACTTTTTCCTCTTCTTCATCTTCATCTTCTTCTTGTTGGCAAAATTGATGTCCAGGCTCATATGTTTGAATCTCGTCTATTAACGCAGCCGTATCAAAGATACCGGTGTCCCCAATTTCATACAAATCAACGTCCTTCAAATATGTATTAAAAGCGGAATTTTTATTTTCTTCTTCTTTTTCCTTTCCGTAAAAGGAAAATCCATTTCCACGCTCGCCATTATATTTTTCTGCACACTTTACACAGTAACCAAGAAATGCCGCATTCCACACACCAAATGTTCCACAATCTGAACAATTTGCCGGCCCTGTTTCTGGTTTAAAATCCTTCGCCCATTCCTCGGGGAATGTTGGCGCATAAAGTTCATTATTATAGGTATAAAACAATACTTTCCCGCCATGGTTGCGATGGTACCGAACGACGAAAGGATTATATTGGTCCATTTTAAATTTTAATTTATTATTATTTTTACAGTTTTTATATTTATTATAAAAATAAAAAAGTATTTCAATTTTATTTTCATTGTTTATTTTACATTTTTTATTTTATTTGTTATTTTTAATATTTGTTTATATACGCAATTTATGCATATTGTTTGCATATACCAAAGGAACGACGGTGCCAAATTGTAATTCCATGTTTCTGAATGCCTTCTAAATGTTTTTTCGCACCATAACCCTTATTTGTATCCAATGAATAATGATCAACCAATTCCGGATTTTGTTTGCATAACTCGTCAATATAATTATCTCGTTCTACTTTTGCCAGAATAGATGCCGCTGCAATGCACGAATATTTATTATCTCCACCTTCAACGCACTCGTATAACAATTGTTCAATCTTTCCATTGTTATATGTAGTATATGGTTTAAAATAATTCCCATCAATTAATAATTTGACAGCAGAAATATTTACTTTTTCCTTTTTTAATATACCCGAAATACACTTATGCATGGATTGTTGCGTTGCCTGTAAAATATTGATTTCATCAACCACTTTTTCGTCTTCATAAGCAATCGCCCACGCAACCGCATGTTCTTTTATATACTCAGCGACTTCTACCATTTTCTTTTTGGAATGAAATTTTTTACTGTCCTTCATTTTTGAATGATCAAACAACCCATCTTTAGGTAAAATGACTGCTGCAGTATAAACGCGCCCAAATAACGGGCCTCTACCGACTTCATCTACACCAATTTCTATTATTTCGTTGGTCTGTTGTTGCTCGGTAAGAGAAGTAGTTAATAATGGAGCCGCTTTTGTTCTCGGCGCCTTTATCATTTTAATATTATCTGATTCTGACATCGTATTGTATTTTGTTTGATTGTTTTACATTTATATTTTGAAATCAATTATTATTTTAATTATTATTATTTTAATTATTATTATTATAAATCAAACTTTTTTCACTATATAAATTATACGATGATGCCAAATTTTTTCAAAAAAGGACTATTCATTTTTTTAACCATTTTATTTGTAGGACTAATTATTTGGTCTTTTTTAGGAATGAGTAGAAGAGAAGGGTTTGGTGGTACCGCAACGCAAAAGAATAATAATCTGTACAGTGCAAGTGTTTCATTTGACAATAATATTTATTCTATTATTGTTACGAACGCAAAGAGTGTTCCTATTGCCGCATTTTATACTAATCCGGTTACTCAAGCAACGTTAAGTAATATTACATCAGTTACATTTGATTCACAATCAAACGATGTTTTGTGGAAAGCAGCCACGGCAACGATTGATATTGATACAACAAAAAGTATTTATACTATTAATTGCACGCTATCAGATAAGAGCAAAATGACTTTTGTAGGACCTTACACAGCTACATCCGCTGCTGATGCTAAAATTGCTGCGGATGCTGCTGCCGCTAAAATTGCAGCGGATGCTGCTGCTTCTAAAATTGCTGCGGATGCTGCTGCTGCCGCCGCTAATATAACTAAGAATGCCTCCTCCAATTATGAAAATTACAATCATTTTAATGGGTCTTCTTATCCAACAATGTTTTATGGTCCCAGTGGAGGAACCGCTCAAATTATGAATGCGGCAGGAACTTATACTCTCGTATTGACAGACAGTAACGGAAAAACAACAACTTATTCCACTCAATCATACAATTCCAATGCTAACCAAGGCAATGGAAATATTAATACCATCACACAAACAACATATTATGGACCTGACGGGACAACTGCTACCGTGACAAGCGGAGGTAATGGTCAATATATGGTAAAGGTGACAAATGCAAACGGAAATACAACCGTATATTATCCTACGCAAACGGGACAAACCCCTGGTGCGGGACAAACCCCCGGTCCTGGACAAACTCCTACACCTGATAATTGGAAGAGCTGGGCAAATTGGTTTAACAATTCAACCGACCAAAATAATAATGATGATAAATATTCAAGCTCCTTACCAAAGGGCGTACCGAGTTCATTGATTCCGCCAGGTCAAGAAGATTTGTATATCTTAAAATCAGAGGTGGTTCCACCGGTTTGCCCCATGTGTCCGACAGCAAATTGCCCGAAATCCAATTCTAAATGCCAACCATGCCCCGCATGCGCTAGGTGCCCTGAACCCGCGTTTGATTGTAAAAAGGTTCCAAATTATAACTCCAAAAGCAATGGATTAATACCCGAGGCTATTCTACCAAATAGTTATTCCACTTTTGGAATGTAATTATACTTTTACCCAAAAAAAATGTAGGAGAATTATAATAATAATATTTACATATATTATTATGAATACAGATTTATCTCAAGCGGTCCCGGTTGATTCAAATGATATACTACAGGCAGTTCCTGTATCTAACTTTGACCCGAATGCAGTTCCCATGTTAATTCAGTGTTTAAAAGCATGTATTTCTACGCGTAATAAACAACAACAAGCGGCAAATATTGTAGGAAGAGGTGAAAGTGCGTCGGTTCGCGGCGCCGTTGCACAACAAGCACTACAATATTTAGTTAATAATATGTCACCAGAAGTTTTAGGAAATTTAGGAATGTTCCAAGAAACAACTTTAAATTCAATGGGAGCTTTAGGGCAAAGTACAAGAAACGCTTCTGCAAATATGTATAGTAATTCTCCAACAGCACAACGAATTGGTCAAGGATTTAATTCAGGGTATAACCAAGCATCAACCTCTTTAACAAATGCATACAATAATTCTCCAACAGCGCAAAAAATGAATCAAGGGTTTAATCAAGGATATGGACAGGCCAGAAATATGGCGAGTCAAGGATATAACCAGGCATCCGCGGCGGCAGGGCGATTTGGAAATATGGCAAGTAATTTTTTTACAAGAAGACAGGGACAGGGTGGGCGTAAAAAGAGGCGCACTCGTCGTCATAAAAAGCGTTAAAGTGTTAAAACGTTAAAGAATAATCATTTATCTGTTGTAAATAATTATTTCACTTTGATACACTTCTTATCCATTTGAAATGTCTCTATTTTTTCCTCTTGGGGTACAATTTTTAAGACACATTTGGATTTTTTACCATACAACGGCTCCGTACATCCCTTTTCTTTTTTACGTGTTTTATTTAAAACGGGCTTTACAACCATTTTTTTATCTTTTAAATCTTTGGTACATCTCGCACGAAAATGCTCATACCTTTCTCGTACGTCATCGTATGTTAAATTGGATTTTTTCTTTAACATTGTATTGACCAGTTCATGTAGGTCATAAATATATCTGGAAAACGACTCGCGGTCCTTCATTTTGTCCATCGTTAGCGGAAGCGTCTTGAAATTTTTAACAATGTTTAATCTGCAATATTTACACGGTAATACATATTTTAAACTTAGCACAAAGTCGCGATAATGTTTTTTCTCTTCTTTAGTAGGATTTACCGGATAATTAAAACTCATTGTATGTAAAAGCATCCACACATTTGGACCCCATACCGTCGTAAGCATACCATCACCACTGGAGTAATCTTCCTGATTATATGTTTTTTCTCGGAAACGATGGGTTCTTTTTTTTGTATTTCTGGTATTATTTTTTGATTTAGATTTTCGTGTTTGGTTAGGCATATATTATAGCAATAATATTTTACTGTCAAAAATAATAAAACGGCATTTATATTTAGAAAACGCATTAAAAATCTTAGTTTAAAATGCAAGGATTTATTCTTAATAGATATATATTCATATGCAAAATTTCGGAAATAATTCTTTTCAAGGCGGACAGCAACCAAGTTTTCTCTCTAAAATAACCCCAGCATTTAGTTTTAGAAATATCATGATTCTCGTACTTATTATTGTCCTTATTATTATTGCCTATTACATATACAAGTCACAAACGTCTAAATCCGTCGCTTACCGCGAAAACGCATTACCTGGACAAAATGGTTCTAGTTCTAGTTCTAGTTCTAGTTCTAGTTCAGGAAAAGAAGCTGAACTCATGTTATTTTATGTAGATTGGTGTCCTCATTGCAAAACGGCGAAGCCAGAATGGGAGCAAGTAAAGACGGAATATGAAGGCAAAACCGTGAATGGTTATAATATAATATTCACCGAAGTAAATTGCACCAATGAAACACCGGATGTAGAAAAAATGGTGAATACATACAAAATTGAAGGCTACCCCACAATCAAACTATTAAAAGATGGTCAGATAGTGGAGTTTGACGCCAAACCTACCAAGTCAAATTTGGAGCAATTCTTGAAAACGGTGATGTAATATGGTCCGACTTTATGGTATAAATTAATAATACTATTTGTATTAATTTATAACTTTACATTAATTTTACGGTTTATCCATTTATCTAAATCGGATTTTTCAACAGATAACCATTGCATAAAAGTGTCGGACCCGTATGGTTTTAAACAACACCGGTAAATATAAAAATAATGTTTTTCTGTTAAAATCGTATTATCACATATGTTTTTGAATCGTTTTATTTGGTCAAGTGGCATTTCTTGTTGAAACGTTTGTTCAAATATAGTAATCGGATGGTCATGATAATTTTCCCGGTATTTGCAGGAAATACCACATACAATCCCAGATGGAAAATAATTCATTGTTATATTTTTATATATGAGTATAATAAAATTTTTATATACTTTTATTTGTTATAACGTTAAAAAATATGAGAAAATGCTGTATTGTTATTTTGTGACGGTGTATGGTTACAACAACGCGATAAAATTTGTTGATGTAAATTCTCAGTCACGCGTTTTCCGTTTTCAAAAGTTTTTTCGGCTAATCAAAAATGGACATTTTTTTTGTCCTTTTTTTTCTGGCCAAAAAAACTTTTAAAAACAAAAATTGCATGTTTTGGGCAAAAAATGGATTTAGAGCTTAATGGTCTTAAACTAGATTTCTTTTTTAATGGTTGTGATTGAAAAGTTTTTAAAAGAAAATATTATTTTTGCGAAAAACAATTCGGAAAGATTGTCTTTAGGAATTATATAGGAATGTTTCCTAATACAAATCTTTCCGAATCTTTCCATAAATTTTATTGCCATAATTGCGCATTTAAAACCGTGCGAAAAAGTCAATTTGAAATTCACTGTTTGACTGCTAAACATAAAATCCTAACAAATCCTAATGACCCGACTAATGAATATCTTTCCAAAACAGAAAATGAACTATCTTGCAAATGTGGAAAAAAATACAAACATTTGTCTTCATTATGCGCGCATAAAAAAAAATGTGCATATCAAAATATAATAACAGAAAAGAAAAAATCAGAACATGAATTAACTTGCGACCAAAATAATATAATTGAAACGGATGAAACCAAAACACCTCCAACTCAATCAGACCCAATAAATACTGGCCTGATTATAGAATTGTTAAAACAAAATCAAGAATTCAAAAGCTTACTTGCAGAACAAAATAAACATATGGTGGAACAAAATAAACACATGCTTGAACTAATGGAAAAGGGTATTGGAAATATAACAAATAATAATAATATTTCTAATAATATAACAAAAAATAAGTTTAATTTAAACATCTTTTTAAACGAGCAGTGCAAAGATGCCATGAATATTATGGATTTCGTAAATTCTTTGCAACTAAAATTATCTGACCTAGAACGAGTCGGAGAACTCGGATATGTGAAAGGAATCAGTCACATCGTATTAAATAAACTAAAAGACTTGGACGTTTGCAAGCGCCCGATACATTGCAGCGATTTAAAACGCGAAACCATGTACGTGAAAGATGAAAACGCCTGGGAAAAAGAAAATGGCAAAAATGAAAAAATTACTAAAATGATAAAACATGTTGCACATAAAAATCAAAAACAGATAAATGAATGGCGACAAGAGAACCCAGAGCATAAAAACCCAGAATCTGTTAAATGTGACAAGTATTTGGCAATCGTGAATCAATCCATGGGCGGTTCCACAGAGGACGATGATATCAATAATTACAATAAAATTATTAAGAATATTGCAAAAGAAGTTATTATAGATAGAGACCCAGAATGAAAATAAATAATTTTATTACGAATAATATAAATATAAATTTTATTAATATTATTATATATGCCATTTTTATTAATCGGTGATAGTCATTGTAAATGGATACCTATTAATAATTGTGAAGAATTTGTATGTACAGCCGGCAGTGCAAAAGGCTTGCATAATAAACATAGTATTTCAAATTACAATAGAATAATAACAGATAAAGTAAAAAATCAGAATACATATTATGAAAAATTAATTTTTATGTTTGGCGCAGTAGATATGGATTTTTCATATATCCATAAATTAATTCATAACCCGAATTTGAATCTTTACGAATTTATAGATCCGGTTATGCATAGTTATTTAAATTTTATCAAAGAAAATTTCTCGGATAAAAAGGTAATTATTTTATCAGTCGGCCTTCCAACTTTGGATGACGAAAATTTAAAAGAAGGATTATTAAATAGTAGTATCAATCATTTAGAAAATGTGAATGTAGATGAATTTAAAATGAGATTAAGTAATAGTGTGTTACCCGATATTTATACCAGAACATATAACACGATTGTATTTAATTATCACTTAAAAGACATAATTGAAAAATGCAATAATCCAAATATTAAATTTTTAGATATAACCAGTTTTACATACGACGAAGGAAAAAAACGCATAAAAGACAATTTTTTTTCACGCAATGATCATCATTGTTACGAACGAAATGTGACCATAGGTAAAATTATAAATGATAATATTTTGTCATTATAAATCCTCTTGTAAAAGCAAAAAGTTGTCGGCATATTTAATACCATTATTCAATAATATTTCCCTCTTTTCTTGTGATGAAACTGTTTCCTTTATAAAAGACAATCCCATTAGACGGGTTTCACATTTAACCTCGTTTGGAATTTGTATATCGTCGTGGATCGTTGTTTTTGCGATTAAATGTGTTACAATATTCATCATAAATTCCAGAATATTTGATTCTGTAGAAATCGGTTTAAACTCCTCGCTTATATATGAATTTTTAAATCCTAGAATTTCATGTATTTTTTCTTTACCAACAGTTTCTACACAATATTGCAATGGATAATTTAAAATAACTCCACCATCTACGAAACATTTGTCAGAAATGCAAATAGGAGAAAATAGCAACGGAATTGTTGCAGACATATATGCCACCGAGAGCAGTTCCATTTCTGGGTGATTCTTATATGAAATCTCTTCTATTTTAAAGCTGTTTATTTCTAAACAAAAAAAATGGAGATCTATTTTTGTTAGATTATGAAACTCGGCAAGTGTTATATGCTGTGAAATATCGCGCACATCAAAAAAAGGTTTAAAAAACATTTGTATCAAAGAAATATCATATAGACCTTTTTTAGAAAACATGTCAAATACTTGACTGACTTTAAAATGCATTGTTTCGTGCCATGGACGTTTAATAATATAATCATTCACCGTGGGCCAGTCAAATTTTAATGCGAGTAGAATACCAATAATACCGCCAATAGAGGTAGAATAGATACTTTCAATATTTTCTATATTCCAAAATCCTTTTTTCTCCAGTTGTTGCAATGCACCGATTGTTTGAATTCCTGCCGGACCTCCACCTGAAATGACAATATGTTTTATTGTATTTATTGTTGTATTTTTTTGTGAGGCTTCTTCCATTATTAAACTATCCTCTTTATACATTTTTATATCTATATCAGTGGAATCTATTTTTAAAATTCATAAAAATTATAAAAATTATAAAAATTCATAAAAATTCATAAAAATT
>Ga0114966_10002831_pt1 | contig 15412 bp, 10 predicted proteins | sample M_130207_XF_Meta_FD_87029 | JGI IMG/M metagenome (GOLD analysis project Ga0114966, IMG submission 87029) | Freshwater microbial communities from Lake Montjoie, Canada to study carbon cycling - M_130207_XF_MetaG | ecosystem: Environmental > Aquatic > Freshwater > Lake | place: Lake Montjoie... | reverse complement strand
CCGAAGCGGATGAAAAAGCCAGAGCCGAAGCGCAAGCTCAAGAAAAAGCCAGAGCCGAAGCGGATGAAAAAGCCAGAGCCGAAGCGGAATTACCTGAGGTCGACCCCAACCATAACTCTCGTAAATCAAGGGTTGTTATTAACAAATCCGTAATTACAAATAACATTGTATTTTAGGAAAATATAAATTAATATTTTTAAATTTTATATTTTTCATATGTATATATATATAATGTCAGCAGGAATTAGTGCAAATATTAGCGATCTTCAGAGTACAACAATTATAACTCAGAATAATGGCACTTTTGGCGACTTAAAAGACAAGGTTGTTTCTATCTTAGCTAGCGGAACCAATGCTAAACAAATTAATAAAGATAACTCTACTGGATATAATATTTCAGGTTTCTCTAATAGCGAAAATGGGTTATTTAATATAGAAACTTCACCAGATATTTCAGATGTTACATTTGCTTTAGTGTCACAATATGTATCTACTGAACAATCATTATCTTCCAATACGCTTAATATAGGTGATAATAATATTATTGTTTCAATTGATAAACCTAGTAATTCAATTTATGATTCCAATCTTCATTTTGAAGTAACGGCTAATAATGGACCATTTATCTCTACAACAGATAAGACAAGTGTTGTTGCTTATCCCACTAATCTAAGTGGAAATATACCTAATTCTGTGTCAGGTAAATGGACTGCCACATTTGATAATGATGAAAATGTAGACTATAATAAAGCCATTAATTCAGAGCATAATGTATATGATGCTATTGAGAATAAGTATACCAGACCTCTAAGGGTTTCCAATTACGATGATTTCAATAAAAACCATGCCCTTGGAAAGGACAGTCAACACTATTTTACCGAAGATAGTAAAACTGGGCAACCCATAATGCATGAAATCAGTGAAACACATACACTAAATGACAATGATCTAACCTTTATAAAGACGCAATCAACATTTACTAATATAAATTTAGATGATTGTGGAAAGTATAAAATAGAATTAGCAAATGATAAGGTTATGATTTATGCCAAATCTGGAAATACCAATATAGCAAGTTCCATAAATAAATTTCCTATTTTTAATTCGACTACCAACCAGTCGCTACCAACAACATTAGATTACGACACTTTTATGTCATATTTTGATTTAAGTAAGGAAAACATTGTTCCTGGTTATGAGTTCACAGTTACTATTAATCAAACAGAAAACTCTGGATATTCACCTAACTCAAGTATGGTTGGACGTACTGATGCCAAAAACACATTCACATTAGATGATTCTAGTCTTGTGGACAATGTCGAATACATGAAGTCTTTTGTAAATGGAATACACAATGTAGACATTACAAATGGTACATTATTAATAAATGCTGTGACTAATGCTAATACAGATAACATCAAAATGTTTACTTTAGGTGGTGAAAGAGAAACACTTACATCTGAGTTGTTCGGTAATGGTGAAATCAAGCTTAATATTCGTAGCCCTACAGATAGAGTTACTATAGATAGTGAAAGCAGTTTAGACGTATCTCCATCTGTATATTATAACTCAGAAGATGTTAATAAGGATAGCATAACTCCTATTGATCAAGGAAATAGTTATGTTAATTATATGTTACAATTAGTAGCAAAAAACTCAGATAAAACACCTTCATTTTTGAAAAGCAATAAGTGCTCACTTGACTTGTTTAACGGGACTACTTTGGTAAATGATTTGTTTGTTTCTAATTCTGGACAATTTAAGTTTGATGCCACAAATTCATCAAGTGATTTTGATATGGAAGTTGTGAGTATTAAACCCTCTAGACAGATAGCATCGATTAACGGTTTCAATAGTGTTGAAATTGGCACAAATATGGAAACCATATTAACTCCTGTAAATTTTTTCTCAACTTTAGTAAAAATACAAAATCTACCCGCACTAATCAACGGTGATTTATTTAATACTTCAAAAGTATTATTAGAATTAAGAAACATGAAAGATTTAAGTATATATAATTCGGTAACAAACGGCTGGGAATTGTCATCTCATAAGGGAGATGACAAGGTATTATCGTCATCATTAAGCGGTCATTCCAGTGATGAACTTGTATGGCCTTCAAAAGAAGCTGTCATAAAACTTATTAATAGTAATGGAAGTGATAAAATTGATTATACTATTGACTTCAATACAGTTTCTAGCGGAACTGTAAACATGCGTTTATCAGACAGCATAACAATTAACTGGAAAGTAAAGGGTACTTCTAGTAGTAGTTCCTTTATCATTCCACAGGAAATAATGACTAGAATTAAAAACGAAAGAACTGATTTTAGTACTTCAATCATTGACCCAATTCAATACACATTAACAAGTAGTTTAATTGGTAAAACACTTCAGGTTAAACAGTTAGTGTCAACAAGAAAAGTTCAATATGAATTTGATCCACTTATAAGAGTATTTATTGGTTTAAAAATTAAAACACCAGAAGTTGTGGTTAGAACAACATACTATAGCCTCACCGATACAACTACTGGCGAGAATTACCCATCTAAATTTTTACAATATGTTAAGAAAGCAGATGGTTCTGATTATTCTGAACTTAAAGAAACAATTATTTCGGAAACATCTGGAATAACTGGTTCCTTTAACAGCTCAGACTTTTGCGATTTAATGATGCGTGTTGAAGGTACAAATTATGCAACAGGAAACATATTTAATTTAACTTCTGAGAACCCAGTCTCAAGTATGTTTGGAATTGAACATATATTGGAATTGACGTATGAGAATATACCACAAAAAGGAGATATTATTTTTTCAATGGAATGTGATTATCTATCTTTAGATGGTAATGAAGATTATGCAACTTTAAATAATAATAAATATGGATACCAAATTCAATTAACTGGTGATTATAAGGCTGTGTATGATGTTAAAAATTGGTCGTCAAAAACCATAAACACCGATAATAAAACGTTTGCAGACAATACTGATATCGCAAATAATAACAAATCGTTGTCATTAACAAATATGTATAGCAATATTAAACAATGGTCTAATGATTATTCAATAGATGTTAGTTATGGTGAAACTAAAAAATCTAGAACTAATTTGAAAATATACAAAAAGAATGACCTGACAAAAACCCAGGTATATTCAATTTCAACGTATAATTTCACATTTTCGACACCCAATTTATTTATCACCAACATACCAAAAGATATATACAGAAAAAATAAACAAATTGGTAAGTCTAATGATGATAAATTATCAAGTGAAAAATTTATAACAGTTGATTATACATATCAAAATAATATTGAAAGTCAACAACTATATAATATTATCAAGTTAGACAGTGGTATTTATCTTAGTAAGCCTAGTCTTAACAATGCCACATTTGGATTATATGATATTGGAAAATATATTTCATTCAGTCTTAAAGGAGATTTATTTGGTGTTAACATGGTTGGATCTGTCTCTGAACTGAATGAATTAAAATATATGTCAATTAATAATAATGGTTTAACGTTCAAATATTCTAATGGCGAAACTGTATCGCAGTCGATGGTTATCAATTATTACAGAGGCTATTATGGCACACAATCTAACGTCCAAACATATGAATTAAAAAGAACAAAAACTACTGCCCGATTTTCAATTCAGAATGGAGAGGAAACAAAGGTTTATCAGGATTTCGATGTTTATTCTAATTCAACCTATGTTGTTGATAGCTTAAGTAGTAATATTGGAAATATTGGTCTTAAAATTAAATTTTTAGCGAGTATGTTAAATGGCACTGATACTAAATATTTTAAAATTTATACTACTGCTGACAAAGTAACATTTGATATTAAAAACCCGAATTCTATTAGTGGTTATAATTTACCTCCTGTGCCAACAAATTTATCCAATTTTGGTTTAGTCAGTTTTTCTGGTAAAGACGCAATAACTAATAATTCGTTGTTGTCTATTAGTCCTAGAAGAATTAAGATTAAAACACAAGACTTTAACTATAGTAATATTTCATGGACACTTACAATAACTCCTACTGTTATAAACGTATTCAGAAACAATGATTATTTAGGCAATCCTGAAGATGAAAATGTTGTATGGTCAAATGTAATTAGTGGAGGATCCGCAACATATACATTTCAAAATTTATTTAATGATATTGGTGTTCCAATCTGCAGTGGACTGAATGTTAAAAAAATAGATTTAGGTAGCAACAATTATTCCCCGTTTACTTGCTTTTTTACTATTATGCCAACATACTTTCAGTTTCAAAAGGTTACTGATACAACATTAAATTTACCATTTACATTTTCAGAACAAACTCACTTAACATCTAGATATTTAGCTTTTTCAACTAATTTGTCATTTAAGATTGACAACATAACATTTGTCAAAACAAAAGCAGAAATTATGACTACTATTTTAGCTAATGGATTGGATACAAATTTTTTCGTAGTTGAAGCAAATAAAATCAAGATACAAATGTTTGTTGTTGGTGTACCAGAACCGATTAGTACATTGGTACAGGCTGTGCCTGTAAATAGACTTATGTATTATATTGATAATACAGCTATTTTATATATGCCTTCCAATGGGCTTATAAATGTCCAATCAGGAATATCACTGAAAATGAGACAGCCTATAGTTACAAATACACCTTATTACCCTTATTTAACTTCAGCGAATAACTTGTTTTTAATTGATCAAAATAGCGCCAATATTACTTTTAGCATTGGCAATTTCTTTATACCTTCAACTAGTAATTTTGATTTAGCATTGCCTGCTGGATCTGGAACCAAGGTTAATTTATTAACTCGTCAAATAGCCAATAGTAATAACAACATAGACATGTATGTTTACAGATATAAGGGCATTAATAATGTAAGCACAGATAATGTTGATTATGACTTGAATGGTGCAAATAACATAACAATATATTTTAATAGTCGAGAATACATTAAAAAAACCGTGTCGGCATCCGATTTTAATAATTTTTTGAATGATAAAACAAAGATAACCAAGGACGACATTATTAATGGGCGTGTGTATGATAAATTTATTACCAATCAATCAGTCGGAATTTCTACAGGAAACAATGATGCGAATTGGGTATATGATGCTTCATGGCCTAGTACTGATAATAGTGATGAAAATAACAATATGTTATACGTATCTGTGACATGTTTTGATGACGAAACAAGTGCTACTGTTCCGGGTAAAATATTTGCGGCTACGGAAAATGGAAAGGCTTTTATATGTTCTAAATTTCCAATTATAGATATTAGAAATAAGATTGGCCAACCGCAAGTTACACTCACACATGATGGCACTCTTAAGGCACCGTCTCTTAGTACTTCGAATGTATTACTTAATAGAGTTAACAATACATCCAGTGGTACTGATTTTAATAATATATTTGGAAGACATCAGTCAGGATATGCCAATCCGATTAATAAGCCCTTAGTAAATGGTAAGAACGGATATAATAGTGGTCCAAAGGACGGATATAATAGTGGTCCAAAGCTCCCTCCTATTATGGCTGACCCTTAATTATAGTGTAATTCAAAATCCACACCATATGTTACAAATACTATAACAAATAAATAATAATTAATATTTTCAAGCATTTTAATTATTATTTCTTCTAACAAATCTTGTATTTCCTACTGGTAACATACTTGTATCCAATATCAACCAATTCCTTACCTGTATCAAAATTCAGTGAATTGTAATCTTTCAAATACTTTGAACTAACAAAATACTTGTTGATTTCACCCACGGGGCTCTCGCAATTTTGATTTAACGTTGCCAATGGATTATTAAAATTACTTGACACAATATTCAATGTCCGCTTAATCATATCCTTCAAGGACGTAATCGGTTCATCATTGTATTCGTAACCGTCATAGGGTGTAATATAAGTAATATTTAGATACTCTGGTGAACTCTTAACCAATAGCAATTCATTACTCAATGTGCCACCATCGGCATACAGCTGTCGATTGTATTTTACAGGAGGAAATATACCCGGTATAGCAGACGACGAGAGAAGCAACTGAACCTTATTATAATTATCATTGTCTTCAAATGTGTAAACATCTAAACTTCCACTGTATAAATTTGTGGCACCAATTAGTGTATGAACAACCGGTTCTCCGGGCATCCCATCAATAACCTTGGTTAGTGTCTTTGAAAGCGGGTCTGTATTTAAAATCGACAATCCAGTAAATGGTTCCAATTCAAAAACTAACAAATTGCGAATACCGGCATACATTATCTCTGCTGATTTTACACCAGTTTTTAGATTAGAAAAATAAGACAAAAACCCGGCATTTAATGCTCCCGCTGATATACCAGTATATAAGTCATATGATTGGCTATTTTCGGTTTCCAAAATGCGCTTCAAAATACCAATTTCAACTGCGCCAAATGAACCACCGCCTGAAAATGCGAGCTGTCTAAGCGCATTATTCAAATTAAATAACATGAAAAATAACATGGTTGAAAACATGATAGAAAACATTGTATTATATTATTAGCATAGATTGTTTTATATATTTTTGATTTAGTTTTTTATTTCATTTTTCGAAGCCCGTCTAGTCATTTTATTTTTAGAAGAACGTCTTACCCTAGTCATCTTTCCTTTTGAATTACATTTTCTAGCAAACTGTTCCAATTCTGTTTTGTTTTCTAAGATAAGGTCAATAATATTGCGGTAAAAACCGCGGAATTCACTGCGACGTTTAGCCAATTCATTAATATCAAACCACTTAATTTGTGTTTTTTCAAATATCTTAGTATCTCGAATAATAGACGTAGGTAGTCGTTTTTGTAGAAAACGCTGGTTATTATTGTAATAATGTGGTAAATATTCATCATAGTCCATTGGAAAAATATGGCATCTGTATGTGCCATATCCATTGTCTGACTTGAAATCAAGATTAAATGTTCCAAAACGTTTCAATAAGCGTTTAATATCTTCAGATGAACCTAAAAATCCAGTCATTTCTTCACCACCTTCTCTTACTGCGGTTTCCAAAAATGTTTCACCTTTGTCCGTCCCGCCTCCAAAATCTGACCATCCTGGATTTTCATCAATGTCACGTTCTTTCCCAAATAATAGCAAAATTTTGCCATTATGAACTGTTATTGGTAATATACTAGCACCCATAATATAGTAAATTATAATAAAATTTTGTATTACTATTATTATAATCTAATAAATAAAATATAAATAAAATATAAATGGCACGAACAAAAAAACATAGGAAACGAAAACATAAGAAGACAGAAAAACATAAAACAGTAAAACGGTATCCTAGTAATGTCCTTATTTTACCAAATAAAACACCGGCAAATATAAATGAAATAAGCATGGAAATTAATCGTGAGCAGAAGGTTTTAAATGAAGTAGCATCATATAGTCCGACAATTAACAAAGAATTGGTATTATTAATGTCTGTAGAAAGAGAAAATGTATTCAATTGTAACAACGAAGATGCGTTTCTATTAAAAGCACCGCTTCAAATTGGTATACCTGGATACGTCTACGGTAAGTATTGCCATCCATACAATTCACCTGAAGCCAAAAAATACCTATTGAAAAGTTTAAGGGCTAACAAACACGTCAATCCGGATAAAATTATACCACCAATTCAGTCACTTGGTAACTGCTGGTTTAATACAATGTTTGTAACATTGTTTGTTAGTGATAAAGGTCGCAAATTCTTCCATTTTTTTAGACAACTCATGATTGAAGGGAAGCAAAAGAACAACCAACCCATTCCTGAGAAGCTGCGAGACGGCTTTGCGTTGTTGAATTACGCAATCGACGCGTGTCTAAGTGGTAACAAATACGCCTATATTTTGAATACAAATACAATTATAAAGCAGATTTTCGAGGCAATTCCAGACGATTATAAATCTCGTTTTACCTATATTAAAGATATTGACGAAGCTGGCAACCCCATGAGATATTATTTAAGTTTAATCAACTACCTGAATAACAAGGACTTACAATTCACATTTTTACAAAATGCAGATGAAAAATGGCGTAATCAGATTATTGAAAAAATATCAACCAATTCTACAAAACATTTACCGCATATCATTGTCTTGGAATTCTTTGATGATACAGATCCAACAACTAACAAACCACTTAGTTTCTATTTAAATGATGCCAAATATGTGTTGGATAGTTGTGTCATAAGAGATACAAGTCAGCAACATTTTTCGTCATTGCTGACATGCGAGAAAAAGGAGATGGCATATGATGGTATGAGCTACCACCGGCTCGTATTTATGGACTGGAAAAAACATATTAACTCGGACTTCAAGTGGCAGTTTAAGGGGTCGGAGGATAATGGACGAAATCTGACCTGGAATTTTATGAAAGGATATCAGATGTTGATTTACTATAGGAGTTAATAGATAGAATGGGAGTTAAGTTGGAAAACTTAATTTGGAAGAGTTTCTAAAATGGCATTCGCAATTTTAGCTCCACCAGTTTCAGACGGTTCTACAGAATTTATAAAATCTGCCTTAAAATTCATTAATTTGTTAGTTCGGATGAGTTTAAACTCAGTATTCTTTTCAACAAATTCGGACAACAATGAATTCCATTGTTCAATAAAAGGATATAAACTTTTAAACCGGCTGTCAAGTGGATAATATAAAGTAAATAAATAGATTTGAGCCTTAGAGAATTTACCCTTTAATGAATATAATAATGTAGAATATTGTTGGAAAAAAGTGTCAATCATTTCCTTTGAAATTGTATAATGGCTATTTAAAATGTTATTACCTCCGGCAGAAACAAAAATATATGTCTTGGATGTATTATTTTCTGCTGGTATTTGTTCAATCTGTGTTGCGCAATCGGTTACAAGAGCGCCGTCTTTAGCAAAATTATAGGTATTTGGGTGTCCTGATTTAATTAAATCGGGAACAGACTTGCCTTCAGTTAAAATATAGTTACTATTATTCAATATGCTGTCTCCAATTAAAACAATAGTGTCTTGGTCTTTGTTAGTTAGTCCTTCTAATAATACCTGGTTTTGATTAAATATTTGTTCATTCTCTTTATTAATCATTATATTCGCAAATACAACGGCTACAATAAGAAATAAAATAAGAAATAAATAGGGCATATTATTCTATATTATATATAAGACAGAATAATATGAATAAAACTAACAAAAATTATAAAAAGAATAATTCTAAAAAAACCATGAAAAAATACCAAAGAAATAATAGTAAGATAAATAATAGTAAACAAAACATAATAAGCCAATTAGGTGGCACAAAAACAGACGTTTGTGAAGAAATGGTGGACTTAAAACGTTTTGGTACACTAGACATATTCAATTATGCGCTTCAAATTCCCAAACTATCCAATCCATCCAGATTTGCGAATACAACTCTTGTTAATAAAAACATTCATTGATAAAGGTGTTACTGAACCGATGAAAACCCTATAATGGACCATTATCATCCGGTCTCATTTTAATATTACCTACTAGTTTTTTACTGCCTAATTCGTAAAATAAATAGCCTACTCCTAGACCCACGACAAACCCTACAATAACTTGTAATAGTGTGTGGTTTTGATACAGGTAGCGCTGATATAGACAGATTAGAGACAAAATGGAAAACGTTCCCGTAACAATTGGATTATTTAATACGAGCGTAACATACGCCAATATGAAACCACAATGTTGAGCATGTCCTGACGGCATACCATACTTATCGAAACCAATGCGTTTTGTATGAGTTATACCTAGTTGTAATATTTTCCAATCATTTGTTGGTCGCGGCTCCTTAAAGAACCATTTTAGCAGAGAGTTTACTACAACATTGAATAAATAGCCGTATAAAAAGAATGACAAATAATTCGTCTTATTTCTTAGTAAAAAAATCGTAGTAACTAACATAATAATAGGTGCTAAATACCCTAGCAAGTGGACAACATTTGTTAGTTCTAATGGCATATTGTTGAAATTAATATCAATAATATCATTGACTTCATCTATAATTCTGCTAGTCATTTTTATTATATTTGTTTATTAAATTTATAATAAAACACAAAAACAATCACTCAAAAATATTACTATTAATTTAGTATTGATACAAACACTCAGCGATAATTGTGAAGCACCATTCAGCGCCATTTAAATTCACCGTGTAACCTCGATCATCTACCAATTTTACATGCATTCTGTCGACATTCACTGGTCCAAAATAAATGCGACTATTGTCTTGCATTGCTCCACTAAAATCAGTATATACCTCTCCTGTATTCATTGATCCACGTTTTATTGGTATAATAGCAAATGTATCTGAATTTGTCGGAGCCTTTCCTCTGAAAGACGTGTTTTTCTCACGATTTTTTATTATTTCGTTAATCGTATACAACTGTGCCTGTGTAAGTGTTCTTGGTGCTGACGGAAGCACAACTTGTCTCTGCCCGTAACCACTATCCAATTTATCCGATGTTGGATTAAGTCCCAATACCAACGCATCGGCTCCCGACAAATTTGAAAAAGGATTTGATGTATTTTGCACACATATGTGCGGCTGTGATGTATTATAATAAGACGGTATTGCCAATTTAGTAGGTAATTCAGTAATAGATATTAAACCATTATTTATATGGTTCTGATTATAATCATCTAACACAATGATAAAATACTTTGGACCTTGTAAGTTAATAATTGCTGGTCCTATATTTCCAGGACTAGTAAAAATAGGCACAATAGGTAATCGAAATCCCATTAACCATCCCAATGTGCCATTAAATGTCATATTTTGCGCAGCACACCCAGATCCATTAGTAAGACAATTCAGGCGCCCACCAAAGTCAAAAAATAGAAAATATGGGTTAAGAGCTGGGTCAAATATGTCGACACCCTCAATAATGCCAGTAATGGGTATAAATGCGCTTGTAACAGGGTCCAAATATCTCCAGCCATTCAAATTAATTGTGACCTTTGCGTTATTTTGATTGATGCTTATTAGTGGCAGCAGCGGAACCCCCAAATATGAAATACCCGCACTGGCAATTGCGGCAGCAAATTCGATTTGAAATGTAGTGTAAGTGTAATTACCAGGTGTAAAAGATATTTTGATTTCGTAACTGTTATTATTTATTGTATTGTAAGGAATAATAATCCACAAACACGTATTGCCATATATTGTGTCAATCATATACCATGTAAATGGTATTTGAACCGAATAAAGGCGCAATGACAACGCATCCTTTAAAGGGTCAGATAAGTCGAGTGTATAATCGGTTGATAATGTGTCAATTCCACCCGTTGCTTGTCTAAACTGGCTATCAAGATTAATAAACCGCGACGTAACGTTTTTCAAATTCGGATTTAATGTGTCTTGTGAAACAGGCACTTGGAAGTTATTATTAATACCCAATTGCTCTCTATTCATTGGCACATGTTCGTTGTCATATATGTCCACTTTTTGGCGCCGGTCGGTGACTTTATTTTTTTGAACCGAATTATCTTGTTCCAATGCTTCATTTTTATACCATTCTTCTGCCTGTCCATTATCATCATTATCATTATCACCTGCGTCTGGATTATTGTAAGACAACAGTGTGTCTTGCATGTCCTGAAAAAAACTAATAATATCACTGTTATCTGATCCAGAACCGTTTTTTTTAATCTGATTTATATATTTATTTGTAGCATCTGTTATTTCTTTGTCTGAAGGGTTACTATTTAGACCCAATATAGAGAGCATTTCCGGAACCGTATAATTTTCTATATTTGTATCTATATCTGTATTTGTATTTTCAGCCATATATATAATAATTAGCTTTATTTTTATATATTTTTTACTACTGTTATTACTTTTACAACGTTTTATATCTTTTGGCTGGTACTAAAATTTCAAATGTTTCAGGTTCTTCATTGTCATTTCTCTTTAAATTATTTTCATATATATTATAATTCACCAGAAATAGACCCCGTATTTTCTCCTTCAATACACATAATTTGTAGTCCCAATTTGTAAACAATTGTGCCGTCAACACTGAAATACCTGACACGCGCTTCAAATGGGACTTGCCTTTGAATAGAACAGTGTCGCATATTTCGGCAATTTCGGCGTCTTTCTCTAAAATAGTTGCGCGACTTATCCAGTAGTCACCCTTATATAAATAGCGATTGTAGTCGCTATTGGAATAAATAACATGCTTCTTGTCATAAACCATAGTGTTTCGAATTAACCCAATTCCTTCAATACGGTTATCTTCGTTATTCATTTCAACAACAAACATCAATGTACCAACATCATATTTGTCTTGTATGCGAATACTTGTGCCGTAAATAACTGGAATACCGGACTGTTTGCGATACGTAATGTTTTCACTATACGTCTCATTATTGAACCGTGTCGATGCTATGTAAAACATTTAATCTTTTTATTTTTGTTAGATTAGATGTTTAATATTACAAAAATCAATTTTTATTTTTCTTCTGTATTTGTCTTACTTGTAGAAATAAAATTCGTAATTAAATCCTCATAATGCTTTTTAAGCGCCTTATTTGTCGGCAAATATTTTTGCATGTATAGACGATTTCTTAATAAATATTCATCGGCATTTTCATCATGATTTAAAATTGCATCTTTAAGTACGTTTGCTCCCATTTCATAGTTAAATTCATCATAATAATATCCGATTTCCTTACACAATTTACCATTGTGAACTATTGGCCAACCCATCCATGCCAAATCTAAATACAAGTAGTTCAACCAATTTTCCCAACTATGGGAAACTGCTATATCAGCATATTTTGACATAAAAAATAAAGAGTTATACCTATTTTCAATCGATAATATATTATCTCTTTTTAAATCCAATGATGTTACTAAATTATTAAAGTTTGTTTTAAACAAATTTCCTGCAGTTTTATTCTCCATGTTCGTAACATATATATGTTTAATTTTATCAGTGAATTTAGCATCTCGATACACATTTTCACATATCAAAACTGCTGGAAAAGCCCATTTCATAACACTTAAATTTGGTTCAAAAATAGCAATTTTTTTAGAAGTTTCAGAACCTTTTATATATTTATGTTGTTCATTGTCTATAAATTCAGGTGACCATATAAATGGGACCTCTATAGTATTACATCGAAGTAGTGTTTTCAAATAATGATGATTTGTATTTGTCATTTGTGGTATATTCCAACATTCATCAAATACATTGTAGCGTTGATATTCGGGAGTAATAAGTTTAACGTCTTTTAGTAAACAGGTTTCACTATCTTTTATAAAGATATTCCCACAATTATAAAAAATGTGCTTTGCTCCCAGATCTCTTGTTACTAAATATATTTCTGTTTTAAACATATAAGTAAATGTAAATATAATATCAAAATTCGCATTTAAAATATTTTCCTCTAATACATAATCAAACTTCATTTTATCCACTAAAGGATTGCCATTTATATTGTTAAATATAAAATAAACATCATACTTTCCTATATTTTTAAGCAGTCTATAGAAAAATATCGCATTTTGCCTTATTCCATTCGTAAATAAATCAACAAACTCTTTTGGACATTCAAGTGTGATGCCAATTTTTGGTTTTGCTTTTATAGCTCTTATTATGGTATGTTTATTATGAAGAGGCACTAATTTGTCTTTGTAATAATGTATTAATACATTTTCATTATCTACATTAATCATCTTTGCTGATTTTTCATCATTTATAAGTTCCAAATATAACAATGTATTTTGACCTACTTTGTATTGATCATATATTGGTCTTAATTGTCTACAAAACATCATATAGTTTTGTGATAATTCATTCACATCAACATGATATGCGTGTTTTAAAGCTTCATACATTATGATATTTTTCGCAGTACTTCCAATAAAACCATTGAATATTGTATTTTGAAAATAGGTTGATGCTACAGAAAAAAAATCATAATCTTTGGCTATGATATTTATATCTTGCTCTATCATCGCATCAGAATCTATAAAAACTCCACCTTTAACATATAAATAATAATATCTAAATAAATCAGCTCTATGTGCACCTCCTTTTATAGACAAAAATTTGTCCTTCATATTTGGAAATTCATCTAATGGATTTTCCTCAAAAAATTTGAATATATCTTCATCTGTAAAATGAATATATTCCCAACCAGGAGAACGTGATTTAATTAAATCAATAACATATTCTGCCTGTTTTGTTCTAGATGTCTGAAAAATTACCTTGGGAATTTTTGTCATAAACATAATAATAATAATAATAATAATTATATTATTATTATGTTTTTAACGATTTATTTAATTTTAAAGGAGTGTACCTAAATGTCTAAACTGATAAAAATTCTCTAATTTTGGTATCCAATACTTTGTAGCGATCATTTGATAATGCCTTAATTAATAAAGACCAAGGAGTACAACTTTGAAGCGATGTTAGACCCTCGTCACAAAACAAATTAAGAAGTGCTGGACTAAACCCTGACATCATGGATGCGTTCTTTTGTAAAGACAATGTGGGAAATCCAGAAGTCGATCGCAAGTTCCAGAATAAAATATGAGGCATCTTATATGGCTTTCCACATACCTTTATTCCAGCACACGCATAGCGCCCCTCAATGAGTTCCATCATTGTATTATCTTCTTCGCTTTTTGCCTCATCAATTTGCATATCCGAGAAAACAGCCAAAACCATATCCTCAACGTCTTCGGCAGACATCTGATTTGCGACAATAGCATCTAATATCATCATCAATGCCTTCGAAAAATTTGTATTTAATCCAAAATTAGCATTGTTCACATTTTTCACCATCTCTATAAAATTATTGTTGACGTCCAAATTGATCCACCTTGGCAGCGCACTAAATGTGAGAACACGTTTGCCTAACATTGACTTCTCTGCCACGCGAATTCCTAGAGCAATTGCGGCATGTAGCGGTTCACCATCCATTGACCCGGAAACGTCAACCATCGCAATCATTTTCCCAAGAGCACCTGTTTCTAAAGAATTATTGACCCACTGTGCGTTCAAAATTTGTGCCTCTGGTCCATCTATGTTACCAGCGTCAATTAATTTTAGTGCCTCCTTAGTGAAATCATTCAGTCCAATTCGCTTTCCTTTGATTTCGCACTCATTTCTGCTTGCCTTCGCAACAAATTCTTCGAAATGGTTGGCGCAAATAATCCGATCCTCTAATTCGGACCTTTGTTCACCATCCGCATTCAAATTCAGGAACGCCTTTTTTTGCTTGTGCATCGTAATTGATGTCTGATTTTCAGGGTCTATTTCTGACCACAAATTGGCACACTGCTTGATTTGAACCGTATCAAGTTGCCTATTTAGACCTGAAATGATCTTACGATAGTCCATCTTTGCCTTGGAAAT
>Ga0114966_10002826_pt1 | contig 15421 bp, 35 predicted proteins | sample M_130207_XF_Meta_FD_87029 | JGI IMG/M metagenome (GOLD analysis project Ga0114966, IMG submission 87029) | Freshwater microbial communities from Lake Montjoie, Canada to study carbon cycling - M_130207_XF_MetaG | ecosystem: Environmental > Aquatic > Freshwater > Lake | place: Lake Montjoie... | reverse complement strand
TAGATTGCACCGTTCGTAAGTAAACAGTGAAACAATAATGCACGCCCGCTAATACTCCCCAAACCGAATACCACACAGTCTTCAGTTTCTCCTTGATGTTCTCGTAAGTCATATAAATATTCCTTTCTTATTTTACAATAAATTGGAGGTATGTTAGCATTAAGATAGGACATTTGGCAAGTAAAATAATTATTTACTTTTCTTGTCTTCTGTTTGTATTTCTTCTGGTGCTTTATAAGTGGCTAATGAGCCTTCTTGTTGTGAATATTGATTAGCTTGTGGAAAATTAGATTGTATATATTGAGATGCTTCGTAAACTCCTGGTTTACCTTGATAGGCTGCTGCTTTAATATATCCACCAATTCCAAATTTAACAGCTTTACCTGTTCCCTTTTTTTGGATTCCTACTCCAGCCATTTAAATATTATTTATCTATAAATAAAATTACACTTAATCCTGAAGTGTTTGCTGTAACTCCGATACCATCAACAACACCAACATTTCCAGCTCTTCCTCCAGCATATACAACTCCATCTTCTGGAATATATAATGTTTCGGTAGCCCCTGCTCCAACACTTATTGGAATATATAAATTTGTGTTAGTAGAAGAACTAACAGTTGTAGAATTTGCTAAACCATTAATAATTAAGTTACCAGAACTTCCTGTTGATTGAATTATGAAAGCTCTTAATCTTGTTGAGCCTGTAAATAAAACTCCATTTGCTGATGAAGATGGTAGTATGACTGGTTTGACGTCTGATTTCATATTGCTATTTTACCTAAAATTTATGGGGACGTAAAGTACGCCCCCACAAATAAATTAATTACTATGGTGTTCCTGCAGAACCGAAGATTCCTCTAGGGTCAGACCAACCGAAGCTGTATCTTTCTCTAGCTTTAAATCTAACGTTTCCTGTATCAAAATCACCTTCAATCGCCGTTTTGATTGGCGCTCTAACGAATTCTTTTAATCCGTTTGGAGCATCAGTCATAATGAAGAATGCATCTGTGTCAGTTAAGAAGTGATTCACTCTGTAACCTTCAGGTATCATTCCCATATTCAACATAGCGTTGATATCGTTAACGGCTGTAGAGCCATTAAGAGTTGTAGATAAAGGAGATTTCAAGATTCTCTCAGCAGTGAATTGTAATTCTTTTGGAATTATCAATTTTCTGCCTTGTAGAGCAACTTTTAATCCTCTTTCATCAACAAATCCAGCAATATCAATTAATGATTGCTCAAGAGATGTTTCTGACAAGTCTGCAGCAGTAGACAATATGTTTCTAAATGTTCCACCGTTAGCAAGAGGGTGAGCTGAGTTTAATAAAGAAACTCCGTCACCTCCGTTGTAAGCGCCAGAAGTATTGAAACCATTGTTCAATATGTTAGCTGCAATTACTTGTTTAGTTTGTGACATAGAACGAGCTAATGCTCTTGTATATCTAGCTGCAAGTCTATCATAAAGGTTGTCCTCAATAGCTTCTTCAGTGATTGCAAACGCCAAAGCAATTGTTTGGTGAGTGTATCTTGCTGTAAAAGACTCGGTAGCATTATCAAATACTACTGGAGCACCTTCTTGTTTAACTTCCGCGCTAGCGAAACCTGTAAGCATTACTTCTTCTTCGAATGCTCTCTCAGATGTTTCCATAGAGAAGATTTCAGCGTGTTCGTTGTCGTATCTATTATATTCCAGGCCGAATAAAGCATTCAATCCTGGCTCTAGTTCTTTAACTAGCTGATTACGTGTTATAGCCATATATGTTTATTCTCCTATTATAGACCTGTTCCTTGATTATAGAAATGATTGCTAATTCTAACCATAATATTAGCATTTGACACTGTCAAATCGCTATTAAGAGGGTCTTGAGAAATATCAATCGCCTGAACTACGAAAGTAGAAGCAGAACCTGAAGTGCCCACGTCCAATTGAACTTGAGAAATTCCAGTTAATGTGCTTCCAGTTACGTTAGTTACTGAATAGTTTTGAAACAAATCCGCAACCACGAATGATAAATTCGCGTTAATTTCAAATACCGTGTCAGGACCGTCCACTACAAATGCAATAATGTCTGAAGCATTTGTGCTTGATGGATAAAAGTTACTGAACGTTGGTTTTTGAGTTGTTGGATTTGTATAAAAACAACCATTAAAAACACCCACAACAGCGTTAGAAGTTCCAGCAACATATCTTGTGATTTGTCCAGAAGTAGTTGGTATTACCAAATCTCCTTGGAAAATCGCAGTAGTATTGTTTGCTGCAATTCTATATCTGTTCTGAGCATTAATGAATGGACTGCCGTTTAGTTGTCTAGATGGTCTAAGACCAAATTTTTCTAGTACGTTTGCCATTTTTTATACTCCGTTTGTTGTTATATTTAATTTACAGTAGTCGACTTTTGCCAAATAATTATGACTTACGTCCACCACCAAAAGTTACACGGGACTGTCTATCAATATTGATAGGCATTCCTGGTCGTTGCTCCTTCATTAGATCATTATCAATCGCTTTCATTCTGTCTTGAGTAATTCTTTGGAAATACTCGGCGCGACTTTGCATAATCTCTTTAGGTATCCTAGCCAACACTAGGCCACCAACCCCGATCAACCCTGCGTATTTTCCGTCGGAAATAACTGGGTAGTCATGATCACCTAAAGAATTTTTAATTTCTTCAGATCTCACAAATTCCCAACCTTCCCTAAGTTTCTTAGATACATTTGCAGTATCTTGGAAACCCATAGATTCGGTTCTGATCCATTTATGAACAAAACCTTCTGGCGCAGGTGGTGCATCCAGACTTGATGGTGGAGTCCAAGGCTTCTTACGAAGATCCTTATTTCTTACTTCAGACTCGCGTGAAGTTCTACTTTTATTTTTATCGCTCATTTATACCTCCTTCACGTATTTAGCGTACTCTTCTAGTGGCACCCCTAATTTTTTAGCAATAGCCACCTGTGACTTGGTGAGTGTCACGGTTCTGCGTCCTTGTTGTTTTCTTCCAGCTGAAGCCACAGTTTGGACGGGTTTCTTTGGCTCATCTTTAACCTCAATTTCTTGAGATTGTGCTGTAAACTTATGAGGATATAATTCCTTCATACGTTTATCTACCTCATTATAGTACTCATCGCTCTCTGCGTCAAACCCCTGACTAACCAAGTCATCATGGAGCATAAATGCAGAATTTGTCATGAATTTATCGTCTCCGAACCATTCATTTTTCTCAGCCCAAGCTTTAGCTTTAGTGCTAGGCGCGACTTTTCTTTGAGGTGTAACTGGTTGCTCTTTTTGAACTTTCTGTTCTTCCTCAAAGGATTTTTTAGCTGCAGCTCGTTCGCTCATAACAATACGTGCCTTTTCCTTCTCAACGGATAACTTAGTAAGCTCATCATTAGCTTCCATTATTTGAGTTGCATCTTGAGCTTCAATAGCAGACTTAAGCCTAGACTTAACCTGCTCTCTTTGAGCATCAACTCTTGCATCAAATTCTTTAATATAGTTTGTATCTACATCTAAATATCTAGCTTCTGTTTCTGAATATTTCTTTTGTAGACCTTTAGCGAATTCTAAAGCAGCTTGTTCTCTTCTTTCTGCTTCACGTAATCTATAAGTAATCTTATCAATACGTTTTTTAACGCTTTCAGTATATTGGCTTAAGTCATCAACTTCAGGTTTACCTTCGGTTTTCTTTTCAACTCTAACTTTAAGCTCTGGTTTTTCTTCTGTCTCTTGAATTTCAATGTTAGGTTTTTCTTCCTTAGCATTTTTTGCTTCATGAGATGTATAACCAAGATCAACTTCACCTGCATATAAATTAGGTAATGTAGATCTTTCTCTTTTTTTTGTTTCTTCTTTTATTTCAACTGAAGTTTCTTTTACACCATCTAGGTCTAATTCAACTTCAGGTTGTGTGTTTACTACTTGTTTGTTTTCCATGTGTTGTCCTCCTTAGTACATGTGCAAAATATCAGCAGGATTATCAATCTTAGCAATGATTTCATCATCATTAAGAATTCTAACTTCTCCGCCTTCTATTTTGAATCGGCTACCAGCATAACGTCCAAAAATTACCCAATCGCCAGTTTTGCACCACGGTCCATTTGGAAATCTAACTTTGTCAGTATAACAAAGGTCTCCCATTTTAAGAACGTAGGCACAAACAGTAGTCATCTGAATAGTGTCTTTGGAATTATCTGATAGAATTACTCCGCCCTTAGTCGTAGCAGGTCCTGCATACGGCAATACAAGAATTCTATATCCCGTAGGATTAGGCATTCTATCTAAAACGGATTTTTCTATTGAATTAGGATCAAGAACTTTTTGTATTTCTTGTTCCTCTTTATAAGCGTTTAAGAGACCTTCAATTTTTGAAGGAATCTCCTCTATCGTTTTCGTCGTTGTCATCATTCTCCTTTTTTAGCAGGTCATTAAGATCCTGAAGCAGAGTTTCTAAAGCTCTGATCTGACCCCTAGAGTAATGAAGTTTATCTATTGTGTCTATACCATAGCAAAGCTCTTCTTTTATAAGGTTTATTTGCTTTACTATGAGACGTTTAACGTCTTGAACTGTATTATAATCAAATATCATTTTTTATTTAGGTGTTGCTTTAAACATTAAGTTTTCAATTTCAATGTTAAATACTTTATAAAAATAAGAAACATTTTCAAAATTATAATTTGGTAATAATTCTATTAATTCTTCTTTATTCTTTACATCAAATTCTGTTAAAATTAAAGGTTTAAATTTATTAATTAAGTTCATGGCTCCTTTTAATATAGGGACTTCATGTCCTTCTGCATCTATTTTAAGTAAATCTAATTTATTTAAATTTTTAAACTTTTCATCTAATGATATAATGTTTATTGGGTATCCTTTTTCTGATTTTAATTGATTTAAATTAAAACACCCTGAGTTTACAGACTTTAAATTAAAATAATCTACATCTGCAAAGGCATCATATTTATTTTCATTAGAAACGGCTTCCATATATGTACATACATTAGGGCAAAGATTTAGCATTAGATTATAATTTAGGATTTGGAAGATAAATCTTTGCATTTCAAATGCAAAAACAAAACCTTTTTTACACATTTTTGATATTGGAACAGTATGAGTACCTATGTGGGCACCAACTTCTATTACTATACCATCTTCTTTTAAAAAAGACTTACAAATATCTAGTGTAGGTATCTCCCAACCCCCTAATTTTTCTAAACATTCTCTTATAAAGTTATCATTTTCTAAATTAAGAAAATCACCATATTTTGTTTGGACTAATTTAATTTTTAACATTGATTTTTAATTTCCTTTTTAACAATTTAATTTGTTTTTGCAAATTAAAAATTATTTTTTCTAAATCATTAGGACCTTTATCTTTAAAATTCATTAAAATGTTTTTTCTATTTTTAGTAATGTTATATTATCTATGTATGGTGTATTTACATTATTGCACGAAAAAAGCAATAACAAAACGATTAGGTATTTCATTGTTAATTACTAACAATTCCATTTCCTAAGGGACTTATTAATCCTTGAATTAGGGTTTTTGCTGTTTTAGCTGATGTCATACCACCAGATGCTAACATAGCTCTACCCTGTCCTCTTAAAGCTATATCACTCATTAAAAATATTTAGTTATTTTTTTTCTATTAGACATTACTTTTCCATAACCTTTAGCAATACCACCTTTAGATCTTTTTATACCTAATTCTTGGTCTAATTCTTTTAATCTTTCTGCTTTTATTTCAGCATTAGATTTAGGTTTTTCTGCAGCTAATTTTTCTTCTAGTGCTATATCTTCAGGTGTTTTTTTTCTAAAAAATGTACCCATTATTTTTTATTTTTTTTCATGTTATATCCTTATCCATTTTCTTGTTCTTTGGATTGTGGTTTATTAGCCATTGTTCTAGCAACTGATTCCGCACTGCGCCCTACGACATACCCTCCGAGACCAATTTGAAGAAGTGTCCAAACATCACCCGGTAAATCTATAGTAATTGCTGCTGCAAAAAAGAACTTAACAATAGGTCCAAATATATAATTCCATACTAATATAAAAATTAGTACATACATTAATAAAGGTCTCCAGCTAGATGCAAACCATCCAGCCTTTGCTTCTGCTTCTATAATTTTTGCTGCTGCTGTTAATTCTTGTGTATGAGATTGCATCATTTGCGTTTGCAAATCTGCTTTTAATTTTGCTGCTAAGTCTTTATCTGCTACTGCTTTATCAACAGTATTAAATAATATCTTTGCAAGTGGTGCTATTGCCGACAGTGCTCCTAACATGGGTTAATTATACCCTAAAGCTTCATCTGTGTTAATACCATCTGGATCAGCTAATATATCAATTCTTTCAACTTTAATAGCAATTGGATTTTCTCCTAAAAAATAAGAAGCAACGTTCTGTATATTATGTGGAGATATATATTCTTTTTGCTGAAGTGTATTGTTATTAGAAATGTAATAATGAAATTTATAAGTAGCTGCCATTGTTATTTTTTTTTCTTTTTTTTAAGTTTAAGTCCTTGTGAAGCTGGGCCTTTTAATGGAGGTGGACCAAATCTTTTTCCAGGCATTGCTGCCCTTAGTTGTTCTTTAGTTTTTCTCATTAGTTTGGTTTAGCTTACTTCTCATTAAATCTAATTTACCTTTAGCAATATCTAATCTATCGTAAGACTGTTTATCTTTAACTTCAATCTCATGTTGTTTCATTAAAGTATCAACTTTAAATTGAGAAGCATTTAAAGCATTATCTGTATTTATATTATTAGCTTTAATCTGTATGTCCATGGCTCTTAAATCTAATTCTCTTTGTTTAAGTGCAACTAATGGATCTACTTTTTGATCTCCGTCCGCTTCTGCTTGTTGTAACTGTGCAGTAAGTTCAACAACTCGTTGTGCAATCATACCATTCATTCTAATTGTAAACATTTGTGGATTTTCTTTAGATAATTGTTTATCAGCAGGACTTTGTGCTAAAGCCTCTACTACTTCTTGTGAAGCTTTTTGTGAAATGTGTTCTGATATATGACCCTGTAATAAAGCGTATACAGCTGGATTAATTTGTACCATTCTTGTTTTAATAAACAATGAGTGTGCCATTATATGTGCATCATGATCCTGTTGTGGAAACGCTATTGGTAATTTCATTTGTAATGCTTCCATGTTTTCCATAGCTGGATCTTTTGGAAGTTTTGGTGGTTCAACTTTTAAAACATCATCAATATTTTGAATGCCTAATGCCATATAAACTCTTCTATAAGCTTCTCTAAGATCATGAAGATCTGGGGCTGACATTGCAACTCTTAATGTTTCGTTAGCTAAAGTTATTCTTTGTGATAAAGAAAATATATTTGGATCTGCAACTGGAATAACATCTACTCTATCGTCAAAGTCTTTTACTTTAACGAATCTATCTGCGTTATGTACTGCGTATGGATATACTGGCGGTAAGTATGTTTTAAATACTTCTGCAAGTAATTTAAATTCTGATTTCATAGAATAATAACATCGCTTATGAATAGCAGACATGACTCGTGAGCCGCGTTCCAGGAGCGCTATAGTCGTGCCTACTGCAGCTTGTTGGTTACCATCACCAACTTGCATATCAGCAATTGTTGCAAATCTTTGTCCGGCTTGAACGCAATAGCCCATTAATTGATAAAGCACGGTGCTCGGCTCTTTGAAAGGTAGTAACTGAAATTGGTCTTTTATGTTTCCGCCTGGTGCATCTACGTCTCTGAATTCTCCTGGCTGGAATGGTTGATCATCATCCCTGATTCTAAGACCACGGCTCTTGAAACCTGCTGGTAAATTAGAAAGAGTTCCTGCATCTAATAATTGCCTTAGTGCAGTTGTAGCTGATCTAGATAATCCACCAATCATGTGAATTAATCCAAAACCATAAAATCCTAAACCTGGTAAAAATTTAAAGTGTACAAAATAATCTTTTCTAGTTTTAAGAGGATCTTGCATATTCCAATTTCTATAAATAGAAAGTATTTCTTGTGATCCTTCATCAATAGTTACAATGTAAGGAACCTTAACATTCTTATCTGTTATGTCGTCTTGCTTAGACGGTAAAGCAAATTCATCTAAATCTAAATCAACGTGTATTTCTAAAATATTGTATTGGTTGTCTGTATAAGCAGCTGGTTTAATTCCTTCTATCTCGCTATATTTCTTTTTAATATCACTAGGGTTTGGTTCTGTAGACATTCTTAATTCTACATCTCTATAAAAACCTGCTTTTTGATTTTTAATAACATCGTTCTCAGACATTTTAAGAACGTGTGTAATTCTTTCACAATCTTTTAAATCAGTTGCATAGTATGGAACAACTAAATCTTCTGATGGAATAAATTTAGATACGGCTCTTTGTAATACTTCATCAAAGTAAATCTTTTTAAATGCCGATCCTGATAAAGGTAAATAAAATAATAATTGATCAAAGTCTGGTGTATATTCTTCCATTCTGTCAACCAACATATAATTCATAAAGTCTTCTACTCGTTGGGCCTGTTGTTCTGTTTCAATTGTGTTTTCTCCTACAACCTGTGTTCTTACAGGTCCAGATGCTGGTAATAATTCTTTATAAGCGTGTGCTTGAAATTGTGTAACGGCTTCTGCAAGTAGTGGATGGGTCACGCCTGACGCTCCTTGAAATGGTTTAGTTTGATCCATGTATCTAAAGCCTAAAAGATCTAAACCTTCTACATATGCTTTTTCCCAGTCTTGTCTTGAATCTCTATCTTGTTTATATTCTGTAATTAAATTACTTGCTAATTTATTAAGCATTTTTTTATCCATGTCTTCTGCAAGATTTTTAAGAAAATCATCTTGTGGATCTACTGGTGCTTCTTCCGGAATCTCTTCTCCTTCAACCTGAACATTAACCGGTTCCATAGGAACCGACATATCAGTTAAATTTTCTGGAGGTAATACTTCCCCTGTGGGTAAATTAGATATTTCTGTATTGTCTTCAATTGCCATAACAAATCTTTTATACTAAAAAATATTAAAGTAAACCTTTAATATAGTTTTGTTTTTTGCATCCTAGCTAGTTTATTTCCTTTAGCCAAAACTTCTCCACCTTTTGCCGCTAACATTATAGGTGTAGATTTAGCTTTTGCACTAGCATCAGAAAATTGAACTTCTCTAGGTTTGTTAATATCTATAAATCTAGGGGAATTATTTAAATTTGTATTTGTGGGAGTAGTTGTTCTTGCTCTACCTTTAAATCCATCTATTAATTTTCTTACTAAAGAATTCATTAAAGCCATTTTAATTACCTATTTAATTAAATCCTTAATGTAGCTATGCCCCTTTTCTATATGAATATCTCCACCATTTTTATAATCTCTTCTTTCAAAGGGTACTTCTTTAAATTTTCTATATTCTTCTGGAGATCTTCCACTCGTTAAAGTGCTAGGGTCAGTGTCTGTAATGTATGGCATTTTTTCCATTTTAATTTCTTTATCTGGATAATAAGGCATAGGTTCCATTTTTTGTGGTTCATCTAAATTTTCAAAACGAAAAGCTTCTTTTTCTATAACTTTTTTTCTTGATGTACCATAAATAGTATCATCAGTTGTAGGAGGCTTATCAAGTTGATTGTAAAAATCTTTTTTAAATTCGTTACGTTCTAAGTAAGGATCTTTAGTTTTAGATTTATTTTTTTTATCAGCCATAATTAATACATCTTAGCTGGTCTAATACCTTTGATAGCTACGCCTGAACCTTTAACTTGTCCACCTTTTTTTAAAGCTACACCCATAGAATCTTTTTTAGATGTCATAATAGCTCCGCCACCTCTAAGTGCTTCGCCCATAGAATCTTTTTTAGATGTCATGATAGCTCCGCCACCACGTTTAGGTTCTGCTGCTTCCATTTTAGCGTAAGACTGTGGAGATACTTTTCCAGATTTAATAGCTTTTGCTTCTGCTAATTCTTCTTTATAATTTTCTTTTCCTTCAAATAATTTTTTACTTTTAGCCATAGGGCCTCCTTTTGATTTGTTTTTATGTTTCACATTATATTCTAATAATACTTATATTCTTTTGGTGGCCTGTCTTCTTCCACATAATCCCTATATGTACTAATAAAACTACCTTGACGGTATCTTAACACAGCTTGCGTCATACTATCAACATAGTCATCGTATTCTCCATGAGGAAATGCAGCACACTCCTCAATCACGTCTGTAGCGAACTTTTCGCCCTTTGGAAAGAAAACATTGCCTGATTCAAATATAGGAGCACATGAATTGACCCTAGTATGTTTATCATTTCCCTTGTTAGGTACAAAATCTACAGCAGGTATACCAGCTCTTCTAAACTCCTGAAGCAGGGGCTGTCCAGAAGCTTTAGCCTCAATTAGTACTGTTTCTGGTTCCCAATATTTATAAGCCTCAAAAGCAACGTTCTTAAGTTCTGGAAAATCATATTTACCTTTAATGGCATCTAATAAAATAATAGCAAAGGGCCCATCTTCTCTAGGTTGAAAAATACCCCATGTTGTAATAGCAGAATAATCGGCAGTTTCTTTTTTACTAAACGCTGTATCATAACTTTGTATAATATGATGTAGATTTGGTAAGTGGTCATGTTTCCACTCTTGCCACCATTCTCGTTTTATAATTGCACCTTCTTCAGATGTAGGATTCTGCATGTATTGAGCAGACCAGTTTCTAATACTTAATGAGGCTTTTACCTTTTCTAATTCTTCTAGGTTCCAATATTCAGGCCAAACTGGTTTCCCTGATTTTAAAATTGCTGGAAATGAAATTAACTTCCACTTATCTGCTTTTGGTTCTGTTTGAGCCTTGATTAATCTACCCGTTAAATCGTCATCTGCCCACCTAGTCATAACTAACAATATGGAACCACCTGGCTGTAAACGCTGTCTGGGTCCTGAAAGATACCAATCATATGTTCGCTCCATAGCAGTATTGGATAATGAGTCTTGTTCCGTGTGGGGGTCGTCAATAATTAATAAATCCGCACCACGGCCCGTGATGGCTCCACCAACACCGGCAGCATAATACTCCCCGCCATGATTAGTTTCCCAACGTCCTTTTGCTTTTGAATCTTCTCTGAGCCTTACATCACCAAATATTTGTTTATACTGTGGTGAATCAATTAAGTTACGAACCTTACTACCAAATCTTCCTGATAATTCAGCGTTGTGGGATACTTGCATAATTTTCATCTTAGGAAACTTCCCTATAATCCAAGCAGGAAAATAAATAGAAGCAAACTCAGATTTAGTATGTCTAGGAGGCATGTTTATTATGAGCCTCCCTTTTTTTTCACTTGATATCCTTGTGAATTCATTAGCAATTATCTGGTGGTGCCCCCAGCGGGTCCTATCTGTTTCTTTACGAAAAATAAAATCAGGCCACATCTCTTTTACAAAATATAAAAAATTATCCTGGCACAGCTTAATATGTTGGATCCATGCGCGCTCAACTCGTTCGCGTAATTGATCAGTGGTTAATATGTCAACATTAGAAATATTAGGGTCCATAATAAAATCAACCATACTGTATGTATAAGTCCTGCACAAGCACCCTTTGGAAAGACACTCTTTTTTTAATTAACTATACAAATACACAATATTTTAGCAATTCAACCCAGACGGGCAATGAGCCTCAACCACAGGTTGCACGGCTCACGATACAACCTACGCGTGTATTACATTATGTAATATAATATCGTAGTCCATAAGTAATCGTTATCGGAAATAGATGAGCAATCACGCAGTTTTTATTATGTAATTAAATATCTCCTGCACACCCTTTGCATCTGGTGTCGTGGCCAAGTCTTCACGCAACACGAGGGACTGTTCCAACCTATAAAGTTTAAGGCACGACTGCGAGAGTGCCTTATTCAAGATAAATACAATTCCGCCGTGTTGCTGTTGTTTGGTTATCCAGTTGATTTGGTACTTAGAAAGATTACAGTTCTTGATATTGTTTGCTTTAAGTTCTAACCAGAATGTATAACCATAATAGGCACAATGTAAGTCGGGTATTCCATTAATCGTATTGCTTTCTATTCGTGTAAAATGTGCATTTTTTACAGTTGATTTAATTAGATTATATAAATTACTTTCTTTAGTTTTACTCATTAAATACTACTTATAGTTGTGTGGATATCTAGTCAATAAGTAGCTGTTTTTATTATCTTATTTCTTGCAATATTTTATATTATTTTGTTGCAAACAAAAATAGTTAATTTATAAAGACATTATTAAACAATTAACAGAGGAAATAAATGAGCTATATTTATGATGATAGAGGCAATTTAAAAGATAATTGCTTGTATTTAAAAAAAATAATTAGTAATCCAATAAATATTAGAGGATTAAGAACTGATGGAAATTGGAGTATTAGAGCAATTCATACGGATATAAAAAATAAAATAGATATAAAGGTTGATTGTATTTTTTGGAGTAAAAAAGAGGCAGTACAATTCTTAAAGAATGGATTTCATAAGTGCAACACAACTAATGAAATATTATATAAAATTGTGTAATTTTAATTAACTTTAAGCCCTTATTACTAGGGCTTAGGGATAGTTAAAAAACTATCATAAACAATAAACAAAGGACGATAAAATGACAAAAGAAACAGTTAAGGATTGGGTTTTAAATGAAGTTAAGGACGGCTCAATCAATCTTGAAGAAGTAATAAAACATGGTTGCGTAAATGGTTGCGTTTCATCTTTAATTTATTATGAAGATACAAATAAGTTTTATGATAAATTTGAAAAAGAAATTTGGGAAATGCTTTATGATGAGCAAGTAGATTTCGGTTTTAATAGTATTCCTGAATATATTGCGTCTTTTAATGGCTCAAAAGATGTTGGTTCATTAACGCAATTCAAAAATCTTCTGGCTTGGTATGCTGTTGAAAATGTAGCAAGACAAATACTAGACGAAGAAGAAAACAGAAAGATAGCTTAATGAATAGAGAATATCGTTTTACATATAAGGACTATTATATCTCTATTACCCATTATTTAACGGGTGTGGTCTTGGCTTGTGTTCGTAATGATGATGACTATTTCACGCAGAAATATATGGACTACACACGAGCCGAGATAATAGACAAAGTTAAACAGCTAATAAATGAAAGGACGGCAACATGAAAACTTTTAAAATAACTACTTTTGAAAGAGTACCTATTAACAAACAGTTTTTATATACTGTTGAGGCAACAGACGCAAAAGAGGCAAAAGAAAAATTACTCAACGGGGATTATGAAGATGTACTACACATTAAAGATTTAAACACGATTGAGGTTAATGGTAGGGTTGAAATACAACACATAAGAGAGGAAGAATAAAATGAAAACAAAAACATTTAATAATTATTTAGATTACATAAATAGTGATGAAAATAATTGGTCTTATGTAGAATTAAAAGACTTTGAGGACGCAAAGGATAAGCAAGTCAAAGTTTATTTTGATAAACAAGACAATGAAATAGATGTAGTTTTAATAAACAAAAAGAAAGGACAATAAAATGATACTTGAAACCTTAAAAGGATACCAAGCCGTAGAGGCATACCCTGACGGGTGGGCTTGTGTGAACTGTGGGGACGAATACACAGAAAAAACAATAGACGCAAAAGACTTTTACGCAATCCACACGGAACACGGAACAGAGTGTTTAAAATGCGTAAATGAAACAGAACAGAAAGGACAATAAAATGAAAACGATTAAAGAAAAACTAGACGATTTAATTGACATAGAAATAGAATATTTAAAGTCTCTATGTGCATACGATAAGAATGACGAATTATATCAAATTGTTTTAAATCAATTCGGTTATAAAGATTTAACAGAAGATGATATAAAAAAAGAATATCAAATGCGATTTGATATAGAATAAACAAAACAGAAAGGACAATAAAATGGAAACTATAATTTATAAATCTTGGAACATTACTAATGCTTATAATGAAAAAGGTATTGAGTATTGGACAATTTGGACACCAGATTGTCAAGATTTAGTTAGTGAGGATTTTAAAACAATTTCCCTTGCTAAAAAATGGGTAGATGAAAGAGTTAAACAAACAGAGTGGGCGATAAAATGCAATTAACAAAACAAGAAACTTTAAATCTGTTAGACGCATTAACAGAGTGGAATGATATTATCGAGCCAAAAGAATTGGAAGATAATGAAATCGGATTAAATGCCGATAGATATGAAAAACTAATAAAAAAACTAAAACAACAAACAAAAAAGAAAGGATAATAAAAATGGCTCAATGCGATTTATGCTATAAAGATGACGACAACATAACAAAAAAAATGCTTAAAAAAAGAGGTTTTACTGATACAGATGATTATTTTTTTATGCATCATGAGTGGGTTGTTTGTTATGATTGTTATGACAAAAGGGATAATTGGGATAAGGAAAATGTTTGGGGTAGACAAAGTTTAAACGGAATATGTGCGAGGAAACACACTTGCCAACTTTGCAAAACTAAACACAATTTAGATGACGGATTTTTAGACATATCGGATATTTGCGAAGATTATGAAGATAGTGTTGAAAAATACGAAGAAGAACACAATGTAAATTTTTATGATTTTTGGTGTGTTCCTTGTGCAGAGAAAACAATTAAACAAATAGAAAGGACAGTAGAATAAAAATGATAAAAGAAAAATTAGACGATAATAGTTGTAATGAGTGTAATGAAAATTGTTCAACATTAAAGTTAAAATATAGTGATACAGTCTATTGGCTTTGTGATGATTGCTATGTTGAACATTTAAAAGAAAGTGATTTGGGGGTTTTAAAATGTTAGTAAAAGACTTAATAAAAAAACTAAAGCAATATCCAAAAAATACTTGCATTAGAATAGAGATAAAAGACCAATTAACAGATGAAAATTTTTGGTTGAGTGAAATAGAACACAATCACGGCTCTGGTTATGAATTACACCCAGAAATAGTTTTAAGGGGGGCTTTATAAAATGATTTATGACATATCAATTACAATTATTTTTATAATTTTATTGATGATTATATTAAAAGAATTTATTAAGATTATTTGTTTTACTAAAACCGATAATTTTGATAAAAATTACAGAGCAACACGGATTGATGCCAATAAGTACAGCATTGATAAATGGTCAAAATAAACAATAACAAAGGACAAAAAATGAAAACATATGACTGTAAAATAAGTTTTAAATCAATTTGTGATGAAAACGATTTAAAAAATAAAGAGAATGAAATGTATAGATTTTTTTATAATAAAATTTGGAATTTAGGAAATTTTAAATTTGAATTTAAAGAAAATAAAAAACTAACAAAAAAGGAAAATAAACAATGAGTAATCGACAAACAAAAACGGCTTATGAATTTACAAACTATAAGCCAATTAGTGTTCATAAAAAAGTGTATG